>Ga0209596_1000575_pt1 | contig 34142 bp, 49 predicted proteins | sample M_130807_MF_Meta_FD_187314 | JGI IMG/M metagenome (GOLD analysis project Ga0209596, IMG submission 187314) | Freshwater microbial communities from Lake Montjoie, Canada to study carbon cycling - M_130807_MF_MetaG (SPAdes) (version 2) | ecosystem: Environmental > Aquatic > Freshwater > Lake... | reverse complement strand
TTTGCGGGGTCGCTCGCAAACTGCTGGATTACAGAGAGTGCTCTGTTTTCATTCTGTTTCTGTGCCTCGTACTGGCTCTGCGTGATGTGTTGCGTGAGCTGCTGTACTTGTTGCGCCAGTTGATTGTAGTGGGAATCTTGCTGTGGTGGTGCTTCGCCGCCAAAGTAAGCAGCCACTTGCTCTAAAGGAATCTGGAATTGCTGAATCATTTGAGCAACCGCTTGCGATTTCTGCTGCGGTGTACCAGTTCTAAGCAATGCCGCCGTCTGTAGCAATGGGCCAATGGCCTGAGCAGGTGTTGAGTTCTCGTTCCTTAAAATCCACTCATACGGTGCAAATTGTTCGGTTATCGCCCGTGCCTCTGCGTCCCTTTGTTTATATGAGGTGATGCCCTTTTCGTAATCGGCATCCCGCTGGGCAAAGGCTTGTTGTAACTCAGGCGGGGCTTTTTCCCAATGTTCTTTCAGCTCAAGGCGCAGGCTTTTGGGCATCTCGGCTCTTGGCTTTTCAGCCATTTGAGGTGCTTGGGTCTGGTCGGTCGGGAATTTAGGGGCAAACTTACCACCCTCACGGGGCTGGGTGGCAGCGTGCTTGCCACGGTTTGTAGGTGTCTTTGTCAGTGCCTCACGAATCGTATCGGCTCTGCTTTGCGGTTCTGCTGGCGCTTGGGGCGCTTCAACCGCTGGGGTTTCGGGTGCTGGTGTTTCTACTGTGTCGGGTGCGACAACTTCGTTTTCCATCACTTCATCCTTTTCATTTGATCGAGGGTCATTTTGATCATCTCCTTGCGCTCAGGCATGGGACGGTTGTGTAGGCGGTTTGCCATCTCTACGTTTAGGTTAGACATCTTAACAGGGGAAATCGGTGCGCCTGGTCGGTCAAACTCTTGCACGGTTGCCAACTGTCCACGCAGCCGGTCGCGGTGAACTTCTTTTTTCTTGTTCCACTGTTCTTGAGCATACTTAACATCTGAATGCCCCATCTCAATGGAATCGGTGCGCTTTAAATGGTCACGCCACTGCTTTCTACCCTCAATCATCTTGCCATCAGGGGACATGAATGGGGCTATGTCGCCCATTACGGTGGTGTATTCACCAGACCGTCCACTGGTCTTTTCGTATGGCTCGCTACCGTCAGATGGAAAAACCCATGTTGTTTTCAAAGAAACTCCAATAATGTCTCAAAATCTTCTTCATCTTGTTCAAATTCAATCCGCTTTCTTAGCGTCTCAATCTGAACCATGATCGCATCATAAGTGATTACTGTTTGTGCCGCAATATCTATTGTTTGGGCTGGCGCTGTGGTGATCTGCTCACGCTTTTCTGGCGGTAAGCCAAACAAGGCGGTCTTGATTTTCTCCCTGCGCTTTTCCTCTTGCCGCTTTTCTTCTTCCCAATGCTTATCACGCTCATCAAAGCCAAAGTGTCCACCAAGTAAGACTTCTGGCGCTGGGGTTACCGTAACGCCGATTGTGGCAAACGGTAACTCAGCAAATGAGGTATAGCCAAACATCAATACGCCTCAAAGATAATAATCCCACCTCGACCTGCTGCGGATGTTGCGTTGCCGTGAGCGCCACCGCCACCAGCACCAAAACCTTGACCTTGTACGCCTGCGGTTGCCACAATTGCCACGGCAGGGCCACCAGAGCCAAAGCCAGGACAATCCCCGCCCTTGCCGCCAAAGTTAGTTTGAACTGTTGTGCCTGAACCGTAAGAATACCCACCTTGTTCACCAGTGATGTTGACATCGCCGTTAGTTGCCGTGCCACCTGCGCCGCCAGCCGTAATTGAGTTAGCGTAAGCAGTGCCTGTGCCGTTTGTACCTGAGTTTGCCGTTATTGTGGTGATGGTTAACGTGCCAGATGCCACGGTAGATGCTGTGCCAGATGCTGTGCCTACCGTGTAGACCAAGGTTTGTGCTGCGGTCATGGATAGCCATTTGATTGCCACACCGCCACCACCGCCGCCTGTCGCTCTTTGTCCAGTTGCCGCGCCGCCGTTACCGCCTGGGCCGACCACCGTGACCTTAACCCACTGAGTATTTGCAGGTGCGGTATAGGTTTGTGCTGTGCCAGTTGTAAATGCTGAAGTGCTTTTGGCTAAGGTTGCCGTTCCTGTTGTGTTTTGGTTTAGCGTTGGTACATCTGCGGCTTGAATTCCAGATAACAGAGTATTTGTTCCATTTGAACGTAAATATTGACCACTTGTTTGTGTGCCAGAAAGTGCTGTTAATGCCGCTTGTTGTGTTGTTTGACCTGTTCCACCTTTATTAATTGCAACAGTACCTGTTACGTTGGCAGCATTACCAGTAATATCCCCAGTAACAGCACTACCAGCAATAGCAATAGCGGTGTTTGTGACTGAGCTGACTTGCCCTTGGGCGTTTGTTGTGATGACTGGGACGGTTGCCGCTGCTCCATAAGTCCCCGCTGTTCCCACGTTAGTGATCGAAAACTGATTGGTTGTTAAGGTTAAACCAGTGCCAGCGGTGTATGTTTGACTTGCGGCAAACTCAATAAAAACAATACTTGTCGTGCCAATCGTGATCGGTAACGGTGTTTGCTGTACCCATGATGTATTAGCATTGACTGTTCCGCTAATTACAAGTATGTAATCACCTTGATCTACTTCGTTTGTTCCCGCGCCACTTGTGTCATAGTCGGTTGCCCTTGTCAGGATGTACGGTAATAACGCAGTCCCCGCTTGAGTCAGTGTATATACACCGTTATTAGCTTGAATTGCCTCATTCTTTATCAGTAAACGCTTACCCACATCACCAATAACTAGCGTGTAACTGTCAATAATCAGCGTACCAACTGCCACAGCAGTTAATGTTGCGCCGACCCCGCTTGAACCGTTGTTGTATGTGTTTGCTGATAAAGCCGCTGTCGTTGCATATTGCGCCGCAGCATGAAAGTTAACGCCAGATGCAATTGAATCGGCATAGGACTTGTTGACAATATCGGTGCTTGAGCTGGGTGCGGTTGAAACCGTGCCTGTTGTCAGCGCCACAGATGTCAGGTTGGTATTAGCCCCGCTTGTTGCAAATCCTGTGATTGAGCCGCCAAGGGTTAGATTCCCGCTATTGGTTACCGTGCCTGTTAAGGTTAAACCGCTGACCGTACCTGTACCGCTTACGCTTGTAACTGTGCCGCCCGAAGCTGGGGTAACCCATGTCGGTGCGCTTGTGGCATTGCTTTGCAAAACCTGCCCCGCAGTCCCCACTTGACCATTAAATGCCACCGATCCATTGGTGTTAATGGTCATTACGTCTGTTGTACTGTATGCACCATTGACAATAAAACTGATTTTTTGATTGTCCCAACTACCTAAAACTAATGGGCCACCATACGATTCCACAAAACTTGCCAATGGCGTAGAAAACCCATTATTGGGAAACCCTGCTGCTGAATAACTGTAATTTGCGTTATTTATTCCCAGCTCGCCGTAAGCCGTATGACCGCCATCATTGACCGCATAACTGGCATACGATGTTGCCCCTGAATCGGTGTTTTGCAAGCTGGTGTAAAGATATAACGGTTCACTAGCGGTAAACCCCGCAATCACGCCCGAGTCTGTATGTAATGTGGCGCTGCCGACATTTAAAGAACCTGTGTCAGTTATTCCTGATGTGTAAGGTATCAAAACACGATTATTGGCATCCTGATTAACTGACTTTTCCGCAGGATAAGTAACAAATACATCTTTACTACCCGCCGCAAGATCAAGTTTTGAGCCTGTGGATGAGGAAATTACGGTTGTTCTGGCTAAAGTCCCGCCGTAATACGTCCCAATTCCTACCTCCCATTGAGTCCCGCCTGAGATTGTGTAATAGGTTGTGTTGTTGTTGCCAATGACGCTAAACGATTGAAACCCTGAAACTGCGCCACCAAGGGTTATCGTGCCTGTGCCTGTGGAAGTGGTGGTCTCCCTGACCCTATCAGCAAGAACTAAGCTCATGTAGCAATCTCAACACCCGCCGCCCGACCGTCTGGCCCACGAATAATGCGTTTGGGTGCGCTAATGGCTTGCATCACGCCTGTAATTTGTCCCAATGTCTGACCGTGCATATCAGCTAATCGGTTGATTGCCTCGCTCATGCCGTCACCCAAAGTAGAGTCAACTTCCTCAGATGCCGCCAGTTGTGCGCTCATTGCGGCTTGATCAAGCCCAGCTTTTGCGCCAATTTGAGCCACAAGGACTTTAGTCGCTGCATCAAGTTCTGCTTTCCATCGCTCATATTCTTCCCTTCCCGCCATTTCTCTGGCTTTAATCTGCATCTCATTATTTTGTTTTGCGGTTTCAAACTCGGCCTTCATCTGCGCCAATTGCATCTCTGCCTGAGTTTTAGCCTGGTGCATTTGCATCTCAAGTTGCGCCTTACCCTGCTCAATCTGGGCTTGCGCTTGCACTTTCATCTGCTCAGTCTGAGCCTGTGCCTGCATCCGCATTTGCTCGGCCTGTTGTTCAGCTTGCATTTGCATCATCTCTGGCGGTGGGCCAGGCGGTTGCTGTTTGGCAGCGTCTGCCTTGTCTTGCAGGGCTTTCATTGCCCTTTCAACCGCGCTCTCCAATCCCCGACCAGCTCTGAATCGGCGTACAAGGAATAACAGCATCTCAGAGGCCATTGGCAAAGTCTCGGGCGCTTGGGCAATCATGGGGATTGCCTCACGCAAGAACATACCGATAGCTTGAATCGCTTCTTGTGCGCCTTGCTTTTCTGCCTGCTCGTCAATCTGAGCTAGGCTGTCAGCTTCGACCGCAATGTGGAAATCTCGAATTGTGCTGTTGGACAGCATCTGAATCGCCGCTTGCAACATCTGCGGGTCTTGACCGTCCGGTGTGTTCATCACACCTGACATCTCAACAATCAGCTCAGGCGGGTAAAACTTACAAATAATCTGTGCTTTGAGCTTAAAGATGTCAGTCGCAAACCTTGCCACTTCGCCTTGGCTACTCTTTAACCGCAGGCTACCAAAGTTGGCTTTGAGCTGTTGAGCCCCGAGGGTTTCCTGAGCCTTAGACGATCCGCGCAGGATGTCCGATATGCCCATGATCTCGTAAATCGACTGCTTGACTTGCTCTCGGGCTTGGTACAACTCTCGCAAAGTCACAATGATCTGCGATGTGTCCATCATGTCGATAGCGCCCTTTAAGCCGCCTTTTTCCGACATTGCCGCCCATGCAGTCACTGGGAATAGCTTGTTGTCCACGCCCTCACTAAACATCCGCGCCAGCTCTTTGAACTCAGCATTAAACACACCGACAGCTTTACAAGCCTTAGTCAGCAGGTAAATGCGTTGCGTTAGGTTGTCTAGCTCCTGCGCCTGATCTTCGTACTCACAGTAGTCAGGTACAGGGATCATTGTGCCAGTGGTGGTGGTCGCCATCAACGGCTTAGGACATGGAAAGAATTCTTCCAGCTCTAACGGGTCATCACGCTCGTCTAATGCCTGTGGATAACCTTTGGCAATCCAGCAAACCTTACCGCTGCGCTTGTTCCAAATCTCATAGACCATCGCCTTTTTGTCGTAGGTCATCTTGGCGGTCAATGGATTTTTGCCGTCCATGTCGGTGTTTGAGCTGGTCAGGCTAACGTTTTTGAATACGTCACCAAAGCGCTCTACACCCTCGTCCTTGGTCATATAAACCGCTCGAGCTACCCACCAAACCTCATCCCATGTGCGAGCAGGTGAATGTAGGAAGTCTGACCAGTAGACGTAATCAATCGGGCTGTGAGCTGCATCAATGCGCTCTGTGGGGTCTTCCACCACGGTACTAACCTGCGGCTCGGTGGGTTCTTCCATCTGCCCTGTGGTTTCGGTTGCCTCGGGCTGCTCGTTGACAATAACCGGCTCGTAACGAATCCACGCTGTACCGCGACCAGGCAGCAATCTGTCCTGCACCGCACCAGACATCGCAGCGTCAAAGTCACCAAATTGCATGGTCTCGTATTCCATGACACGCTCAAGCATTGTGGAGGCCAAGCGACCTACAGGGTCTTGATCCATGTACCGGCGTGAAACTTCGGGTTTAGCTTGGCGACCGTAAAGGGCAGGGAACAGGACTTGGATGTTTGACCAAAGGATATTGAACTTCATCCTCGGCATCTCAATGGCATCACGCTCATCCCGATACCGCTTGACTACCTTTTGCCCACGCTTTTCCCACTTATCAAATATCTTGATGGCGGTTTCAATCTGGTCATGCCAGTACGGGCCTGGGTCTTCGCCCTCGTATGCGCCGTTTTCAGTCATGATTAACTACCTGCGGCAAAGAAGAATGTCACATCCAATCCAGTGCCTGCAATCGTGGCGTACAGACTGACACCCACGTTGGCAGGGAATCGGTGAAAGCCAATCAATGGCGTGATCGTGCCACTCATCACCTCACCACCTGACCCGCCGTTACGCAGCACCAATGTGCCTGCGGTCGTGTTATTGACGTAGAAACCAATCAACTGGCAAGGGCCTGTGCTGACTGCGCCTGTGGCGGTGATGTTTTTATATCCACCGACTTCTGCTACTGGTTGGCTCATATTCGTTCCTCTTTATGTTGCATCTCAAAGTCCCACAGCTCATCTAATGTGATGGTTTGCAGGGTCTTGCCCTTGGGCGGTGTCTGATCTTTTGCTTCTTGTCTATAAGCTACTGCAAGCATTCTAAACGCATCTGCTGGGTGTGAGCACCAATCGTGGCGCGGAGTTTGACGAAAAGTTTTCTTATCTTCATCATATTCACGCTGATATTGCCTTAACGCTTCCAGCCCCTCATCGCATCTGGAGTCAAAATAACAAATAGGCAGGATCATCCTCACCGCTTGGATGCCGTCTTGTATGCCAATCTCAGGCACTATTGCCAGCTTGCTCATGCCGCCCAAATGTGCCGCCAACTGCTCAACAATAGACTTTCCACCGCTTGCCAAGGTTTTGGCTCGAGCATCATGCGGCAAATAGTGGCGGGTGTATCGGTAGCCCTTGGCTATGACCACATCGGCTATTTCCTCAATGCTTGCGCCGCTTACAGCGTAATAGTCCATTACCCTGATTTCGCCCCTGACCACCTGATACCACCAAATGGCGGTGTCGTCTCGATAACCTAAGTCCCATGCGGTAAATACTGGGGATTCTGGCTCAAACGGTAGCTCACAAATTCTGCCCTCGGCATCAGCCTGGCGCATTTCCTGACCAAAGAACGCTCCCAGCAAGGCGGCATCAAAGCTGCACTCGTATTCCTGATCGTACTGGTCTTGGCTTAACTGAGACCGAGCCGCCTGCAATTCCGTGTCTGGCAACAGCTTAGACACCGAAGCTGGTAGGCGCAGCAGAAACCAATCTGGCACAACTTGGCTGACCTTGTAGATGTCGTGGAACTGGTTTTTGCCTTTTGGCGTACCCCCAAACACGGCCCAGCCGAGCCGATCACTCAAACACGGTCTGATGATGTTTCCCCAAACGCTTGGTCTAAAGTCACCGTATTCGTCCATGTAAACGCCGTTAAAGCCCATGCCCCGCATAGCGTCAGCGTTGTCTGCTCCAAATAGCATGATCTTTGCGCCGTTCACCAGCTCCACCATCAAGTCGGCTTCGTTTGTGGCTTTGGTTACTGGCGCGGCGTAATGCTTGATGTAATCCCATGCCACCCGCTTGGCTTGGCTTCTGAACGGGGCTATGTACGCATACTGTGCGCCCCGACCGCCCTCAGTAATTGCTCGTTTGATCAGGTCGTTGATTGCCGCTACGGTCTTTCCAGCTCTACGGTGGGCGAGTAGGCATGACCATCGCTCTGTCCTTAGATGAAACGGCATAAAAGCCGCCCTTGGGCTGTATGGCAGGATTACTTCACGCCGCCCCATGTCACCACCATTTCTACTGGGCCATCGTCCTTACCAGTAATTTCTGTCCTTGCCAGCTTAGGCACATGATATTCAACCACCGATTGGAATAACTCAAAGGCTTTGGCAGGATTGGGTTTTATGTCATGCTCAGGAACACCCGTAGCAACCTCGTCAAGCCACTGTGCAAGTCGGTGGGCATTCCCATCCACAAACATCGCTATGGCCTCTCTAGCCTGTGCTGTGACCTTATTAGGCGTACCTACAATGCGACCGCCAGCTTTCTTTCTAGTTTTAACTACTTTAGTTTCGTTATTCATAATAAAGCATTATGTTACTCTGTTGGGACAGGGTATCTTAACTCTTGCCCTGTTGCAAATGGGCTTTGACCTGCGGCAATTCGTTGCTGGGCATAGTCTTGTGCTTTTTTGTATATCTCAGGGGTTGGCTCTAGTCCCATCCCTAACAGGTCAATCTCTTGTTTTGTTAAGGTCGGCACGATCAATGGGTGAGACACCAGCTTGCCGTCTTGTTCGTAAGCGCTAGACATTTCTCCCATAATGCCTCCTTTTTTTACAGGTATTTCCCCAAAGTAACCTTTGCCTTTGGGTGTGGCATCTGTAAGACCTTGCCCCTCCTCCAAATATCTCATGCCATAAGGTGCAAGGCCAGGCTGTCGGCTAATTGCTTGGGCTAATAATTTGTAATCACCATATTTTTTAGGCATTATTTCCTCGCTAAGGCTTTTGCCATTGCCATCTTTTTGTCGGCAGCCGCATAGTCTTGGGCAACCTTAACAGAAATGTCGGCTTTCTTGGCGAACTCTGGGTTATGCGCCGCAGCTTGCATAAATTGGGCTTGTTTTTTAGAGTAGCTTGGCATCAGAATCTACCTTGAAGTTGTAACCCTATGCTTTGGTCATAAGGTGTTTTCTTGCCGTAAACGCCAACTCCCATGTTTTTGTTAAGTTGTTGCAGGTATTGCATCTGCATTTCTTTTATTTTTTGACGTTCAGCATCTTGACCTGTCATTGCCCTTGCTTGAAATTGACCGCGACCCATTGGTGCGTTATAGCCAAGGGTTGCTGTGCGCTCTGGCGTATTTAGGCTTTTTAGCAAATCAACTTGCGCCATTCCACCGCCAACAGGCATTTGGTTGCTCAACGATACAGTGTTTTCCAAACCCATAGGGTTAGCTGTTTTTGCATATTCCAAATTGCCAATTGGCGTGTCTGTTCCAAGCGTTCCCTGCAAAGCATTAGGATTTTTAAATGCCCTTAAATCTGCATAACCTAACTCATTACCTACGCCCAATTGCTCAACTTGATTGCTTTTCATGCGGTTGAGCTGATCCATCATGTTTTGGGTGTATAGCTCTTGTTCTTTTTGCCCTTTGGTGTCTAAATTAACCAAGGCTCTAGCCATTTCTTCTTTATCCATGTTCTAGCTCCCTCATCTTGATTAAGCCGTTGAGCATCCTGCTCTTGGTATTAAACCATTGCTGGCTAAAGTCGCAATCTTCATAGTGCTCAAACTCAGGTATGCCCAGCGTGTAGTGCGCTATCTTGGCATTCTTGTTGTCCTGCTCGCCCACCAGTACGTTCCATTCTTTCGGTAGCTCACCGATAAGTGAATCTGGCAGCCAACCGAATCGGTGCAGGTCTGAGCCGCTGTGGTCATCCACAAATTCAGGTGTCAGCACTTTATTTCTTGGGTGTTCGCAATTCCAAAGTATTAAGCTTGACCAGTTCTTTCGGGGATAGTCCCGATTCGCTGCTTCCATTGGTGTACCGATATATTTCCTTGGGTGCTTGGTCTGATATTCGTGCTTGACCACCTGCACCGCCTTGGTCGGATCAAATAGTTTGCTTAGGTCGTCAATGTTTGCCAGCATCAGCATATCGCTTGCGTCAAGGAATATTGCCTTGCCGCTGAACTTGGTGAAGTAGGGTACAAGAAACCGCTGATAGGTAAATGCGTTTGTGCCGTCTCTCTGTGTACCGTACAACGGTGTTATGGCGACCGGCTCACTGCTGCGCTCAATCAGGCTCTGGCAAAACACATGGTAGCCAATAGCCTCTCTTGGGTCGTAACCGGCAAATATCCTGATCATTTGAGGGTCAACTTGTACAGGGTTGTGTCAATCAGCGCCGCTATCTCATCCACAATGTTCTGGAGCTGGGTGTCGTCTGGCAATGCCTCTCGGTTCTTGTAAACGTATTCCTTGATACTGGTCAGGTACTTAACAGGGTCTTTGGCGTTGTGAAAGTTTTCAGGAAAGTCCTTGATTTTTTCGTAGCACCCTGCGTAAGCCTCGGCGAACTGGTCAGCCAGGTCAACAATCTCAACGTAGTAAGCCCCCAGCGCCATATGAACTGAAAATGAGTCAGTGGCTAAGTGCATGAAATGCGTCACGGTAGAGCTGTGAAACATTGTGGAAATAAAGTCGGCAACGTCTTTTTTCATACTATTCCTTATGGCTGCTGGAACTCAATTTGGTTTTCAACAAAGCAAAATGGAAAGCCAGAAAACATTTTGCGTCAACATCCTTGAATGCAGGCTTAACATTCCAACAAGTATGGGGACTGGTTGGCCTCATCAGCTTAAACAGTGAGCAATCCCCATGCGTGTTAGCTCCAAAAAAAGAGGGTCACAGACCCTCTAAAGGAGACAACTGCGCCTCTATTGTAAACGTAGGAGTCGGTACGTCAACAGGCCATTGTTCAGATTCTTGCAGTCTGGCTACCGTATTTACATGGGCAAGCAACCACTTTTGTTGACGCTGTTCTTTGGTCAAATCCTTGCCTTGGTCGATCTCGTAATGGCATTTCAGGCATAGCGCAGCCACCAGATTGTCATCAGCCTTAATCCCTCGCCCTTTGCCGCCGCCCCAATTTGCGTGTGCGGCTTGCACCATGTTGCCCGACCCACAGGACTGGCATTCAAGCCCCGCCACCAGCTTTAACAGCTTTTTTGACCTTACGTATTGATGTTTTTGAAACATGGGTAAACTTCTTTTTGGTTGCCGATTTTCTATGCTTGCGGTGATCACTTTGGGTCGGCCTTGTGCCGATCCCTTTTTTTATTCCTCCAAAGCTCGAAATTTAACGCCTTGCTGTGCGCCAAACATTACGGCTAATTCAATCAGCTCGTTCATTTCTGCCACGGTCATTTTGCTGGTTCTTGCGCCAATGACCACAAAACCGCCCTCGATGCCTGGCACAATCTTTTGTTTTTTTAGTCCCGCCGTCAATACGTCTTTCCATTCGTGCTTGTCCAACTTTAAACCGTGCCAGATTACTTGCTGGGCAATGTCCTCAAGGTTTGCCCACATTAGTCGGTTTTGCTCAAGGCTTCTCACTTCAGCACCCCAATCATTTTTAAAGCCCCGTCAGGGCTGTCAATCCTTGCCAAAGTACCTCCGCACCAACTTTCAAAAAAGTCTCGTTGTAACGGTGTAAAACGGCTTTTAGCGGTACGTTTGATTTCCACAAGGAATGTATGGTTGCCATACCCCACCAAAAGATCAACCGGCAAGCCAATGATCCAAACATAAGCGCCAGCAGCCCTTAACGTGCTCACAATGGCATCTTGATTACTGTCCACCTTAGCTGCGTATCGCATTCATGCGTCTCCGTAAGTCATCAGCAGCTTTCTGCCCACGCCGCTCTACTACGTCTGATAAGGTTTGCAGCCACCAAGCTGATGCTGCGGCTTTGCCGTGTTCCCGTATCTTCTTCCTGTACCGCCTGATCCAGTCCTTGGCCTCGGTCTGGCGCAAGGTCTCCAGCATCTCGTAACGCTGTTCGGATGACAGACTGGCTAAATTCTTCGCCGTCTTTGAGTCGGGCAAGGATGGAGTTTGCAACAAGTCGTTCATGATTCACTTAGGATTCTCCATGCTGTTGCCGCACACAAAGGGACTTGTCCATTCCCAATGGCTTTAAGTCTGTCCACCCTAGCGGCCACCCCATCAGCCACTCGACCCACGTTGGGTTCAGATGACCACCACCTACTGACGCTGCCGTAGCTTCTGGCAAATTCGGACTGAATCCCCTTGCTGCTGCTTTGCTCATGGCTTCCGCACTTGTTGCTCCCTTGAAGTCCGCTGCTCTTGGGGTTGGCCAGGTCAGAACTGCTGTGCTGAGACTTGTCTGCGTCCCTTTTTTGCCCTCTCTGCGTATCTGCAAGCCCTGTCTGGCTTCCGAATGCACAGGGGTTGGCCACAAGTCCATTTTCTTTTTTAGGGCTTTCCTGCTGTTGCTCCCACCGTCTAATCCTGTTGTGTTGGGTGTGTGGAAGCTGTTTACACCATTTGGCGACAATCCAGATTCTGTCCCGCTGATGCGGCGCTCCAACGTCTGCTGCTCCCAGCACTCCCCATTTCGCATCAAACCCCATTGAGGCCAAGTCTCCAAGAACTCTTCCAAGTCCCCTAGAAGTAAGCATTGGTGAGTTTTCCACAAAGACGTATCTGGGTCGTACTTCACAAATGATCCTTGCCATTTCTCCCCACATTCCTGATCGTTCTCCATCAATTCCTGCGCCTTTTCCTGCGGCACTAATGTCCTGACATGGAAAGCCACCACTGATAACATCGACAATTCCTCGCCAAGGATGTCCGTCAAAGGTGCAAACGTCATCCCAAATCGGGAAAGTCGGGAGAAGACCGTCATTTTGTCGGGCGCACAGTACGCTTGCGGGGTAGGCTTCCCACTCAACGGCGCAGACTGTTCGCCATCCAAGGAGCTTGCCGCCAAGTATTCCTCCACCAGCGCCTGCGAAAAGAGCCAACTCATTCAAAACTCCTCCCCAACCTCATGCCAACTTTGGACAGCAGGTTTTTTCTCAATTCTTTGCCATTGGTGCTTTGAACATTTCGGTTTATCGCCGTCAGAATGAACTGACCAGCGATTTGGGCAGCCGTATACTGAACACATTAAACGCTGAATTTCATCAAAAGAATCATCTTTTTGCTGGGTGAAATTAGTTATTGCCATGATATTTTCCCTCCACGATTTTTGCAAAATTGCTTGGTTTTAAAATCCATTCCAAGTCGGCAACAAATGCCCGACCATCTTTGCCGTTGACCCTGCCAGTCAAAAATCTGGATTTGCTGACAGATTGGAAAAACTGTCCCCACCAGTTAAGCACATCATTGGCATCAATGTCGTTTGCTTGCGCCAGCTCTGCCGCCACTTCCCGCCATCGCTGTCGCAGGTAACCAGCCCTTGTTTCGTTCCAAACTTCTACCCTACGCATTGTGGGCAGGTTCTGGTGATAAAGCTCAATGACTGCCTTGTGGTCGCAGCCTGGTAACTTTTTTGGTGAATCAGGTTCACCGTCAGGTGGACATATATATGTTTTTAATTGGTTATTGGTTATTGGTTCTTGGTTATTGGTTGCTATTGGGGTGGCATTAGGGGGGCTATTAGCCTCCCCATTGGTATCCTTATGCCACCGCTTTGCCGCCCCTTTTTTCCCATCGTCTGAAAACTTGCGATATTTAACAATTTCCGCGTCAGCACGGGGGTTTATAAAACCCACATCGGTAGAAACAAAGAACTCGTTAAGCACACTCAGAACTTCCTGTTCGTTGTCACGCATACCAATCTGGCGAGCAATGTCCCGCTGTTTTATCGGTATTTCATGCAAGTAATAGTAATCAAGCAACCGGCGAAAAGCCAAGTCCTCAAACAAATTTAAGTGGTGGGTATGCGATTTGTAGTCGCCAATATGAAATTGATAAAAGTGCATAACAACCTTACTTCATTGGTCATCTTCACATGAGAAACATTGGCAGGACGGTGAAGAATCGTCTTTTCGGGAGCTACCCTAGCCACGTTTCAAACAATCTTACACCACAAACCACAGTGGTCGCAAATCTTTCAATTGCCGCAATCTCAGCTCTGGCACAGTCTTCCACTGGCAGACCGCCGCCCGATTGATGCCAAGAATTTTGGCAAGCTCAGTCTGTGAGCCTGCGAGATGGACTAATTGATCTTTTGTCATAGCAGTATTGTATGTTAAGGCAAATAAACAACATAGTCCCCACAAAACAGTCAGGTACTTAACAAATTGCTTGCATGGTTGTTAATTATCCTTAACAATGCACCCATGCCCCAGCAATTTCGCATAGGGTCTTTTAGGAGTAAATATGAAACACATTGCAACCCTTCCCGCCTTAGACGCACGCATCATGATTGACCAAGGTCTTGAGCACCTTGTTGTTGAACATGGCGACTTAACCAAACCCCTAGATTGCTACTTTTGCCCAGTTACCGGCAATTTGTGGCACGCCTACCTTGGCACAACAGAACTCTATAACGTGCTGTCAGCCACCGTTATATCAGCCCTTGAACGTGAATTTGCACCTTTGTGCGTATAAGGAATAACCATGTTTGACATTGAAAAATACACCAAACCGACAGACTGGTCACAAATTGCCTTGTGGGTTGTTTCAGCCGCCGCCATTGTGGTGGTTTTGCTTGACCTTTTTATTTGGAGACCCTGATGCGATATTTATTTTTACTGTTGATGACAGCTTGCGCCTTTGACCCAGAAACAGACCAAAAACTGGTCATGGACAAAAACATTCAGCCAATGGGCAGGAATGAAGTCATAGACGCAATCAAACAATGCGAAAAGAATGGCCTGCGAGCCATCACGATTTACGGTAAACGCAAAATTAATGGTTACACCGCCGAGACGCTGGTGGATGTGACCTGTGGCCCAAAATTTTATTAAGAGGTAATCATGGAAACACCAATTGGAAAAAACATTGCCGCGGCCTTTGTCAAAGCTCAACGTGCCTTTGGCCCTGCGCTCAAAACGTCCACAAACCCGCATTTCAAATCCAAGTACGCTGACCTGGCTAATTGCGTGGAAGCTGTTGTAGACGCTTTAAACGCCAATGGCATAGCCCTCATGCAGCGTACCTTTGAATGCAAAGATGGCGTGATGGTGGAGACCGTGTTTGTCCACGAAAGTGGCGAAGTCATGGAATGCGGAATGCTGCACGTTCCTGCTAGCAAACATGATGCAATGGGTTTTGGTAGTGCGTTGACTTATGCGCGGAGATACAGTTTGCTTGCCGCCACCGGTCTTGCCACGGTTGATGATGACGGTGTAGCAGCCAGCCGCCGCACCGAAATCAAGTCCACGGTCAACGAAAACCAAATTGCTGACCTGATGGCGGCAATGGATGAAGTGACCACGGTTAAAGAGCTTCAAGAAACCTATAAGGCGGCCTACAAGGCCACAAACGGCGAACAGGCATGGCAAGCTAAAGTCATTGCCAAAAAAGACGCTAAAAAAGCGCAATTAGAAGCCTCATTGTCTAAGGAGTTAGCCAAGTGAATGAATTTAACAAACCAACCAACCCACACGCATTTCCTAATCCACACAAGTCAGACCTGACAGGCATGACGTTGATGGATTATTTTGCGGCAAAAGCTATGCAAGCCTTAGTGTCATTAGATGAAACAGATATGGAGTTTGATGAGTATGCGGGTTGCTCGTATGCAATAGCATTTGCCATGCTTAAAGAAAGATATTCAATTACAAAGGATGAAAATGGAACAACGAACTGAAGAATGGTTTGCCGCCCGATGCGGCAAGGTCACCGCAAGCCGTGTAGCAGACATCATTGCCAAAACCAAATCAGGGCCAAGCGCCAGCCGCGAGAACTACCTAGCCCAATTGGTTTGTGAAAGGTTAACAGGTAAGCCTGCCGAGTCTTTCAGTAACGCAGCAATGTCTTGGGGAACGGATCAGGAAGAATTTGCCCGCGCCGCTTATGAGGCCAGAATGGACATCTTGGTAACAGAGGTGGGGTTTATAGACCACCCTTGGATTCCCATGTGTGGCGCTTCTCCTGATGGCCTGGCTAATGAGGGAATGGTGGAGATCAAATGCCCAAACACTGCTACGCACATTGAAACGCTGTTAAGTCGAACTGTGCCAGCCAAATACATTACGCAAATGATGTGGCAAATGGCCTGTGCCGACCGCCCTTGGTCTGACTTTGTAAGTTTCGATCCTCGATTACCAGAAAAACATCAGCTATTCATCAAGCGTATTAACTATGACCCCGAAATGGTTAATCTGCTTGAGAATTCAGTTATCCAATTCTTGGGTGACGTAGACCTAAAAATTCAACAACTTGAAAGCCTTCCATGAAAAAGATTAAAAACATTGTTGTCATAACTGGCACATACACCAACAAAGACGGTCAGGAAAAGAAACGCTACCAGACCATTGGCAGCTTGTTTGAAGATGGCGAAAATTTTAAAATTAAGTTAGACACCATACCTTTGGCAGATGGTGGCTGGACAGGATGGGCAAATTGCTATGACTTGGAGGAAAAGACAAATAAGCCAGAGGGTAAATATGATGACACCAGTATCCCTTTTTAATCGAGCACGGTCACTTGATCCAGTGACTAGCCACGCCGCCGCAGCTCAGGTCACGTTTGCTGATCAGCACTTTGAGCAGATTGTGGATTGCCTACAGCGATTTGGTGTGCGAGGAAAGGACGGTATTGCAGAGCTTACCGGCCTAGATGGGAATCAGGTAGCCAGGCGGCTGCCTGAGCTTGCCAGATTGGGTATGGTGGAGCTGACCGGCAATAACACCAAGTCAAAGTCTGGCAGGGCAGAGCGTGAATGGCGGTTTGTGCCTATTCAACGGGAGTTGATATGACACAGCAAGAGCCTGTAGCGTGGCTGTTGACTGACAAAAACATTAACTCGCTTCAAGTGGATTCCATTCAACGCTTGATTGATCGTCTGAAGCACGCACATCACACAGACTTATGTGTCAGGATTAACGGGCAAGATGAGTGGTTTCAGGCTGATTGGCTAAAGCACATGGTAAGAGTCACCCCTCCACAGCGCACGTGGGTAGGACTGACGGGGGAGGAGCGTAGTGAACTTGTAACACTACATCATGGATGGAATGAATACGGGCAAGCCATTGAAGCCAAACTCAAGGATAAAAACACGTAATGGAAGTGTTTATTACCATCCTAGTCATGGCGGTCGGCGCACTTATTGGCATTGGCGGGATTGTCCTGTTGCTTTACATTTTTGCCGATTAAGCAAACATCCTTGTGCCTTGTTTATCAATGATCAGCGCCATGTTGCGGGGTTCAGCATTTTCAATATTGGGGATTGAAACGTGTGTCCAGCGGTCAAACTCTCTAATTACTTGATCGTAAGCTAAGTCAGATTCAATAATAGCCTTGACAACCTCATCAGGGGTCATGCCTGGCACTCTAAAATCGCAAGCTGTCCCACGCCTATGCTGTGACTTGTCAGACGATCCTACGGCATCATTAACGGCTTTTGACCTAAATGCAGAATTGATAATTATGGGTTTGCCACCCAGCACGACCTTGACCTGCTCCAAAAAGTCAGCCAGCCGGTACAGATTAACCAATTCATCAGCATCAGGCATATTGTCAAACTGACGATGGTCTGTGTGGATTAATTCCTCAAGAGTAAAGTTTGGCGTAAGGTTCATTTTTGGCCTTTTAAGGTTTCACGGGCTTCGTTATAGAGGGCGACACAGGTTGCAAGTTTTCTAATGGCGGTGTCTCCTTCGCTGGTGAGGGCGATAAGAGCTTTAGAAGTCTCTGAGTCAAGTTCGGCTGTGGCGGTTCTGAGGTCAGCTCCACTGGTAACGCTGGCATCTGCGGAGGTTGGTACGGGGCAGTCGGAGGCTTTGACAGCAATCCGCAACTTGAGCATCCCAGACTCAATATCAGCATTGTGCTTTTGCTGTAAAAGTTTTGCATTTTGATTTGCTTTCTGTAGTTGGTTTGATTGGACATTAACCGCAGCAATCAGCGCCTGCTCTTTTTGTCTAGCCTCGGCATTTAATGCGGCAATCTCAGCTTGCTGGCGCATGAGTTCATCATTCTCACCCTTTGAGTATCCAGCCGTAGCCGCGCCCAAGATTACAAACAATACACCAATCCATATCCACGGGTTAAACAGGTTTAACATCATCTGCTTTCATCATTGCTTCAGTTTTGTCCTTGCTTGACTTGCTTGAACCGTAAAAGAACGAAATAATCGTTGCGACCGCCGTACCCAGCAAGAATCCAAGGATGATGTTGGCAAAGTCTCGACCGCCCTCTGGCAACGGGATGAACGTCACGCAAAAAAAGTAAATAACTGAGGTTGCCGACCAGAACCATGCAAAATAATAAATAAAGTGTTTGGCGGTTGTATCACTCGGGTCTATTTGCATCACGTTTGTCCTTTGCTTCGTTGATCATTCTTTGAATGACTTGTTGCTGGTGTTTGGTCTGCTCTCTAACTTCCAAAATGTCAAAATACAACATTGCCATCAAAGGTAAAAGCACACCAAACACAGCCACCATTGCAATTAGAGAAATCAAGAACCCCATTTCGCTATCCTCATCTGGCTGATTGCGTAAAACATCAGGTGGAGGTATATAAAAACTATCGCCACCGCCCCGATTATTAGCGCCCTGTCTTGTAGTTGGTTTAGCATTCTTCGCCGTTGCCATGACGCTACCCTTTCCTTGGCCTCTTGCGCTAACCTTTCCTTTTCCTGTTCAGCTTGCAATCTTTCAAACTCATCCTGAAACCTTGACCATACCGCCCCTAAAGCTGGGTCTACGCCGTAAATTAACAATTCTCTCAACTCAGTGGCTTGGCGCTCTAACTCCATCTCTTGAAAAATGTTATCTAATGCCTGTGCCTTTAGTGATTTACCCTTTGGCGGGTTTTTCTTTTGTTCAATTGCTGCGGCTTTGACTTGCTCATGGGCATCAAAGAATTTACCGATGTGACCAGAAATCTCCATTGTGATGGAGGTGACATCTTTAGCGACCGACTTTGCATCCTTGTACAGCGCCACACCTTGCTTGATTGCAGCAATGGCGGCAAGTGCAAGTGTAAAAGGATCAATTTACAGCCCCAATAGCTTTTTGACAAACTCACCGGCAACGCCAGGGCCAAACAAAACGCAAACCATCAGTGCATACAGCAAGTATTCAATCTTGGTCATGCGCTTGTCGCCGTCAGCCAAAGTCTTTTGAATGGCTTCATACCGCTGGGCGCAGATGGCCTCATGCACCGCAAAATCTAATTCAAGTTCGTCACTCATGGTGCAGGCTCAGTTGGTGGTGTCTCAACCACGGGCTCAACGGGCGGCGTTATCACAACCGCCGCAGCTTCTTGCGCCGCCACTGCCGCATCATGCACTGCTTGCTCTTCAGGTGTGTATTCAACTTGAGTGACTACGCCTGTTTCTACGTTAACCACGATTCTGTGTGTCATGATGTTTCCTTATTCATATAAGATATTTACACTTCCGGCATCAAAAGTATCTGGTGTTACAGAAGTAATACGAACTCGATCAAGCGCACCACCAAGAGCAAGTGTTCCACCACTATTGGTACTTCGATCTCCAGTTGTATTAACCAACATACCGCATTCAACCCAAGTATTACTAGTAAGATTGACCAACTGAACTGTTCCAGTCCATAAATATGCCACATTACCAGCAGTTGCAACAACAAAAGCAGTAGTGCTTGTTACTGCCGCAGAGCTAATTGCGGCTGATTGAACTGTGACCGCCCCCGATACATAACCAGTAGTTACAATTGAACCAGAGCCTATTTGAATTAAAAAATTTGAATTGCTACCTGTACTGACACCATTAAACATCACAGTGATACGCTTCACCCATGATGGGATGCTTGTAAAGTCAATACTCGTCCCACTGGTAGATGCAACCGCAGTGCCAGAAACCAATGGCCTTAAAATTGCCACCGAATCAGCCACCGTACTTGCAAAAGTTGCCGCTTGACTTGTGCTTATTGTGAGAGCTGTTGTACCAGCACTTTTTAATGTCAGCGCAGTTGCTGCGGCTGATGTAATAGTGTCAATGGTTGGCGTTGTGATTGTTGGCGAAGTAGCCAATACAGCAGAGCCTGTGCCAGTGATTGATGTGTTTGAGATGTAATCCCAATCCCAATCGGCGGCAGTGGTTAACGTAGTACCAATACAAACCGCATGAGCACAAACGCCTGCGGGTATTGTTCCCACCAAATTACCACCAGACGAATTAACCGTTAGCAACCCAGTCGAATTGTTTTCAATTTCATAAGCAATGCCAGTCACCAAAGTGCTAGTTACAGGCAAAACAACGGTTTGCGTAGTAGAACCTGTAAAGAATTGACGGTAGTTACTTGCCACGGTCAAAGTAGTCGTACCCGCCGCCGTAGCAGTGGTGGCGTAACCCATCTTAATGTTGTCAATGACAGGCAAAGATATTGTTGGCCCAGTCCCCAGCACGTTATTGCCAGTGCCTGTATTGGTGACGCTAACAAGACCTTTGGACGCATCTGTTGCCACTGCCGTTGATGCCGTCAAACTAGAAAATATCGGTTGTGCGCTAAAGGTCGCCACGCCGCCAAGGGTCACAGCACCCGCCACGTTAGCCGTAGTACCCACATACAGCGCCTTGGCTATACCTACCCCACCAGCCGTAATAATTGATCCTGTACCCGTGCTAGATGAATCTGTGACCAGTGTAGAGCTGATACCCGCAGCAAACGGTATGCGAGCCGTTGTAGCCGTCTGACCGTCTTTTGTGATAGCCGTGGACAGACCTGTTGCCAAGTCTGCTGTAAGGGCGTTAAAAGCGGTCGAGGATATGACCGTGCCTGTGACTACTGGTTGACCAGATGTGTTTATTTGGAATGTTCCCGAACCATTGTAACTCACAGTAGCCACCTCCATTGAAAGGGCATATAATTGATGTTTTTACAAGAGGATTTATGGGCCATCAAGTAAAAACGGTGATTTTGTGTTCTGTTTGCGCCTTGCCATCTGTGGCTCGCCAACTTTGTAGCAAACATTACAAACAAGCCTGGCATTCTAAAACTTTGCACGATCATTTGGGGGTATCTGAAAAAGATGCTTTTGAGGCAAAAATTCAAAAAACCGACAAATGCTGGGTTTGGAAAGGGACTAAAAATGGTTATGGGTATGGAATTTTTATGATTGCTGGCGGCAAAACTGTTAGAGCTCATCGTTATTCTTATGAGCTTTATGTAGGTCAAATACCTGATGGCAAAATAATTATGCACAAATGCGATAACGCGCCATGCGTAAACCCCGACCATCTTCAAATAGGCACAAAAGCCGAAAACAACGCAGACACCGCAAAAAAACGCCGTCATAACTATGGACTGAATCATTGGAATGGAAGATTGACTGATGACGACATTGCCATGATTTGCGCCAGCACGGAAATACAATCCGTACTTGCTGCTAAATATGGCGTAAATCAATCTCATATTTCAAGGATTAAAAACAAAGCAACAAGGGCGTAACTCATTGCTGTCCCCCAATTGCGTATGGATTAGATTGTGACCCTAAAAGAGCCGCTAATCTAGCTTGTTTTGCCGTCATTGGCACTGCATTAGAAACTGCTTTTTTGCCTTGATTTAAAGCATTTGCAAGTTGACCATATTTGTATGATGCCTCACCCATTAATCTTGGTGATGACGATGCTACATCTAAAGCCGCCAATGCGGGGCCACCAATTGCATAAGCACCCATGCCCTCAAGTCCTGCCGCAGCCCTTTGGATGCCCCTTGGTGTCCAATCACCCATAGCCTGACCAGCCAAAGCAGGCATTAAATCTCTGCCACCGGCGCTTTCTAATTGTTGGGCAAGATTGAGTCGTTGACCGTAGTTTGTGTTTACGTTGTTTCTCATTAACGATTGAAGTTTACGCATTGCGGTGTCAGCAGATGCCTTATGGCCAAGAGACAATGAACGCTCAATTTCTTTAGTTAAATCGCTTGCATCGGTATATTCTTTCATTACCTTTGCATACTCAGGCGCTTGTTTACTAATTTCTGTTTTAACAGAATCATAAATTTGCTTACCCAATGAATATGCTTCTTTTTCTTCTTGGCCTAATTTGCCAAAATCTTCCCAAAGGCTTTGTTTTAATTTATCCATAGCTTCTGGAGTGTGGTATTCAGCAGGGTCTGAATTTTTCCAATTTGCTACTTTGGCTTTCATCTTATCTAATACAGATGCAGAAGTTTCGTCAATAACTTTACCTTTAAAGTAAGCCGCACCCTCAGCGTCTTTTAATGCTTTGTCAATTCCTATGAAATCAAGCACAGACTTATCATTTTTAATGTTAACCATGCCAGACCGATAGGCTTGCTGTTTGTCAGCATTTATTTGTGCAAGGTTAGCTTTAGCATCTTCTAAAACATTAATTGCAGGCACATCACCGCGCAAATTTTTAATAAACGCAGGATTATTTTCTCGACCAGCTTGCACTGCTTGAGTTATTGGTTCTGTTCCTACGCCTGTTTTTAGACCCAAACCTTGTTTGGTCAATACGCCAGCAAGGTCATACATTTTGCCGCCAGCTTTAGCCGCCAAATTCAAAGGATCAGTCACACTTGCCCATGTTCTTAATGCAGGCGCAGCTTTTGCCAACATAGGCATTCTTGCCGCCAACGTACTGCCGCCACTTAATAACGCAGACAAATCAGCCGCAGCGCCCACAGGGTCGGTAGCTAGTGTATTTTTAATTGCTTCTTCACTACCAGCACGGTTTTTAAAATATTCTCCAGCGTTGCTTAATGCCGCTTTACCTTGTTCACGAACTGCTCGACCACTTGAGGTATCAAAATAAGGCTCACCCATCAATTTTTCTGTGCCGCCAACAATCATTCTTCCCATGCCTCTTGCGGCTTGAATTGGGTCTGTTGCTACGTCATAAAGATTGCCAGCTAATGCCGCAGCACTTGTAGGTATATTAGTTAACGATTCTCCAGCAACATCCATCCATGATCGTTTTTGAGGCGCAAAAGGATCATGCTCAACAGGTATGCCGCCTGATTGCGTAACAAAAGGGTCATGTTCGACAGGTTTGCCAGCCATATCATTGTCCCCACTGTAAATATTTGCCAGGTCTGCTTGGATCAGGCGAATACCATTTGCCATCTGGGGCTTTTTTGGCTTCAGGTGGCGCACCAACTGGCGGTTTATTTATTCCAACTCTTGCCGGTAAATTAGGAAGTTCTTTATATCCTTGTTCTTTGCTATACGTAGTTTTTAAAGCATCCTGTTCTTCAGCGGCATATTTACGCATTCTTGTTAATTTATTTTTTGCCGCTTCATAAGTATCTGATGGCGTGGGTATAAATGGAAGAAGTCGAGAACCTTCCGTATTTGATACAGCCGCACCACTTCGATCATGCAAAACAATTGATCCAATATCAGCAATAGCAGCTCTTGCGTCAATTCCTTTAGGGTCTAAATTATTTAATAAAAATTGTCCTAAATTACCTTTTAACCCTACAGCATTTTTGTTTGCTTCCAATAGGTCAAGTGCATCATCTAACTTATTTATAGATTGATGATTCTGCAAAATTGCTGAACTCATTTTTTCTGGAATAGGTTTTATTTTTTCCGATTCGCTTTGAGCCGCTGCTTTTCTGTTAGCTTCATTCAAACGATATGCCGCTTGATCTTTGGGCGACATTCCAGCGGTAGGCAAATCATTTGCAACAATAGGTTGATTTGCGGGAATTAATGCTTTGACCAACGCAGGATTAACCTTTGTTTTTGGTTTTTCCGTTGGCATACCATATGCTTCTTCTAAAGTAAATTCAGCCATGTTTAATCCTTAATCTATGGTAACGAGTTTATTCCCATTCCAGCGAGCTTGCCCTTTAGAAGTGTTGTATACCTTGCCAATTTCTAATGGAGTTCCTTTAGGTGGTAAATCCACAGATGGGATCATGATATTTTTGCCTTTTACAATATTAGTTGATACTGGAGAAATGCCTTCATATCTCAGTCGAGCATTGGTTTCGTCTAAGCTAATCATCACTTTAGCAAAATCAGCAGCCGTAACATCCCCACCTTGTTTACCTAAGAAACCGCCAATTAACCTCAATGCATCTGGGTTATTTTTTATTGCGGCAGGTAAATCTTGAGCCTGCATTAAATCAGCAATCATGCCAGTGTACGGCGCTAAAATATTTCCTAATGCGCCTAATTGAGTTTTATCAACATATTTAATAATTGGTTGCCCTGTTACAGGATCACGCGTTTCGACTTTCGTATATTCTATTTTTGGTTTGCCTTCAATAAGCGGCACATATCTACTATTAACAATCGTGCCAACATTTTGCTCTGGATTAAACGCATGAATTGCTTGCTCTGCTTCTTGCTTTCTTAATGCCGCAGCTTGCTTTTGTGCTTCTTGCTGCATCAAAACTTGCATTAGCATTTGTTTGACTTGTCCAGTTTTATAAGCATTACGATTAGTAGGGTCTAAATAACTTGCATTTAATACAGGTTCTTGGCGATCTGCAGCATATGTAGCTGGTTTTGCTGGGGTTTTAATTTGTTCTTCGGATGTATATCTAGGCAAATCATTTGCGTCCCTTATTTGTTGACCAGTAACGCTAGACGGCATAAATGTATTTTCACCGCTTTCGTCTAATCTTGTGCCATTGTTTACCATTCCTATACTGGGAGTTTGATTTGTTCTATGTGAAACGTTATAAAGAATAAGATTTTTTCTATCAAGGTTTTCTTGATTTTCTACAGCAGGAATAATTTCAGCAGATACAGCAGGAGAAGTTTGCTCTCCTTTTACAGTCTCATACTGACCCAAATTGCTCAACAAGTGTGCCGTCTCTCTTGACACTTGATTTTCATAATCTTTTTGTTCTTGATCTGCTCTATCAAGATTTTTACCAGCAATGTAGCCTTGCAATAACTTTGCCAACCCTTGTAAATGGCTAACTTTTGCACCTGGCACAGTCGGCATTTCAATTGGGGCAACGGCTTGTTGTTGCATCGCTTCTGCCATTTTGCGGCGGCGATCCATTGCCTGCTGTTCAGCGGTGTATGGGGATAAATTTACATCAACCATCAAAGTCTCCCGTAATCAACCATTAAGTAACCGCTTGAATGCTGGTGTACTGCCTCTGGCATTACTTCCATCAGCTCTTGCGCCATTACGCCAATCTGACGACCACCAAAAATGTCGTATTCGTAAATTCCCACGCCTATTGGGTGAGTGCCAATTCTGACAATATTTGATTTCAATCTGCGGTCAGAGAATGTACCTTTGGGCGCACCCAATGCAGCACCACCCAATGAATACATACCTGTTGTAGCAGCATTAGCTTGTGCAACCTGTTGGTTATATGTATTTGCGTCAAACAGACCCTGAGCTTTGGTTGCTTCAAACAATGGCGCTGGTTGTACCGTAGCGCCTTGGTAAGCACCAAATTGCGGATTTTGAATTTGTGAGCCAGACATTAGCGCCGTGATCTCATTCAGCGGCAATTGACGTTGTGTGATCGCTTCAGCCAAAGCCTGCTGCTGTGCAGTGTTGCCAAACTGACCTTGCTGAACCGCTTGGTTAAAGCCTTGAGCATTTGCGCCAATATCAAGGTTAAGACCTTGGGTAACCGCTTGTGTTCTTGCATCGTTTTCTTGCTGTCCAAGGAGCTGGATAGCGTTGTTGTAAGCCTCAGTGCCTGGTCGTAACCCTTGGTTAATCAATTGAGTTTCTGTACTTACTCGCTGTCTTGCCAACGATGGTTCAAGCCGCTGCATGATTGCTTCTTGCCCAGTCATGCCTGCATTGACCGGCATCTTGGCAACATTGCTAGTATCCAATGAGGTCTGTACCGCAGGCCCACCAAAGTCAAACGGTTTATCTAGCACATTGCTGGCAGTGTCTGCACCTTGTTGTCCAAGGTTGGCAAGTGAGTATTGAACGCCTTGCTGCGCCTCTAAAGTCTTTTGTGCCGTAGGTGTCAGCGTTTGCGTAACTGTAGGAATATCGCCCTCATAAGTTACTGTTTGAGTACCATATGGCGTGTAGGTATTTGGATTGGATAGCTTTGCCGTAGCTCTGGCAGATTCTAAGTTTGCCACACCTTGTTCTTTGGCTGCGCCTACATAATCAGGTGCTGCTGGTTGGCTTACAGTTTTTCCCATATCGTTCCCCCAAATATTTGCAATTTTCTTTTGCCAATGTGTACAAAATCATGTCTCCATCAGCCATGCCGTCCTTGATTCGGGCTTCTTCTGTAAAACCCATTTTCTCAACCAAGATGACACTTTTTAAGTTTGTTGCATCTACTGGAACAATAATTTTTTTGACATCACAAGCATTGAATGGATAGTCAAAAATCACCGCCAAGTATCTCGGTGTCAACCGACCAGAAATGGCAATGTGGCAAATGATTGACCGTCCATTCCAATTCTCGTAAATCACACCGGCAACAAACTCGCCGTTTTGTTTCAATCCGATTGATTGGCTGTTTGCCTCAAAATACTTACCTTTTGTCTGTTCAGCCGTCCAATGACCTGCTGAATGATCGGTAATTAACTCAAAGGACACCGCCACCCTCGAATACCAGATCGGTTGCGACCCACTGCAATTGTATGCCCTGCGTGGCTGTTTTGATCAGCGGAGCAAACGAATATCCAATACTTGTAGCCCCTTGCCAATCTGCGCTTGGCACAAGTCCAGCGCCCCATACTGAAGCATCCCATGTTCCTGTATCCCATATCCCGTATTGAGATGTAGAAAAGTTAAGCTGAGCTGATTCGTCTGCTAAGTTGTAATCCACATTAACATTGCCAAACACTGCTGGCGAACCATCTGTTTGGAGGTGGTAACGAATCATCTTGCATTGCTTTTGCAAGGCTGTGCCATACGTTTGAAAGCTCTGTAAACCAAACGCATTAATGTTAGATGTGTCATCTGTGTTGCCATCCCATGCCTGCGCCACAAACCCATCGCCCCCAAAATAGGGGTCATCAAGGTGCAATTCCCAGCACGTTGTAGCCCAGCCGGTAAAATTACACCAGCTTTTTGTAATGTTGTTCATCACATATTGCTGCTCTTGTCCCGTCTGAATTGGCACATTTAAAATTAATTGATTTTCTTTAGGGTAATACAACAACTGCCACCCAAAATTAGCCCCGTAGGTCGATATAGCCACGCTCATGGCGTACTGAATCTTATTTGTAATGGAAACCCTTGGATCAAGCCTAGATGACTGCAATGAACCACTCATAGGCACTACGCCATCTTGTGTAATGATCAGCAAGTCTCCACCGAATTTTGTCCAACATCTGCGCCCAATGGGTGCGCCAATAGAGTAAACACCAATCATAGAAATGCCAGATGGGGTCGTTGGATCGGTTAAGCGCCAGACCACCAACTCACCAGTTGAGGTAATGAACGCCAAATAATCGTCCATTCCGTATCCAGCATCTAGCGTCCAAGTCATCCCCGCCATGATGTAGCCGCCCTGTTGTACAAGGCTTGACATATCCAAACTAGTTGCCGCCCCACCAATTGAATTGATTGGTAAATACCATGCTTTTAATGTGCCTGTTTCAATCAACCACACCCGATTTTTAAACAAAGTGATGTTTGAACAAGTTGCCGTATCTACGCCAGTAATGTTGTAAGGCACGCCATCGCCATCTTTAAACCAAGATGTACCGTTATATATTCTGAGCTTATCTGCGCCATTTACACACATCAGATAAGACCCCGCCGTGGTGGTCATATTGATATATTGAAACTTAGCATTTGTCAAACTAGTAACTACCGCAGCTCCAACAGCGCCAGGCGAGGTAACGTCATAAATACTTGTACTAGCCGCAGCAAATAAATTATTTGATGTGCCTGAACTGTATGCCATCAATGTCTGGACTGTGCCAGGCAAACCAGTTGCGTGCTTGGTGTATCCGTTCCTTAAAAGTACAGAATTTGTGCCAGGCCAAAAGTTTTGCAAAGTCACCGCATCTAAAGCATCCATAGCGCCCAAAGCATCCCGAGCATTCCAGCCACCAATTGGCGCAGCAACCGTCACCGTCTGGGCAGACTGCTGGCGGGGTATTTTTGCAAATGAACTTAACATTAAACGCTCGGCCAGTTGCCGTCCTGTACGCTCCAAGGCCCAACCAGTTGGTTCATGCCCACTGGCGCTAAAGACATTGCAGACACTGGGACATCTTGCGCCTTACAGTATGAAAGCGACCGCATAAATTCACCCAGCTCAATTGAATAGTCCAGTTTCTTGGCTTTCAAAAAATAAAACTTTAAACCGGCAAGCATCAGGTCATCAGGAAATACACAGGTGTCTGTGTCTGCCGTAAACGCTGCTTTTGAGCCTTGATCTGATCCTGTGGCACATACCCACCAGTTTGATACATACTCAAAAGAGAAGTTATAAACCGTGGTCAATGCTTGAAAAATGCGGAATTTGTTGTTGTAAATCCGATACCGTTCACGTGGGCCAATGGAGATAATGCCACCCTGCAAGAACTGCCAATCCTGAGATGACTTTGTGCCAAGATTGCGCCAATGGTCTGTCCTGTCCCAGTTAGTATCCGAGATCATGCGGTCATACCCGCCTGGCAGGTCGTAGTCCTGCTTGGCAAATGTCATAGAAACCGAGGATGTAGACGTAGCAACTGGCGCATTCAGCGTGACCTGCGTGCTACTGTCAATTGTCAAAATCTCAGCATAAGGTGTCTGTCCAGTGCCAGTAACCACATTGCCAACCGCCAACGCTGCCGTGGTAGGGATATTTGTGATGACCCTTGATCCAGACGTAATATTTCCCGTGGTGCTCACAGCAACTTGTGTTTGCCAGATGTATGCTTGAACCAGACGTTGCCACTCAAAGTCTCTGACCAAATCCTTGCCCAGCCGGTTAGCCAAAGCAAGAATCTGGATGGTCTGGTTATTCGATGAGCCAATCACTGTCGCTGGTTGGGTTAGACCCAGCTCTGCCGACATCTGATCGACCAACTGCAACAGTGTGTAGCTCATGTCATTCCTCTACGGTTTCTTTTCGTGGTCTGCCTTTTTTGGCAGTCAAATCGTTAATCATTTCACGCAACTGAGCAATTTCAGCAGCCTGAGTCTGCATGACTTTCTCAGTCTCAGCCCTTACGTTGTCCATCAACTTAGAGTCTTTTGCCGCCAAAATGAACGTGCGAGCCTTGTCGCGCAAATCATTAAAACCCATGATCTTGTTGCCAACTGAGTCAGGAAGCTGTGCAAACTGATCAATCGTAAAAATGTGCAAAGCATTAAATTCGGCTTTTTGGGTGTCGCTCAAAATAGACCAAGCATCTAGCGGAGTACCAGAGACACGGTTTTCTTTCTTTTGCTCAAACCGCGCCCATTCAATTGGGTAATCCTCAACATCGGTCGGACGCATTGGACGGTCGACCACCAATGTAGAGTCACCAGGCACAAGTTTCTTTAAAAAAATCTTTTCATCAAAAATCGGGCGGTTTTCCTGCGCCGTCTTAAATGAGTTTTGCACCTGTTTAGTGTAGAAAAACACCGCCATCTTGCCTCGGTTGTCTTCCATCCAGCTTTCGTTTGTCCAACCTGCTACTTCGTTTTTCATGCTAATTCCCTGAGTTTGAAAGCAGTTTCCTGCATTAGACCATCACCATAAAACACCACTTCAGCGTCCTGCGTCTCTATGAAATTTTCCATTTCAATCGCTGCTTGGAGCATCTGCTGTGTCGTTTGGAAAGTTCTCAAACCAACTCTGACCATGATTTTAGTCTGATCTTTGCCAGTATGAGCACCTGCGTGGCGGTTATTTACAAATGAGCAATCCATGCCGTGGATGTCAAACCGGCGAAACCCTAAAGCCGCCGAAACATTCATTGCACGCATTCCCACGCTTGAACCGCCACCTATCAGGCTTTCCATTCCCTGCGGGTGATTTTGGGCGACCCATGCCACCGTTTCAAAATCGTTCCCGTTCACCAGATGCCATACCTTAACATTTTTTCCTTTGAGGGTTTCCCAAAAGTCTGGATGACAAACTGAGGCCATCAGGTACTTTGTTTCTTTCTGAGGCTTTTTCAGCATCTGAGCTTTGTGCGGTCTGGGGTCACAATCCACATGGAAATCAGGAATTACGCCCCTTTCCACTAGATAATCGTGCGCCCCTGAGACCGTCATTATTGGGCGCTGGAGCTGTTTCCACGTATCGGCAAGGCTTGGCCCGTAACACGCAATGGTCATGCGCCGGTTGTTGAATTTGCCTTTTTTCTTGAGCAGCGGCAAGTGAATTGCTTTTGACATCTGCTCATGGCGCTCGTCGTTGGTCAAGACCCCTTTAAGCATTCCACCCTCATATCTCTAAATGGAAAATGGTATTTAGGTTCGCAGAATGTGATTTCTTGCATTCCTACGGTCTCCAGCATATCCCTCAAAGGACGCTGAAACCAACCCCAATGGTGGCACATTGCCTCGGCTTTGTGTTTAGGGTCACCCCACAGGGCAAAGGTGGTCATAAACGGCTGTAATGGCTCTTTGTTAACCACACAATTGTGGACATAGGCAAACACCTTATCCATGCAGGGCAACTCTAAGATCATCTTGCCGCCTGGCTTTAAAACCCGCTTCCATTCGGTCAGCAGGTCGTAAACCTCCCACTCGTAGAAATGTTCTAGAACGTGGATTGCAGCCACCGCATCGGCTGAATCGGTTGCCAGTTCTAGTTTTCTAAGGTCACACTGGATGTCTGCAATGTCTGAATGCAGGTCAACGTTTATCCAACCGTCCCATTTCTTTGATCCGCATCCAAGGTTGTAGGCCGTCTCGTAGCTGTCTTCCACTTGTTGATCAGTGTTGCTGGCGAGAATTCTTCCCTCACGAACCTCTGCGCCTTGGAAATGAGTTCGTTCATGTTCTGCTGTGTTGTCCATTCGATGCCCTCTTTGATGTTGCCGATGTAAATGGGGAAATCTTCCAAAGCTGGATGCGGCTCTGCAACCACATAACACCCTTGGCGAATTGCCTCAATTGCCCTGTTTGCGCTCTTGTAAGGAGCTGTGGCAGGGATCACCACAATATCGGCTTGGGCAAATTCTTTCAGCATGGTCTCATGTGACCAAGGAATTGCACCATCAAAGTTTGACACCACCCGCAAGGGATAACCCTCAATCTCAGGCAGTATGCGTTTTAGGCTTTCACGGTTGACATGATGCCCATACCATAGCAAATTGACCCCATTACAGTGCGGTGGCATCTCGGGGTACTCATAAGGGTCAGGAATGACAATAGCATCCTTGCCCAGTTCTTTAATTCTTTTTGCCATTTCGGTGGTCGGACAAGTCACCGCATCAGCCAGACGTAGCGCCTCTTGGTAGTGCATCCAGTCGAAATGATCATCACAAAAGTCCACCACCACCCATGCGCCCCGAGCCTTTGCCCGAGCCATGTCCATCAATTCAGGCGCTTGAGGCTTGGAAAACACCAACGTGTCAGCAGTCAGGTCGTTCAGACTTGCCCAATCTGCTGCCGGTATCTTGGCTCGATAGCGCCAGCTTGCTGCATCTTTATTGCCCCAATGGATAAATGAAGTGCGGTCGTTTAGGTTTGCCTTAACATCAATGATGCCGCCCAGCTCCATCATGTTTTGCTGGCGTTTTTTAATAATGGCTTGAATCAATCCATGCCCATGCCCGTTAAACGTAGCATCTGGCAAATAGTCGTAATAGGTCTGAAAATGCTCAGACTGCAAGGCCATTGCCGTATTGCAGTAAAAGGTCTCGCCATCTGGATCAATCCTGACCTCAACCAAATCGTCACCGTCTTTCAAACCCTCGCCGTTGACCCTGAGCATATTGCCGGTGTTACAAGAATCAAAGCCAAACAGCTCAAACTGACGGTAGCCAAGGACGTAAAACAACGATATAGCCCTCAAACCAGAGGTTGTGCCGCCACCTATCAGCATACAGTTTCGAGGCCGGTTCTGCCCCTTTTTAACGTATGGATGCCATATCGTGACCTGATGCCCTGCGAGGTTGTCAAACATTGCAGGATGGCACTGGCTGGCAATCATGTAATGCACATCTTTATGCGGCTTGTAAAACGCAATTCTGTGCTCTTGTGGGTCAATGGCTAGGGCATAGTCTGGGATCACGCCGTGAGCAATAAGCCAATCGTGTGCGCCCTTGATCGCCACAATGGGCGACCCCGCTGCTTTTAACTTTTTAATGACCTCTAATTGACCCCTAACGCTCGGCGCACTTGCCACTAACAGGACAGACCCAGTATGTGCTAACTCGGCTTGCTTGACCTGTGGATAACCTCGGGCAATAGCTGCATCCATGTGGGCAAACAGTGTCTCGTCTTCTGCGACACATTTACCAACTATTTTTAGGGGAACAGAACTCATTAAAAAGCCCCCTCCTTTATGGGGAGAGGGCATCTAGCTTAGACAGGATTAGATGTCATCAAGCCTGCATTGTTGACCATGCAGTATGGTGCAGATGCAGAAGTGGCAGATGTATTAGCCACAATACCTTGGATGTAACCAGCAGACACGGTTGTATCGTCTAGCTTACCCGCAGTACCAGTGGTGTACAAAGGCACTTTAGGATTGCAAGCAATTAACAAGTTAACCTTGAGCAGACCGTTAATGCCAACCCAGCCGTAGTAGCTAGAAGCAATAGCGTTTTGTGCAAAGCCAACCATGTTGTAACCCAATGCAGCAGCATTGGTAGTGGTCACAGGCACTGCTCGCATAACAGGAGTCAAGCTCGCTGAGTCTGCAAATGTGCTCATGATCACCGCGTCATATGCAGCAATGTCGGATTCGGCGCGGACAAACATATACACGCCGTTGTTTGAAGTGTTCACCCGAGTACCAGGGGTAACAGGGAACAATGAAGTTGAACCAGCAGATGTGCTCGCATAAGTAGCGGTCAGATCAATACCAATTTTTCCATCGGTGACGTAATCAGCCATTTTTGTGCTCCTTATTCAGTCATTACGCCTTGGAACTGGAGTCCCGAGGCAGTCATGTTGCCAGCCCAGCCGATCAAGCGCACGATGGCATCTTGGTTGGTGGACATACGCTCATCACCAATCGGAACAAAGTTACGATTTGCATGAGGACGGAAGAAAATGTATTTTGTGTTCAAGAAATAGCCAGTACTTGCGGGAATGTTACCGCCGATACCACCGTCCAGAACAACGTCTGCATTCATGTACTTGGAAGCAACAAAGCCGAGTTCAGCCATTTTGCTCGAGCCAGGGAAACGCTGAATGTTTTGCAGAGACGACATGAAGAAGCCCCACAGGTTGTTATCCAACAAGATCAAATCGACTACATCAGAGCCGCGACTTGTCTTTGCATACAGGCGGTTAAAACCAGTCTGGATGTTTGAGCTGGATGCAGAAGCGCCCAGATCGGTAGAAAAGTCGAAAGTCTGGTTTTGCCAGAATGACCAAGTGGCACGGTCGATGCCGCCAACCACACCAGTGGATGGAGACGCAACCACCATAGCTTGCAGACCAGTGACCTGCTTGCCGTTGTTGGCTGTACCGTCAGAATAAATACCAGTAGAGATCAAGTTCTCAATGGATGCCTCGGCAACGTCCAAACGTGCGTCAAACAGGTCAATAATCTGTTCTTCGCCACTGTTTTGGAGCATTTCCAAACCATTGATAGTGACTGCTACGGCTGCCTGTTTAATCGGGAACTGAGCTGCACTGATCACGTCCGCTGGGGAGATGTTCAATACTTCAGCGCCTGAGTAGTACATGGCTGTTGAGTTTGCTTGGAATGACAATTCTTGCAGAATGGTCGAACCACCTGTGAAAGGCTTGTAACGGCCTTTCTCACGCAGGCGAGTCAGCAACGCATTGTTTTTGGTCACGTTATCGGCAACGATGCCCGAGCGTGATTCAATGGTAGTGGCTAAAACGTCTGAGTAATTGCTATTGGCGTATGCCATGATTTACCCCTTTAAAAGTTTGCCTGCCGTAACGCATTTGCGATAACAGCTCGGCGGTCAGTTTGACTTACTGGGCCAGAGATTGCGCCGCCTGGCGCTCCCCTTACCTGTACAGCCGCTAATTTTGCTTTCTGTACCTGATTCTGTGCGGCATAGTTTTGTTGCTGTTGAGCATATAAACTTTGTGCCAACTGTGGATCAAGTCTTACAGCGGTGTCATATGCCACTTGCAATTTCTCGCGCTCTGACATATTACTGGTGTCCCCTAGTACCTGCGGCGCTTGGAGAAGCGACAACATACGGTCTTGGACTGCTTCAAAGTGTGCATTTGCGGGGTCGCTCGCAAACTGCTGGATTACAGAGAGTGCTCTGTTTTCATTCTGTTTCTGTGCCTCGTACTGGCTCTGCGTGATGTGTTGCGTGAGCTGCTGTACTTGTTGCGCCAGTTGATTGTAGTG
>Ga0209596_1000574_pt1 | contig 34144 bp, 31 predicted proteins | sample M_130807_MF_Meta_FD_187314 | JGI IMG/M metagenome (GOLD analysis project Ga0209596, IMG submission 187314) | Freshwater microbial communities from Lake Montjoie, Canada to study carbon cycling - M_130807_MF_MetaG (SPAdes) (version 2) | ecosystem: Environmental > Aquatic > Freshwater > Lake... | reverse complement strand
GCCTGCTTGTTGGGATCTGCTTCTTCTTTGCGCCTTTGCGCCTTTGCGCGACATCCCATCGCCGGATTTAGGTTTACACGGCCAAGCCTGCAATTCCTCCGCCTTCATCGCCCCTGCGATCTCGGTCGCGTGGGTTTCGATGGCGGTGAGGGTGACGTTTGGCAGAAACCTACCTGCGTGCTGCCGTGCGCCTGCCGAAACCGGTGAAGCGGCGGCGGTCACGGTAGCCGATGAGGGCGCACAGTGCGATGGTGCCGATGAGCGCGATCGTCGCGGGCTCCGGCACGGGGACGATCTCAAAGCCTGTTCCAAACGCCACTTCGGTCGCACCCAGGCCGAACCCGGTGAAGTTGATTCCGGCGATGTAGTTGCCGAGGCCAAAGCCAGGGTCGATGGTGAAGATCAGGCGATCCTGGCCGTCGTTAAATAAACCACCGTCCACTGCGCCGGCATTCGAGCTTGTGCCGAGAGTGTACGGCCCGGTGCCGAGCTGGCTGAGGTAGCTGGTGTTTCCCCACCCATTGATCGTGAGCGTCGTCGTCCCGTTGAACAGGGCCGTCTTCGTCGCGCCATCCAGACCGGCGAAGATCATATTGACGTTGGTGTTCGCCGTCCCGGTACCGCTGCTGAAGTCCAACGTGGAATTCGCGGTCAGCGTCATCTGGTTGAACGAGTGGTTGAGGCCGCTCGCTCCGGTGGCCACGGCGAGCGTGCCGCCGCTGCCGGTGAAGTTCGCCCCTGCAACCGTTCCGTTAATTGTCTGGCCGGTTCCAGCCGTCCTGTTTCCTGTGCCGACATTGTTTGACGCTCCGTTCATCAGCAGCGTGCCGCCGGTATTCACCGTCACTGCCGTCGTCCCGCTCAGGCTGCCGGTCACCTCCAACTTGCCGCCGCTCACCGTGGTCGTGCCGGTGTAGGTATTGGCTTGGTCGAGGGTCAGTTTGTTCGTGCCGAGCTTGGTCAGGCCAAGGACGTTGGTCCCGCTATTCGGGTTGGCGATGACGCTGTTGAAGAGGAAATCCGCGCTCGTCGTATCGAGCCCCAGAATTGCACCGGTCTTGAATCCGTTGGTTGTCGCATTGGCCAATCCCAGAAGGTTCAGGATATCTGTCTTCGTGAACTCACCGCTGCCACCGATGTTGAATGCCATGGTGGCACTGCTGTTGACGTTGATATTCGTGTTGCTCCAGGCCGCCGCGGCGCCGTTGTTGTAAAGCGACGCCTGCTTGGCGAATTGCAGCGTGCCAGCGCTCACCAGGGTGTTGCCCGTGTAGGTGTTTGTCCCGCTGAGGACCTGCGTGCTGGCATTGTCCTTGGTCAGGTTTCCGGTCGTGCCGCCGATGTTTCCGGTAAAGGTGGTAGTGCCACTTGCCGCACCGACGGTGAGAGTGTTCGTGCCGGTCGCGCTAAGATTCACCACCGCCGAGGTTGTCGAGGACGACAGCGATGCGACCTCTTGGCTCGCTCCCAGATTGAGGGTCGGAGAGCCGCTGCCACTGAAGGTGAACGCACTGCGCGGCGAGAGAGGGAGTGCTCCGGTGACGTTCGCAATCAGCGTGCCGCCATTGGTGATGGTCGTCGGGCCGTCATAGGTGTTCGCCACCGTCTCCGTCACCGTCGTCCCGTTCACCACGAGGTCGGAAGTGCCGGGAGTGGATCCGCTGATCACGCTTGAGATCGTGAACGCTCCCGCGCCGGTGAAGGTGAGAGTGGTGCCGTCCTTCACCAGACCGCCGGTGAGGTTCAGAGTGCCGCTGATAGCGTTGATGGTGGCGCTGGTGGCTGCCGTGATCTGGCCGGCAAAGGTGCTCGTCCCGCTGCTCGCCAGCGCGCCGCCGCTGCTCACGCCCGTGCCGTTGATGATCAGCCCCTCGGTGGTGCTGTAGTTCACGTTCGTCAGTTTCAGCGTCGCGCCAGCCGTGACGCTGGTGCCAGCGGCATTCGTGCCGAGGGCATTGTTCACCGTCACTTCCAGCGTGCCGACGCTCACGGTTGTCAGGCCGGTGTAGGTGTTCGCGCCGGAGAGGATCTGCGTGCCGGTGCCGGTCTTGGTGAGGGCCACCGTGCCGGAACCGTTCTGGATCACGCCGCTGAAGGTGGCGCTTGCCACGTTGCTCGCGCCGACGGTGAGCAAGGGCGTTCCCGACGCCGTTGTCACGGTGCCAGCCCCGTTCAGCCCGCCGATCGTTTCCGAGTTGCCGTTCAAATTGAGGATGCCCGCTCTGTCGGTGGTGACATCGGATGTATCGGTGATCACCCCGGCCGCCCCGAGAAGCAGCGTGCCTGCGTTGATCGTGGTCACGCCGGTGTAGGCGTTGGCGGTGTTGGAGAGCGTGAGTGTGCCGAGGCCGGACTTGGTCAGGCCGCCGGTGGAAGTGCTGAGGATCGGGGTGGAAATCGTGAGCAAATCGCCGGCCACGTCGGTGCGGATCACAAGTTCGGTGGAGCCGCCGGTGGTGATGCCGGTGCCGCCGCTGATCGTGCCGACCGTGCCGCCGCCGGACTTGATCAAACCGCCGCTGCTCAGGGTGAGGGTGCCGCCGGTCATGGTGTAACCGACGCCGCTGCCGGCGAGGTTCAAGGTCAGGAGCGTATCGCCCGTCCGGGAGGCCGGATTGCTGGTGAGTTTGACGTGATTGCTGGCGGTGATGGTGTTCACCACGGCCGTGTTGGTGTCGGTGCCATAGCTCAGAGCACGCGTTGTGTTGCCATTGCTGACATTCCCGTACCCCGCGAAGTCGGCACCGGCGTAGTACAGCCCCGCATTGATGAACGCATTCGCGCCGAGCCCGGCGATTGTAAGCTTTTCATTAATGTTGACGCTGCCGCCGCTGGCCAAGACGTTGCCGGTGGCGCCGGGCGAGCGGGTCAAGGACGTGAATGTCAGGCCCGCGACACCGCTACCAGTCCCTGTGTAGGTCAAGGTCGCGTCGCCGGCACTGAAGTTCAACGCGCCGTAAGCGTGGACAGCACCTTGTGGAGTACCATTCGTATCGGTGAACGAACTGGTACCGGTAAAGATCAGGGAACCGGTGGTGCTGCTAGCGACACCGTTGTTGCCGGATGTGAGGGCCCCTTGGTTGATCGTCGTGTTGCCGGTGTAGGTGAACGCGTTGATGGTGAGGCTGCCGCTGCCGACTTTGGTCAAGGCGCCCGTCGTGCTGTTGCCGATGCTGCTGCCGAAGGTGACGGTGTTGGCGCCGGTGTCGATGGTGGTCGTCACGCCACTGGTCATCACGAGCCGGGGGGAGAGGTCGGTGGTCGTCGATGTCCCGTATTGCAGGGTGCTGCTGCCCGTGAAGGTGATGCTGCCGGTCGTGCCCAGGCCGCCGGTGGTGAAGGCGAGCGTGCCCGCGCCGATGTTGGTGCCGCCGGTGTAGGTGTTCGTCCCGCCGAGGGTGAGGGTGCCGGTGCCGGCCTTAGTCAGGATAGCCGTCGTGCTGCTGCCAATGTTGCTGGCGAAGGTGACGTTGTTGGCGCCGGTGTCGATGGTGGTCGTCACGCCGTTGGACATGACGAGCCGGCTGGAGAGGTCGGTGGTTGTCGCTGTCCCGTATTGCAGGGTGCTGTTGCCCGTGAAGGCGACATTGCCGCTCGTGCCCAGGCCGCCGGTGGTGAAGGCGAGCGTGCCCGCGCCGATGTTGGTGCCGCCGGTGTAGCTGTTCGTCCCGCCGAGGGTGAGGGTGCCGTTGCCGGTCTTGGTCAGGGTGCTGGCGGTCGTGTTGTTCGCGATGATGGAGTTGAGGGTCAGGGTGCCGGCATTGGCGTTGACGACGATTTCGCCCCCGGAGGAGGTGGGCTGGATCGTGCCCTGGTTCGCGGCGGCGCCAAACGTCAGCGTGCCGGTGGAAAGCAGACCATTCACGCTGAGGGTGTTGGCGGCGGTGATCGTGAAGTTATTGGCCCCCAGGTTGATGGTGTTCACCGAGGCGGTGGTCTGGGCGGTGATGGCGCCGGTGATCTTAACGTCCTTGGTGGCGTCCACCGTGCCGATGGTCAAGCCGGTGGCCACCGTGGCGAGGGCGTTGGTGTCGGTGCCATAGGTCGCCGCCCGGAAGTAGCCACCCGCGTCGTAACGGGCGTATTCGCTGCCGCCGAAGAACAGGCCCGGGTTGTTCGAGCCGGTGCTGACGGGCGCGTTGGTCGTGCTGGTGAGGGCGATCTTGTTGGTGGTGCCGTTGGTCCCGCCGGAGGCGATGAAGTTGCCCGTGCTGCCGGTGGCCCGCGAGCCGATCGAGGCGAAGGTGAGGAACGAGTTGCCGCCGTTGTTGGTGGATTGCACCGTGCCGTCGCCGGTGCTGAAGGTGAGGGCGCCCATCCCCTGGCTGACGCCGCTGGCTTCGCTGAAGTTGACCGTGGCAGAGCCGGCGAAGGTCAGGGGCGTGCCGGTGGTGCCGTTGAGGCTGCCGGTCACCAAGGCCGTGCCGGAGTTGATGGTCGTCGTGCCGGTGTAGGTGTTGGCGCCGCCGAGCGTGAGCGTGCCGCTGCCGACTTTGGTGAGCGCCCCCGACGTGCTGCTGCCGAACGCGCTGGCGAAGGTGACGTTGTTGACGCCGATGTCGATGGTGGACGTCACGCCATTGGTCATCACGAGCCGGCTGGAGAGGTCGGTGGTCGTCGCTGCACCGAATCGCAGGGTACTGTTGCCCGTGAAGGTGACATTGCCGGTCGTGCCCAGGCCGGTCCCGGTGAAGAGGACCGTGCCGGAGTTGATGTTGGTGCCGCCGGTGTAGGTATTGGCGGCGGTGAGGCTGAGGACGCTGGCGCTGGTCCCCGCTTGCGTGACGCTGCCCGAACCGATGATGGTGCTGAAGTCCGTTCCTTGCGCCACGAGATTGTTCCGGTTGAAAACCAATGAGCCGTAGTTTTCGATGGAAGTCGCGGTATTGACCGAGCCGGTGGCGCCGCCGTTGCCGAGTTGCAAGGTACCGGCGTAGATCGCCAAAGTCACAGTAGTAGGGCCGGAAACGTTTGTATTATTGACGCTGTTGGCGGCGGTGAGGATCAGGGTGCCGGCACCGGACTTGGTCAAGGCGGAGCCACCGACGGCGTTAATCGGGATGTTGACCGTCAGGGTGTCGCTGGACAAGTCGGTGCGGATGAATAGTCTGTCGTTCGCCATCGTTCCGATGTTGGCGGTGCCCGTGCCGCCGATCGTCGCTGAGTTGCCGCCCGATTTCAGGATGGCGGAGGTATAGTAAGTGACGTTGTTCCCAAGATTGAAGGACGTGCTCGCGGCGATATTCAGCGTGTTGAAGGTACGATTATCGCCTTGCGCGGTCTGAGCGGAGATCGGCCCTGTGATCTTCAAATGGGTGCCCGAGACACTGGTGCCTCCTGCACTGGTGACGGAACCGGCGTCGACACCGTAATTGATGCCTCGGACGTAGCCAGTCGAATCGTACCAGGCGAAATTGCTGCCGTTGAAGTAGCCGGCTTTGTCAATGAACGTATTGGCAGTCAAGCCGGTCAGCACGATCTTATTGTCGGTGCCATTGGTGCCGCCCGAGACGACGAAGTTGATGGTGCCGGGAGCATTGTTCTGGTCAGTGAGCGCGTGCCTGGTGATCGAGCTGAACGTCAGGAAGCTGTTGCCGCCATTGTTCGTGGATTGCACCGTATTGTCGCCGCCGGTGATGAAGGACAAAGCGCCCATCGACTGGCTGACACCGCTGGCCTCGCTGACGTTGAACGTGCCGCCCGGGGCGCCGAAGGTCAAGGCCGTGCCGGTGGTGCCGTTGAGGCTGCCGGTCGTGCCGTTGCCGACTTGCAGCGTGCCGCCATTGATGATCGTGGTGCCGGTGTAAGTGTTGGCGCCGGAGAGGATCTGGGTGCCGGTGCCGGTCTTGGTGAGGGCCACCGTGCCCGAACCGGTCTGGTTGATCACGCCGCTGAAGGTGGCGCTTGCCACGTTGCTCGCGCCGACCGTGAACGTGGGCGTTCCCGACGCCGTTGTCACCGAGCCAGCCCCGTTCAGCCCGCCGATCGTTTCCGAGTTGGCGTTCAGATTGAGGATGCCCACGCTGGGATTCCCATCAGTGGGGCGAAGACCGATATTCGAGCTGGCGAGGGTGACATCGGACGCATCGGGGATCACCCCTCCCGCCGCACCGATCACGAGTGTTCCGGCGTTGATCGTTGTCTTGCCGGAATAGGTGTTCGCGCCGGAGAGGGTGACGAGGCTCGACGAGTTGTAGCCCATAATCGTCAAGCCGCCGGACGCGCTGCCGCCGGTGATCGGGGCGGAGATGGTGATGTTGTTGACGCCCGCCGTGACGACCAGCTCGTTCGTGCTGCCAATCGCAAGCGCGCCGGTGCCGGCGCTGGCGATGGTCAGGACGGATGAGTTCGGTATGTTCGTGGTACCACCGGTGGAGGTCCCGCCGTTCAAGAGGCCATCCAGCGTCAGCGTCATGCCGCTCGGGATGGTGGTCGTGCTATTCGTCGTGCCGGTGTAGCGGGCAGTGTACGCGGATCGACTGGCTGTAAGCGTCACAGCGCCGCTAAAATTGTAATTAGTCGTGTTGGAGGCAAAGCTATCCGCGTTGGTGACGGTCGACCCGGCAAAGCTCGTGATGGTTGTTGCCGCACCGGCGGTCGATCCAACCGCGTATCGCCAGGAGTTGTCCGGAGCATAAGTACCGATACTCGCTTCTTGATAGAGTGCCCATGGACCCAGAATGCCGTTGGTGTTGATCGTCGTGGTGGTGTGTGTACCGAAACTGCCTCCTCCATTCCCGCCCCCGCCGAGTCGTTGAAAAAGGATCGCGCCGGAAGAAGCTCGCGTGATCCCACCAAGCGCGACCGTAAATGTGGTGTTGGCCCCTGCGGACGCTCCATACGCAAACGACGTCACCGAGCTCCCGCCGCTAACGGTGAGCCCGTTCCATGTTTGAGACTTGGATGCAACATTCACTGCATCATTGAACAATTGCCCGCCGTTAAGTGTCACTGAGTTGCTGGTGGGAATGTAATCACTGGCGGTGGAATTATCGATATCCAACCTGGCACCGTTTACGGTGATGCCACCGGTGAGGCCAGCATATACGGCAGTCGAGGCGGCGGTGAGAGAGAGGTTCCCGCCGCCCGCCACGGTGAGACCACTGGCGACGAGTCTGAAACTGGCGTCACCTCCGAGCGTGGTGCCGCCCGCGCCGCTGGTGACCGTGATGGTGGGCGTGGTGCCGTTCAGCGTGAGGGTCTGGGCACCGTTGATGGTGTAACTGGCGGTCGTGAACGTGAGGGAGTTCGCGGTGATCGCAGTGTTCAGCGTCACGGTCCCGGTCCCGGCGGTGCCGCCGAACACGACCCCATCCGTGCTCGAGTTCGTCCAAGTCCCGAGCGTGCCTGTGGCGCTGCCAAGGCGCCAGAGGCTGGAGGAAGTGTCCCAGTTTCCGGTGCCGCCCGTCGCGGCCGTAGTGCTGCCGTCGGCGTCCCAATAGTAAGTCGCGCCGGGAGCCTGGCTGGCGCCGATGAGCGCGAGCGCGGAGAGCACGAGCCCGCGGGAATATTTTGCAATCGAACCCGAGAGCGCTTTCGGGCGCATGGCCGGGGCGGATGCGGCTTTCTTGCGATTGCGGGAGATTCGGAAAAAGACGGGACGTGTGTTCATAAGCGTGGTGGGTGGCTGGGCGAGAATGGATTCTGGGCTACTGCGCAAATCTGCCCGGTGCAGTTCATCTGTCAATGCGCTGTTTGCCGGAACATCCGCTGTTTTCTGAAACACGTTGCAGCCCGTCGGCGTCCTCCCGAGAATCCGCCCATGCAGGGAATTTGCTTTCGCGCCCGCCGCATCGGAAACGGTCAGAATGGGGATGGGCGTGGGGAGTGAGGGGTGGAGGAAGGTTGAATTATGAAGGAAGAAGGATGAAACGGGGGTTCCGCGCTGTTCCGAGAGCCGGATTTCGAGGGGTAAAGCTCGGTCGTGGCGAGATTCATGCGTTGCGGCGAGGGTCACGAGCATGGCGATCCGCTCCGCTGTGCCAAATATCTGTTCGGTAGCGGTTTTTCTGGCGCGGTGCGCTCCGTGGCCTCAGTCGGAATCGAGGACGAGGACGGAACCGTCTTCGCGGGGGATCTCGACCGGCTTGCCCGAGGCGGGGCGCTGGTCGAACAGGTCGGCGCATGGCTCCGCATCGTCGTCGGGAATCCATTCGCGAATGGCCTGCCACGGCGGTTCGATGGGCTCGAAGGTTTGATTCGCCCGCCCCGTTTGGTGGGCTCTCCCTAGGGGCTCCGGCTTCGCCTGCGTCCAAAACGCCTCCGCTCCCTCGGCGTTTTTCGATGTCGAAAGGTGAGTCGGGCGGCGGCGGGATGGCGATGATCGGTTGATGTCGCTGCCGCTCCACCCTTCGGGCTGCCTGCGGCAGGCTGTCTCCACTTCGTTCCGGCTCCGAGTGCCGGTCGCGCGCCTCGCACCCGCGCAAGTTGCGATCGATGAGAAGCGCGCGAAGAAGAAATAGCCCGTAGCCGCGGATGTGAATCCGCGGGCTGATCGCAAACACGCATTCAAAGTGCCCGCGCTTTCACAAGCGCGGCTACGAATCACGAAAGCCGCCTTGGGAAACCGGGGCGGCATTTTCGTTTTTTCATTTGGCCTTTGCGGGCGCTGTAATTACAGTGCTCACATCATGAAGACCGTCGAGCTTTCCATCACCCGCATTGGGAATTCACGCGGCATCCGCATCCCGGCGGAGATGCTGAGGCGTTACAAGCTCAGCACTTCCGTGATTTTGGAGGAACGCGCGGGCGAGCTCGTCCTGCGGCCGAAGAAGCAGACCAAGCTCTCGTGGGCCGAGACGTTCGCGGGCATGGCTGCGGAAAAGGAGGACTGGTCCGACTGGGACGCTGCCGCAGGCGACGGCATCGCATGACACCGCACCGCTTCGACATCGTGCTCGTAAATCTCGATCCCGTCATCGGCTCCGAGATGGCGAAGAAGCGCCCGGCCGTCGTCGTCAGCGCCAGCGAGATGAACGCCGCGCTCGACACCGTCGTCGTCTGCCCGCTCACGACGAAACTGCACCCCGGCTGGCGTAGCCGCGTGCAGATCACCAGCGTGGGAAAGCGCGCCGAGATCGCCGTGGATCAGACCCGCGCGGTCAGCAAGCGCCGCATCGTCCGCCGTCTAGGAAAAATCACGGCGAAGTCCGCCGCCGAACTTCAGCGCACGATCTCCGAGATGTATGGCGAGGGTTGAACGGACTCGCTGGAATGGCGGTGCAGTCTTTTCCTTGGCGCGCCTGGAAGAACTGGCCGCTCACGAGGCGGCGCAAGTTCCATTCAATCCCGTCACATGATTTACGATTCCGGCTGCAACCTATTGCAGGCAATCCTCACAACCAGCGCTACGTGAACTGCTCGCCGTTGCCTCGGCTTCGCCTTCGCCCTGTCGGGCTGCCTGCGGCAGGCTGCCTCCGCTTCGCTCTGGCTCCGCGTTCCCGTCGCCCACCTCGCAGCGGCGCAGGCTGCGATCGATGAGAAGCGCGCGAAGAAGAAATAGCCCGTAGCTGCGGATGTGAATCCGCAGGCTGATCGCAAACGCACATTCAAAGTGCCCGCGCTTTCACAAGCGCGGCTACGAATCAAAGGCCGCCGCGGGAAACCGGGGCGGCTTTTTTGTTTCCAGCACACAACGATTCCCTACTCTGCCGGCCCATGAAAATCCCCAACCTCGCAAAAATCTGCTGTGCAGCCACCCTCGCTGTGTTCAGCGTCCCGAGCCTTATGGCTGATCCCAATACCGAAAAAGGCGAAGCATTCCTCGCCGAAAACGCAAAGAAAGAAGGCGTGAAAGTCACCGCCAGCGGACTGCAATACAAGGTGCTCAAGGAAGGCAACGGCAAGAGCCCGAAGGCCACCGACAACGTGCAGGTGCACTACAAAGGCACGCTGCTCGACGGCACGGAATTCGACAGCTCCATCAAGCGCGGCGAGCCCGCCGAGTTCCCGCTGAACCGCGTCATCCCCGGCTGGACCGAGGGCGTGCAACTCATGAAGGTCGGCGCGAAGTATCAGTTCACGATTCCCTCGAAGCTGGCCTATGGCGAGCGCGGCACGCCGGGCGGCCCCATTCCGCCGAATTCGACGCTCATCTTTGAGGTCGAGCTGCTCGCGATCAAGTAAGCCACACACAAATTCTCACCAAAGCCGCCCTGGGAAACCGGGGCGGCTTTTTTGTCGTTGAGCTCAGCCTTGCGCACTCCTTGCCCGGCGGGCATCGTTGATCCATGAACACAGACGAATCCACATCCCTGCGGGAGCCTGTGCGCAAGCGTGTGGGCGGCAGCCTCGCGCATGGCGAGCCGCTCGCGCGCGTGGAGGCGTTGCGCCGCAATGCGCGTGCGCTGCTCGGTGAAAAATGGAAACCCGGCCATGATGGAACCCTCGTTCGAAAAGCTGTTGGCGCGGCTCGCTGACGCGACCGTGCAGTTCGTGCTGGTGGGCGGCCTCGCGGTGGCGCTCAATGGCTACGTGCGGCTGACGGAGGATGTGGACATCCTCCTCGAACCATCCGAGCCGAACGTGCGCCGCCTGCTGGAATGCCTCGCGGATTTCGGCGAAGGCTTCGCGCGGGAGCTGAGCGTGGGGGATTTTTCCGACGAGGAGGGTGCCATCCGAATCGTGGAGGAAGCGGAGCAGTGCCAGCTCGATATATTCACGCGGATGACGGGCCTGCACTACGCGGACATCGCGGGTGATGCGGTCCGCTCCAGCATCGGAGGACGCGAAATCCTGCATGCATCCAAGGCTGCGCTCATCCGGCTGAAGTCGGCATCCGTCCGCGAAAAGGATCGGCTGGATGTGACGGCACTGCGGCGGCTCGAAGAAGATCCGCGCGCGTTTGATTAGATCGGCTGAAGTAAAACTGTGGCCGTTTCTAAAAATATCCAAAGCCAGCATGTTCCGATTTCTGAGTTCCGAGTTCAACAACTTGGAACTCAGAAATCGGCCACATCATCGTCTGAAATCTCCTAGTCGCCTTCCTGCTCGATAAAGTCACCCGGCCCGACCTTGGGATCGAGCGCGGGGTCCTTCTTGATCGCCTTCCGGCTGTACGATGCCGCCTTGCCGTTGCGGATGATTCTCACGGTGTCCTTTGCGAATTCCGTGGGCCCGCCCGCCGCGTTGATGGCTCCCATGAGCGTGAAATCGAGAACCCAATTATACTTTGCCGGCAAACGCACGGCACCCCCGACGATGACGGTGCGCAGAAAGCTAGTCGGTGTGATGTTCACATTCGCGACGGTGAACAGTTTGGCCTGCTTGAGCCGCTGCTTGACGCAAGCTGCGTGCTCGTCATGCCAGCGGCGCTGATTCGGCCAATCAGCGGCTGATTTACTTTTCCTTCGTCCACGGTGAGCACGACGTTGAATTCCTTGGTGAATTCCTCGGGCGGACCGCTGAGGCGCATTTCAAGAACGTCGCCCTCGCGGAATGTGTTGCCCGCACGCGCCGCAGGCAGGGCGATGGCGATCGCGGTCAGCAGGAAAGTGAGGATGCGTTTCATGAGCGGGTGCGCCTTGGTTTTTGGGAAAACGAATGCGCCCGTCTTCATCGCCGCTTAATCGCCTTCCTGCTCGATGATGTCGCCGGGCTCGACCCTGGGATCGGTTCCGGGGTTTTTCTTGATGGCCTTGCGGCTGTAGCTTTGCGCCTTTCCGCCGCGGATGATTTTCATCGTGTCCTTTGCGAATTCCGAGGGGCCGCCTGCGCCGCTGATGGCGCCGGTGAGCGTGAGATCCTGAATCCACGGCTGCTTGCCGGGCGAACGGACGGAACCGCCGACAATGATGATGCGGTCCTTGCCGGAGTTGGAGTTGATGTTGACGTTGGCGATGGTGAAGATTTTCGCCTCCTTGAGCCGGCGCTCGATGCTGGCGGCGAGCGCGGAACTCGACATGCCGGCGGCGGCGACGCGGCCGATGAGCGGGAGGTTCACAGTGCCTTCGTCCACGGTGAGGACGATATTGAATTCGCGGGTGAATTCCTCGGGCGGACCGCTGAGGCGCATCTCGAGGACGTCGCCGTTGCGGAAGGTGTTCTGCGCCTGGAGGCGCGGCAGTGCGATGAGGAGGAGGCTGAGGAGGCTGAGGGTGATTTTTTTCATGGCTCAGTATGCGTCTTCGTTGTCGGCGTTCGCGGCGGCGACCTTGGGCTTTTTGCGGTCTTCGAGGAGTTCGCGCTTCGGGCCGTAGTAGTCCTTGTAGTTCGAGTAGTAGCGGTAGGAGTCATCCTGGTGGATGTCCACGTTGTTGAGGACGACGCCGATGAGGTTGCCGCCGACGTGGGCGACGGTGGACTTCACGCGCTGGAGCATGTTGCGCGGGAAGCGGCGGTATTGGACGACCATGATGGTGTTATCCACCTCGGAGACGAGGATGCTCGCGTCCGACACGCCGAGGATGGGGGGCGAGTCGAAGAAGACGACGTCGTAGCGTTTCTTGAGCTGGAGGATGAGCTCGGTCATGCGCGGGCCGTTGAGGATGCCGACGTCTTCCATCGCAAGGCTGCCGCTCGGGATGATGGCGAGATTCTCGAGGCGCGACGGGTGGGTGATTTCGTCGAGCGTCTTGCGGCCGTGGAGGTAGTCCACGAGGCCGACGCTGTTATCCACGTCAAAGAAGCGGTGCTGCGAGGGCCTGCGGAGGTCGGCGTCCACGACGAGGACGTTGGCGCCGCCTTTCGCGTAGATGTAGGCGAGGTTGCTGAGGGTGGTGCTCTTGCCTTCGCCGGGGCCGCCGGAGACGAGAGTGTACGTGTTCGCGCCGTGGTCGGGGAGGTTCAGCTCGATGTTGCCTTTCAAGATGCGGTAGGCTTCGGCGTCGGCGGTGTCGCGCTGTTGCTGGAGGAGGATGACGATATCCGTCGGGATGACGGCGAGGACGGGGAGGCTGAGGTGGCGCTCGATGTCGTCCACGGTCTTCACGGAGGTGTCGAGATACTCGACGAAGAACGCGAGGCCGATGCCTGCGACGATGCCAAACATGGCGGCGATGATCGTGTAGAGGATGACGCTCGGCTTTTCATGATAGAGGCCGGGCTGCGCGCGCTGCCAGATTTTCACGGGGATCTGGGTCAGGATGTTGTTCATTTTGGCCTTGTCATACTGCCGCCGAATCTCAAACAGCAGCGTCTTAGTCATGAGGTAGGCGGATTTCTTCTCAACGTACCGGCTCATGCGCGTCTTCTCGTCAATCTGCACCTTGTGGGTCTTGTCCACGTTTGTTTCGAAGGTCTTGAGCGTGGCTTCCTCAATGCCGAGCCGGGTGTTCAGCGAACGCTTGATGCTCTCGAGCTGGTCGCTGAGGATTTTTGCATAGACTTCGCGCTGGGCGCGCAGGGATTTCATCCGCGGGTGATTTTCGCCGAGGCCCGCGCTGAAGAATTTTGCCTCCTCGGCCTTTGCATCCTGGAGGAGCGGGAGCGTCTTCTCCACGGTCGAGTCGGTGATGCCGAGAATGCGGGCCGCCTCCATGAGTTCCTCGGGCTTGAGCTTCTCGACGCGCATGAGCTGGCTGCGGAGGCGATCCACTAGGGCGCGCGTCTCGGCGAGCTGGGTCTCGCCGGTGGCGATACCGGTGGGCGCAGTGATCGAGAGGGCTGCATTCGAACTGTCGGGGTCGGGATCCGAGATGCTTTCATCCTGCCGGATCTTCGATGCCTCCTGAAAAAGCCGGGCCATCTCGTCTTCCTTCGTCTTCAGCTCGTCCTTCATCTCCTTGAGCGTCTGATCCGTGTTCTTTCGGAGTTCCTCGATGCGCTTGTCCCGGTAGGTGACGGCGATGGTGTTTGCGATGACGGCTGCGACTTCCGGCTTGGTGTGATAGACGCCGATGTCCACGAGGGTCGTGTTCCGCTGCTCCTGCACGACCATGCTGCGGGAGAGAGTCTCGGTGACCCACTGCAGCGGCATCGTCTGTCCCGGCGGCGAAAGCTCCTTGACCAGATTGAGCTTTTCGATGACCGGATTCAGGATTTCCGCCTTTCTGAGCACCTGAATCTGCGTGGCGACAAACTGCGGGTCGATCCTTCCTGAGGAGGTTTGCGTGCCGACTTCGTTGAGGCGGTCAAAGACGTCCGGCTTAATCTCGACGGTGACCTGCGAGTAGAACTGGCGCGGGAGGAAATAGACGTACACCTCGGCACTGACCATCACGAGGAAGAAGGTGAGGAGGATCAGCCCAAGGCGGAGTTTGACGACGCGCCAGTAGTCCAGGAAGTGGAGTTTTGCCTCGTTGGATTCAGTCATGGGACGTGCGTGTTGGCGTTGCGAAATCGTGCAAAGGGGGGTGAGTCAGCAAACCACGGGGCGCGATGCTCTGCAACGGCAGAGTTCGTCATCCGCCCACGGCAATCAGAGGTTTCCTAGTACTCGTACTGCCCGGTCACGAGTATCCGATTCCGGTCGTAGTTCTGCAATCCGGTCGAGGTATCCTGCAAGGTGTAGGTGTATCGCGCGCCGATGGTGAAATGGCGGTCGAGCCGGTATTGCAGACCGAAATTCAGGTCGTAAATATCCGTCGTGGTCTTCGTGCCGGTGCGGGGATTGTAATTCGTGTGGATGAAATTCAACCCGGCATTGCCGGAAAGACGCGACGTGAACGCGTGCTGGTAGATCAGGCCGAGGCGGTATGAGAGGTTATCGTCGCCCACAGCGCTCGACTGCTCGAAGCCGTAACGGCCGTTCAATGTGAGCGTGGAATGCCGCCCCGTCCGATAGCCCAGCGACGCTTCCACGTAAGGCGCGGCACTGCTGCCGCCGGCATCGAAGCTGCGGATGGATGCGCCGGTGCGGAATGTCGCGTTCATCCTGCGCGACACAATCCAGTCCAGACCAGCGAGGATGTAGGCCGTCTGCGAGTCGAGGCTGGCGGTGTTGATGTAACGGTCGATCTCGTAACGTCCCTCGGCCACCCATGTGACACGCTGGGATGAGACGAAGCGGAACTCATTTCCAAAGATGAAGCTCCAGTAGCTGTTCGAGAGCGCCGCGGGGCTGTCGTTGACGTACTTCAAGAGGTTCACCGAGGCGCTCGTGACCGTGGTGAAAACACGCGACCAGCGGTAGCTGAAGTCGAACTTGGTGGAAGCCGTGAAGTAATCGCCCCCGACGATGCTCGATGAGGCGTACAGGTTCGAGTAATCCGGCTGTGAGAGATACGCGAAGGTGGCGTTCGTCGTGAACTGAGACCTGGGATTGATCTTGTTGACGTAGAACAGCGCGAGCCGCGCGTTGGCGTCCGAGCTGTTGCCAGGGCGGTCAAAGTAAAAGTCTCCGCCAGCCTCGAGGTTCACGGTGAAGACGGTCCTCGGCTTGAGCCACTGCGCATCCCAATGACCGTTCAGGTAGGTAAAGCCCGTGCCTTTCCGGGGCTTCCCGACCACGCCCAGATTTGCGTTCGTGACTTGGTCGGGATTGTCATCGAAGCCGATGCCCACGGAGACGCCGAAGCGGTACTTCGGTCGCGCATACTGCCCCTGCCCAGGCGTGACGACTTGCGGGCCGCGGCCATAGAAGCCGGGCGCGATGATGCGGTTCTCAGTCCCGTCATCGCCGCCGCGGGTTGCCGCGGGCGCTTCCACGGCGGGCTCGCGGTCGGTGAGGCGGCGCGTCTTCTGCGACGCGTCGGCGTCGGCGTCGGCAGTGCCGGTGTCGAAGGCGAATCGCGATTTTTTCGCAGGAGTGACACCCCGTGCGGACTCCCCGGTCCGGAAAGGGCTGCCCGGCTTTTCTTTTGGCGTCGGCTTGGCCGGAGAAACCGTGTCGGGCGCGGGCTTGGACGTGTCTTTCACCGCACCGGGGACAACAGCCGGAGTCGTGTCCGTCGCCGGAGCGGGAGTGGTGCCGCCGGGGGCGGGACTACCCGGTGCGCCGGGGTCTTGAGCAAAGGTCACATCACTCCATGAACACGCTGCCAGCACGATCATTGCGAGCGGCCTGCATGTGTGCTGAAGCGGGGCGTGAAAAAGAAAATTCGACTTCATGGTTGGGAAAAATCGGGCTCGTCTTGGGGACGGCTTGAAAGCGCTAACCGGCTTGGGGAAATAACGCAACACCTTGCTGGGGCTGTAACGCAAATGTCACACACGGAATTTTGCACGGCGCATTCCGCACGGCAACCCGATTCTGCTGCTCGCATCATTCCCATTCGATCGTGCCGGGTGGCTTGGACGTGATGTCGTACACACAGCGGTTGATGCCTTTGACCTCGTTCACAATCCGGCTGCTGATCCGCGCGAGCAGATCGTATGGCAGGCGCACCCAGTCGGCCGTCATGCCGTCCTGGCTCTCGACCACGCGCACGGCGCACGTGTCCTCGTAGGTGCGCTCATCGCCCATCACGCCCACGCTTTTCACCGGCAGTAGCACCGCGAACGACTGCCACACTTTGTAGTACCAGTCCGCCGCCTTCATCTCGCTGACGACGATCGTATCCGCCTCGCGCAGCACGCGCAGGCGCTCCGGCGTGATCGCGCCGAGGATGCGCACGGCGAGGCCGGGGCCGGGAAAAGGCTGCCTCTGCACAATCTCGCGCGGCAGCCCGAGCTGTGCGCCGACTTCGCGCACCTCGTCCTTGAACAGCTCGCGCAGCGGCTCGAGCAGCTTCAGCTTCATGTTCTTCGGCAGCCCGCCGACGTTATGGTGCGACTTGATCAGCGCGGCGGGATTGCCGGCGATCGCGACGCTCTCGATCACATCCGGGTAAAGCGTGCCCTGCGCGAGCCACTTGAATTTTGGATTTGAGATTTTCGATTTAAGATATTTTCCGCCTGCCCCCTGACTCCTGACTCCTGACTCCTGACTCATCGCCAGCGATTTCACCGCATCGTCGAACACGTACACAAATTCATTCCCGATAATTTTCCGCTTCTTCTCCGGGTCGGTCACGCCCTTGAGCTTTTTCAAAAAGCGATCGCTCGCGTCCACATACTTCAGCTTGATCTTGAAATGCTCGCCGAAGACGCGCTGCACATTCTCCGCCTCGTTCTCGCGTAGCAGCCCGTTGTTCACGAAAACGCACGTGAGCTGATCGCCCACCGCCTTGTGCAGAAGTGCCGCGGCCACGCTCGAATCCACGCCGCCGCTGAGCCCGAGGATCACATGATCGCTGCCGACCTTCTCGCGGATTCCCGCGCACGTCTCCTCGATGAACGATCCCATCGTCCAGTCCGGCGCAGCGCCGCAGATCTCGTACACGAAATTTTCCAGCAGCTCCTTGCCGCGCGGCGTGTGGACGACCTCGGGATGAAATTGCAGTCCGTAAAAACGCCGCTTCGGTTCCTCGATGACGGCGTATTCGGAGTTGTCCGTGCGGCCGATCGCGCGGAAGCCCTTCGGGAGTTTCGTGAGCTTGTCGCCGTGCGAATTCCACACGTCCATCGTCTTGCCGAGACCGTCGAAAAGCGCGCACTTGTGCGTGAGCCTGAGCTGCCCGTGGCCGTATTCGCGCTTCCCGCCATGCTCCACTTTTCCCCCGAGAAAATGCGCCATGAGCTGCACCCCGTAGCAGATGCCGAGCACCGGCAGCCCGAGCGAAAAAATCGCGCGGTCGGGATGCGGTGCCTTCTTTGCATACACGGAGGAAGGCCCGCCGCTGAGGATGATGCCCTTCGGATTCAGCGCCGCGATTTCCGCCGCGGGCGTGTCGTGCGGGAGAATCTGCGAATACACTTGGCACTCGCGGACGCGCCGCGCGATCACCTGCGTGTACTGCGAACCGAAATCGAGGATGACAACGCGGGAATGTGCAGCCATCGCTCTACCAGGCGGTCTTTTCGCGATCCATCGCACGCTTGGCGGGACGCTCGCGCGTGTCGTCGCGGAACTGATCGTTGCCGAATTTCACCGCGGGCGTGCTCGGATCGCGCGGCACGTCGGTTTCACAGCCTGTGAGTCCGAGCGTCGCGGCCCCGAACAGAAAAAGAAGGATGGCTTTCATGAGAGCTTGTGAGGATGAGCGGCATGGCGGCGCATGTCGAGCGCGGTGTCAAATTTATACCCGACGACGGCAGGAGGCGGGCTGATTTGGAATGACGAAATTCCCAAGCACGAAACCCTTCGTCATTCGTCATTTTCAAAGTGCCCGCCTCGTTCCCTCGGCGGCTACAGTTCCACGCCCGCCCCGCGCACCGCGGCGAGCAGTTCGCCGTGCCGGTCGTGGTGATATTGGTGCGCGTGGAAACCAATCTCGCGCGCCGTCGCGATGTTTGCGGCGAGGTCATCAATGAAAAACGTCGTGCGCGGATCGAGACCGTGCGTGCGGCACGCGATCTCGTAGATCGCCCGGTGTGGCTTCGACGCCTTCGCCTCGTGCGAATACGTCGCCCCCGTGAAATGCGCGAAGACCGGAAAATCGCGGAACAATCCCTCGACGTGCATGTCGTTCGTGTTGCTCAGGAGGAAGAGCGGAAATTTTCCGCGCAGCGCGCGCACGAGCGAAGTCATCGGCTCATTCTCCGTGAAAATCCCCTGCCACGCCGCGATGAACTGAGCCTCCGTCCCGCGGTACCCGAGGATGCGGAACGCCTCGTGCAAAAAGTCAGCGCGCGAAATCTGCCCGTCTTCATAGCCGAGCTTCACCGCATCGATCCGGTGCAGCGCATCCGCCTCGTCCGCGACATCGCTGAACGGCACAACCGCGCGCACAGCTCGTGAAAAATCAAACCGTACGAGGACGTTTCCGATATCGAAGAGGAAGGCGCGGATCATTTTGATGGGTCTCGCGTTAGTGGTTTATGGCGCGGAGGGCCAACGGAAATTAACCGGTGGCGCAAGCCACCGGATCACCGTCAAAACATAAACCGCCCCGGAGGAGGAGGCGGAAATCGCGTGATTCCCGGCGCCGCCTCCGGGGCGCATTTGCTTTGCGCAAACGATCCGGTGATTCGTGCCACCGGCAAATTTCCATTTACCCTCCGGGTGAGCGAACACATCCACCAACCGCGCATGACACAACCGCAGACGCAGGCTGCGCAAGGATGAACCGCGCGATCTCACGCGACGCATCCGGCTTCGACAGCTTCACGATCGCCGCATGCCAACGGTGCCACAGCTCCGCGTGATCTTCCGCCGCGTTCGCGACAGCGTCCACGATCGCATCGTCGGATTCGCACAGCGCGCCGCAGCCGTTCTCGACGATGAGCCGCGCATTCCCCTCCTCCTGCCCCGGCAGCGCCTTCGTGATGATCATCGGCGTCTTCGCCGCGATCGCCTCCTGCGTCGCAGCACCGCCGGCCTTGCCGATGAGGATGTGATTTCGCAGCAGCAGTTCCGGCACGAGCGGCGTCCAGCCATGCAATTCGATCTTCCGCCCGGCGGACTGCGCGGCTTCCGCGATCGCGCGCCCGACCGCCTTCTCCTTCCCGTACGCGACCGTGAGCGCGATCCCCGGAATCTCCAGCAGCCTCCGCACGAGCCGCGCGGCGACGGAATACCCGTGGTTCACCATGTAGAAAATTCGCAGCGGCTCGCCATTCCCCGGCGGCGGGCGCACCGCCGTCGAATCCGCAAATCTCGTCTGCACCGGAAAGCCGAGCGCATGCACGCGCTCCGCAGGCACCGCGCCGCGCATCACCGCGGCCGTCGCCTCGTTCGGCACGATCCACGAATCCGAGCGGAACCGCCACCACACGGAATTCACCGTGATGCTGTCCGTCACGATCGTGTGCGATACGAACGGCGGATTCTTCCCCGGAAAAATCCGGTCCAGCAGCCAGCCGTACGCCGGATACACGGACGCGACCGCACACGGCTGCCGCTCTGCGAGCACCTCCGCGAGCTTCCGCCTCACCGCCCCCATTGCCGGCATCATCCAGCGCATCAGCGGCGTGCGATCCACCAGGCGGTACGCCGCGGCCCACAGTGGCGCTGCGCGGTTGATGCACTCGATGTAGAGCCGCTCCGCCAGCTTCTGCCTGCGCCCGTACGTCTCGCGGAAAAGGTCGCGCACCTCCGCCTCCGCGCCCGCCTCGGTGAGCGCCGCCGCAAGTCCGCGCGCTGCGGCATTGTGGCCTTCGCCATAGCCGGCGGTGAAGATGAGGACGCGTTTCATTCGGAGCCCATTGCGAATAGCCGGGCGCGCGCGCGACGGCAAACGACATTCGTGCAAGACACGCTTTGGTTCGGCTGCCACCCGGGGGAAATTCCAAGCCGCATCGAATCCACCGCGGCGGAATGCATTTCACCGTTCGAGATTTCCATCCACCCTCGCCGCCGTGCGATTTCGATGCGGGGCGCGGAACTCACGTCGCCCGTCAGTGTGAAGAATGCCTTTCCGCCGAGCGCCATCAGGCGCGGCTACTTTTTCAGATTCGCCACGATCTCATCCGTGAGCTTCTGCACCAGCGCTTCGATTTCCGCGTTGCTCGACGGCGCGTCATTCGTCATCGGATTCCACGGCGTGACCGGCGACGAGCAGCCGTGCGAGCCGCACATCTGCACCCACGGATCCACTTCGCACAGACCCGCGGGCTTCAGGTCGTAGCGATCATCGGGAAGGCCGAGGCTCTTCTTGATATTCAGCAGCTCGGGCAGCTTGTCGCACGGAATGGACGCGCTGCCGGGAATGGACTGCGCGAGGATCACCGTGCGGCAATACGCATCCGTGATCTCCATTTTGAAATACGCGTCCTCGACCGACTTGCCCCAGCAAATCACGCCGTGGTTGCCCATGAGGATGGACTGATGCTTCGGCGCAAGCGGGAAAATTTCCGCGGCGATCTCCGGCGAACCCGGCGTCTTGTAAGGCGTGTAGGCGACCGTGCCGACGAACACTTCCAGCTCGGGAATGAGTCGCGGCGGCGGCTGCATGCCCTTGATCGCGAATGCGCCCGCGTGGACCGGATGCGCGTGGCACACGCTCACGGCTTCCGGCGTGGAGTGGAAAATCGCCATGTGCGTGGTGATTTCGCTGGAGCGTTTCCAAGTGCCCCCGAGCTGCTTTCCCTTGCCGTCCACCATGCACATCATGTCGGGCGTCATGAAGCCCTTGCTCACGCCCGTCGGCGTGCAGATGAAACGATCCGGGCCGAGGCGCGCGGAGATGTTGCCGCCGTTGCCATCGCAGTATTCGCGCGCCCAGATGCGACGGCCGATGTCGCAGATCTGTTCCTTGATCGTGGTCGCTTCCTTCGATGCAAAAAGCGCGATGTCCGCCGCGCTGTACGGCGCCGCTGCGGCGACCGGCGCAGAGCCCGCGGAACTCGTCGCGATCGCGGCAGCACCGGCATCGAAAACGACCTTCACACCGGCTTCGGTGAAAACATCCTTCGCGCCAGGCGTGAGCCGGATCTCGCTGTTCTGGCGGAATTCCTTCGCGCCTGTTTTCACAAAGTCTGCGGCTTCCTTTTGAGCGATGAGTTTCATAATTTATTCCTTGTAGAAAATTTCGTCCACGAGCGCGGCGCAATATGCGTCCACGGGGGTTGGCTTCTCAAACGGACACGCCGCCTCGCGGCCTTCGCTGATGGCGATCTGCTGGCCGACACCCGCGCCGAGTTGATCATAAACGACAATCGCCGGATCATGTTTTTCCGCGCCGCCGAAAGTGTCCGTCTTCCAAGGCAGCGTGAGCAGCAGCCGCTCGCCGACATATTTTGGCGACCTCACCGAGAGCGTCACGCGACCGATGACCGTGCCCATTCTCATAGCGCCAGGCTCCTTTCCGGATCGATGATGCCCATCACGCTCCAGCGCGCGGGGCTAAGTTTGTCGCCGACCATCTTGCGCGCCTCGCTCCCGTCGCTCGAAATCATGACCTTCTGCCCGATGCCCGCGCCGAGCGAGTCGAGCACGATTTGCGGAGCGAGATCCGGACTCTCAGGGATCGCGATGAGTAGCCGCCAGCCTTCGAGGCTTTTGTGCTTCACCGTCGAGGTGACGTGTCCTTTGATCGTCGCTAAGCGCATCGGGGCATTTAGAAAAGGTTGAGGTTTTCCACCATCACACATCGGCGTGAGCGGGTGAAAGTCATCGGCGTGGTCACGCCTTCGCCGGTCGGCGTGGCGACCGAAAAGCTGAGGAAGCCCTCGCCGCCGAGACCGAGGCCGGTCATGCACGGGCCGTTCTTGATGAACAGCGTGGTGTCCACGACCTGCGCCATCTTGGTGAGGTTGCGGATGTTCTGCGAATGCATGATCGCGGTGTGCTTATAGCCATGCTCGGCCTTGATGGCCTCTTCAATGGCCACGTCCACATTCGCCACGCGCACGACAGGGATGAAGGGCATCATCTGCTCCTCATCCACGAAAATGTGATCCGCCTTCGTCTCACCAAATAGAAGCTGCGTGTTCGCGGGGACGCTCAGCCCGATCGCTTGCGCAAGGACCGCGGCATCGCGGCCCACGAGATCACGATTCACAACCGGGTGCGGACAGCCTGCGCCTTTGCCCTGCGGGAAAATGAACGCCTTGTCTGCGAGCGCCTCGACTTGCTTGGCATCGAGCTGCACAGCACCGGCGCGCTTGAGCGCGGCGATGAGTTTGTCAGCGACCGCTTCGACGACGAATACTTCCTTTTCGCCGATACAGAGCAAATTATTGTCATAGCTGGCACCTTGGATGATGCACTTGGCGGCATTGTCGAGGTCGGCTGTTTCATCGACCACGACAGGCGGATTGCCGGGGCCGGCGCACACGGCACGCTTGCCGGTCTTCATCGCCGCGGCGACCACGGCGGGGCCGCCGGTGACGCAGAGCAATTTCACCGCCGGGTGCTTGCAGAGCACATCAAATGTTTCGAGCGTCGGCTTCACCACCGTCGTGAGCAGGTCGCTGATCCCCGTCTCCTGGAAGATGGCCTCGTTGTAAGCCTTGATTGCAATGGCCGCCACTTTGCAGGCAGCGGGGTGCGTGTTATAGACGACCGCATTGCCCGCCGCGATCATGTTGATCGCATTGCCCGTCAGCGTCGGGACGCTGTGAGTCGAGGGCGTCACCGCGCCAATCACGCCCCACGGCGCATAGTCAATGACCGTCAGGCCGAAGTCGCCGCTGAATGCCATCCGTTCGAGAAATTCCACGCCGGGCACGAGGTCGCCGCAGATCTTCAGCTTCTCGATCTTATGATCCAGCCGCCCGATCTTAGTCTCGGCCATTTCGATCTCGCCCCACTCCTTCGCCTTCGCGACGCACATCTTGCGGATGACGTTGATCGCCTTGCGCCGGGCTGAGACGCCAAGCTCACGCAGCTTTTCAAACGAACGGTTCGCCGCCGCGCACGCGTCCTCCATCTTCTCATACACGCCATATGAAGTCGCAGCGGAAGGCGCGGCCTTAGTCTGTGAGGCGAGGCGGGCGAGCACTTCGCTCACCACTTTGGATACCAGCTTTTCGTCAATCATTGCCATGTGCGGAATCTAGTTTTACTGCGCTTTGAATAGGATGTGTTTGCCGACATCCACGGTGTCCACGATGCCGATCACGACGGCGTCCACGGGCGAATCCTTGTCGTCAGCGGCGAGCCGCGCGGAGCTTCCCTGGACGATGAGGACGATTTCGCCTTCACCCGCGCCGAGGCTGTCCGTGACCACAAGCGTGCTCGTCCCGGGCTTCCATTCCCTGGCCGTCGGCGAATCAATCACGAGCGGACGCACGAGGAGAAACTTGTTCCCCGTCATCTTCGCGTTCTTCTTCGTCGCGACGACTGAGCCTTCTACGCGGGCTAAGATCATGGTCGGAGGTTTCGCCCGCGAAACATGCGAGAAGTGCAGAACGGTTCTGCCTCCACGGTTCTCGCGGGCATGAAAATTACTTCGCCTTCGGGAGAACTGCGACCAGGTCGCCGTGCGGACGCGCGATGACGCTGATGCTGACGATTTCGCCGAGCCCCTGCGCGGCGATTTTGCCGGCTTCGGTGGCGGCCTTCACTGCGGCGACATCGCCGGTGACGCAGACGGTCACCATCGCGTTGCCGACTTGGGTGATGGGGCCGACGAGTTCTACGTTGGCGGATTTGAGCATCGCGTCCGTCGCTTCGACGAGTGCGACGAGGCCGCGGGTTTCGATCATTCCGATTGCTTGTTGTGCCATATGGTTAGTTGAGGGTTGATTGTTGAGTGTGGAAAGGCGCGGTTGGTTAGTTAGGCGCCAGTTAGTTTGCGGTTGAAAGCTTTGCCCACGCATTGCGGGCGATGATGATTTCCTCGTTGGTCGGGATCACGCGCACTTCGATCTTCGAGCGCGGCGTGGAGATGACGGCTTCCTCGGCGCGCACGCGGCCGTTCGCCTCGCGATCCAGTTCGAGGCCGCAGAAATCGAGGTTCGCGCAGATTTTTTCACGAAGGATCGGGTTGTTCTCCGCGATGCCTGCGGTGAAGATGAGCACGTCCGCGCCATTCAGCTCGACTAGAAACTGGCCGATATATTTTCGGATCGCGGCGACAAAAACATCGAGCGCGGTCTGCGCGTCGGCGTTGCCTTTTGCAGCTGCATCAAGCAGGTCGCGCACGTCGCCAGTCGCAAGGCCGGCGAGTCCCTTGAGGCCGGACTGCGAGGTGAGCGCCTTTTCCACAGCATCAATGCCGAGGCCGAGGTCGCGGGCGAGATAGATGAGCGCGAAGCAGTCGAAGTCGCCCACGCGGTTGTTCTGCGGCAGCCCGCTCTGCGGCGTCATGCCCCAGCTCGAATCAATCGCCTTGCCGTCGCGGACAGCGGCGATGGAACTGCTGCCGCCGAGGTGGCAGGATATGATGCGAAGCTTGTCCGTGCCGCGGATTTCCGCACAGCGCTGCGAGACGAAGCGGTGGCTCGCGCCGTGGAAACCGTAGCGGCGGATTCCGTATTTCGTCTCCCATTCGCGCGGCACCGGATAGCGCACATTTTCCACCGGCACATCGTCGTAAAACGCCGTCTCGAAGGTGCCGATGCACGGCAGTTTCGGGTGCGATTTATGGAAGCTGCGCACCGCGGCCACATACGGCGGATTGTGCGCGGGGAGGAGCGTGTTGATCTCCTCCATCGCACGCAGCACCGGCTCCGCAAGCACCTGCGTGCCCGAGATGCCGCGCGCCATCACGGGCTTGAAGCCGACTGCAGCCAGTTCGCCGAATCCGCCGAGCAATTTCTCGACGAGCGCGATAGCTGCGCCGTGGTCGGGCAATGCGGTCGTTCCGCTTTGCTCGGGCTCGTTGCCGATCTGTGCCTTCCACGGCGACTCCGCGCTGCCGATCCGCTCCACGCCACCCTTCGCCAGCACACGTTCGGACGGCATCTCGATCAAGCGAAACTTGAACGAGGTGCTGCCGATGTTAGCGACGAGGATTTTGTTTGGCGTCATGGATTCAGCGCGGTCGCATATGTCCCATCAGTCACATTGCTCCCATGGGATCTATGTGAAGAATGAGACAGATGACTTACTTCACAGCAGCCGCGACTTTTCCGCCGAGGAATTTCCCGAGGAAGTGCAGGTCGTCGTGCGGACGCGGGATCACATGGACGGCGACGACTTCGCCGATGGCGGTCGCCGCGGTCGCTCCGGCTTCGACTGCGGCCTTCACTGCGGCGACATCACCCTTCACGAAGACGGTGACATAACCCGAGCCGACTTTTTCCCAGCCGATGAGTTCCACATTTGCGGCCTTCGTCATTGCGTCAGTTGCTTCGAACTGTGCGACGAGACCTTTGGTTTCGATCATTCCGATTGCTTGTCCAGCCATAGTATTTGAGAGGTAAAAGTTGAGTGTTGGGTGACTGCGTCTAGCTCGTGAAGAACTTCAGCAGCTCCGGCGTGGGCCGGGCGATGACGTGGGATGCGACGAGGTTGCCCACGCGCTTGGCGGCTTCCTTGCCGGCTTCGACTGCGGCCTTCACACTGCCGACATCACCGCGAACGATGGTCGTGATCAGCGCCCCGCCGATCGGGATGGATTTCACCAGTTGCACATTCGCGGCCTTGACCATGGCGTCACTGGCTTCCACCAGGCCCACGTAGCCGCGAGTTTCGATTAGTCCGATTGCTTCGCTCATTTGTTTTTAGTTTTGGTTTTAGGGTTGAAAATTTGCGCCGTTCGCAGGTTTCGCAGTCAGCTAGCTTTTGATGAGTTCGACCTTCGTCGCGCGTTCGAGGTCACAGGCGTTCGCCTCATCGGTGTCCATGTGGACCTCCAGCTTGAAGCTCGGATCCACTCGCACGATCATCTCGTCGAAGCGCGTGCTGCACATCGGCGAAGTCACTTTCATCGTGATGCGGTCAAGGTGCTTCACGCCGTAGAATTTTGCATCGCCCGGCGACATGTGGACGTGGCGGGCGGCGCGGATGATGCCGTTTTTCATCTCCAGCATTCCCTTCGGTCCCATCACGTATCCGCCCGGCGTGCCTTCGATGTCGCCCGACATGCGGACCGGGATGTCCATGCCGAGTTGCACGGCGTCGGTGAGCGCGAGTTCGATCTGCGTGAGATTGCGGCACGGACCGAGGATTCTCATGCTCGGGATCACGCGGCGGCGCGGCCCGATGAGCGTGACCGTCTGCTCTGAGGCAAACTGCCCCTCCTGATAGAGCATCTTGTGGACGGTCAGCTTCGCCCCTTTGCCAAACAGCGTTTCAAGATTCTCCGGCGAAATGTGCATGTGCCGCGCGGAACTGTTCACCACGAGCGTCGGCGCAACGCCCGCCGGCACCTGCTGGCCGAGCTGCTTTGCCAGAGTGGAGCGCACAAGGGCCTCGATGACGGGGCGGTTGGGGGCGGTGATGGCGCTCATTTTTGCGGGGTTTACTGGAAGAAACTTATATGACTGTTCGCAATCATATAAAAATCACGGCTTTGGTCAATGGAAAAGTTTGTGTTTTTTACGGCCGCGTTCGGTCATAAAATATGGATCGGCATTTCCTCTGTATCTGCCTCACTGGTCGGCGCCTCCTCCTGTTCCTGGAGCACCTGCGGCACCGCAGGCCGGCTGCCAGACGCGGCGCGCTGGCCTTTGCGCAGCGAGATTCCGGCGGTTGCGAGCCGCTCATCGGAGACATCCGTGACCAGCGCATCCACGCGATCCCACGGCACGAGGAAGTGCGGCGCCTCGCGGTTCAGTTTCGAGCCATCAATGCAGAAGACCGTCCGCGCACTGCGTTCGAGCACGACCCGCTGCTGATCCACGATCGCCGCCTGCGAATTCCAGATGCCCGCCGGATTCATCGCCTCCGCCGAGAGAAACGCGGTGTCGAATTTCCAAAACTCCAGGCTCCGCTGGGCCATCTCGCCAAGCAGGGTGGACTGGAGGTGGAGAAGCTGGCCCGCGACCATGAAGACCTGCACATCCGGGATCGCCGCCAGCATCTCGCCGACGGGCAGATTTGAAGTCACGATCGTCACCGGCGTGATCGGATGATCGCGGAAAGCCTCCGCCATCGCGCAGATCGTCGTGCCGGAATCCATGAAATATGTCCCCCCCGGCTCCATGTACGCCAGGGCAGCCCTCGCGATCTTCGCCTTCGCCCGCCCCCCCCTCCCCTGCCGGTCCCGGAATGAAGGAAACCGGTCATTAAATTCCGACAGCGCCCCGCCGTGCGTGCGCTTGATCTTTTTTTCCCCCACCAGCGCCGCCAAATCCCGCCGCGCCGTGGCCTCGGAAACGCCGAGGCGGCGGCACAGTTCCTTCACCGGCAGGTAGCGGTGCTGACCGAGCAGTTCGGCGAGCCGATCGCGCCGCGCCTGAACGACATGGAAGGGAACTTTCACACTTTGAGAATCCGGTTTTTATGAGCGATGTCAATTATAACCCACCGTAAAGCAGGGGCTGTTTCGCGCAGGGCGGACATCCTCGGGCACCTTTCCCGGATGCGGCCCGCCCAGTCTCACCGCGCCGGCGGTTTTGCGATGGGCGTGATCTTTTCCGCGATGGCGCGTGCGAGGATTTCGTGGCCGCGGCCGTTTAGGTGCGCGGTATCCATGAAAAGCGGCGCGAAGTCTGTGCCGGAGAGCACGTCCTTCATCGTGAGGACATCCACGCCGGGCGCGGCGAAGGACCGCGCGAGATCGTCGAGACCGCTGTCGTCGAGCGTGGCGGATTTTCCGGTGCCGCGCATCCGCACCTGCGTGATGAGCAGCACGGGCACTCCGGCTTTGCGGCAGAGGTCGAGATCCTCCTTGAGAAATCTGCGCACGCGCTCCTGCCATGCGCGGATTTGCGTTTCGTCGGTCATCGCGATGATCTTTGCGCCCGCGTCGTTCACGCCCTGCTGCGCGCGGATTTTTTCCGGCAGCAGCGACCAAAAGACGCCCTCGGTCTTCATCTCGTGGAGACGCCGCACGAGCAGGCTTTTCATCAGCAGATTTTTCGGATGCCACCCTTGGAAATCCTGGCTGCGCCGCCACTCGCGTTCGTCCTCGTATTCGTTCGAGTTGTTGACGTGGCGGATGACGATGTCCGGTTGGTACTTCAGCGCCTGCGTGAGCACGACGTGGCACCGGTGCGCGCCGTAGCCGGGCAGGCAGAGATTCCAGCCCTGGGCGGGGATGCCGCGGGCGCTCTCGAATTCCGCGACGCGTGTCGAGTACGCCTCCGCGAGCGACGGGCCACGCGGCACGGAGTCGCCGACGACCATGATGCGGAATGTGCCCGCGGGCTTCTGCTGCGCGACGTGCTGCGGGTGAAAACGGCGGCCTCCCGCGCGCACGAGATCGAGCGCGCCGCCGGACTTTTCCACGAAGCCCGCAGTCGGGTGGTAGCCGTAATCAAAGCGCCCCGAGAGCCCGCGCGACCAGAAGGCACGCATCGCGATCTCCACGACGACGAGGATCGCGAGGACGAGCAGGAATGATTTGGTGAAGGCGCGGCGCATCAATGAACCGGAAGGTTAGCGGATTTAAACGCAGAGGCGCGGAGGAGACGGAGAGTTCCGCAGAGGAAAGCTGAGACAAAAGAAGAAGCAGGAACATCCCTCTGCGGCACTCTCACTTTCCTCTGCGTCTCTGCGTCGAAAATACTCCTCTGCATCCTCCTTTTGGAAACGATCCCGAGCCGTTTTTCCGGGAGGTTTTTTGGTGTCACGCAAAGGCGCAAAGACGCAGAGGAAGCGCTCCTCTTTGCGCCTTTGCGCCTTTGCGTGACATCATCTTTGTGAAGCTGTGCGGGCATTTCGGTAAAGCACATCAGAATTGAAAGTAGATGAATTCCACCTCGCCGCCCGTGCTCGATGCGACGGCGAGGAACATGAGCACATACACGATCCCGCGCGCGGGCCACGGCCATTCACTGTTGTCCGATTCATCGCCGGAGCGCCGCGCGGCGAATTGCAGCAGCGCGAGCGGCAGCGCGTGAATGGCGAACCACAGCGCGGGCTTCAGCCAGTCCACGGTTACATTTGCGACAGGCACGGCGAGCACTTCGCCGATCGCGGGCTTCGACCAGCCGATGCCGCTCGAGGCCTGCCAGCGGCCGAATGCCGCGAACCAATCGCCAAGCTGCGCGAGCGAGCCACAGCGGAAAATCGCCCAGCCGACGAGCGTGAGCGCGAACATCACGACGGTGCCGAGCGCCACGCGGGGGCGACTTTTCGCCGACTCCAGCGCGTGCAGCGGCGGCACGAGCCGGTAGATGATCAGCAGCGCGCCGTGGTATGCGCCCCAGAGGATGAACGTCCAATTCGCCCCGTGCCACAGCCCTGCGAGCACCATCGTGAGGCCGAGATTGCGCAGCGTCGCGAAGGTGCCGCCGCGATTACCGCCGAGCGGAATGTACACGTAATCGCGGAACCACGCGGAGAGCGTGATGTGCCAGCGACGCCAAAAATCCGACGGGCCCTGCGCAAAGTACGGCAGGCGGAAATTGTGATTCAGCCGGAAACCGAGCAGTTGTGCGGAGCCGCGTGCGATGTCGGTGTAGCCGGAGAAGTCGCCGTAAATTTGCACCGCAAACGCGAGCACGCCAAGCAGCGCCCACGGGCCGTTCAACGGCGTGTCGGCGGCGAAGGCGTAGTTTGCGAGCAGCGCGCAGTTGTCGCCGACGAAGACCTTTTTGAACAAGCCGAAGAGCAGCAGCCGTCCGCCGCGCTGGAATGCCGCGGGATCCCATTCACGCGGCGTGGAAAACTGAGGCATCATCTGGTGCGTGCGCTCGATCGGCCCGGCGACGAGCTGCGGGAAGAACGAGAGAAACGCCGCGAAGAGCGGGAAGTCCGCGACCGATTTTGTCTGCCCGCGATACACGTCGATCGTGTAGCTCATCGCCTGGAACGTGTAGAACGAGATGCCCACCGGCAGCAGGATATGCGGCAGCGTCCAGCCGGTCTTCCACCCGATCGCATCGAGCGCGTGAACGAGCGAGTCGGCGAAGAAATTGAAGTACTTGAAGAAGCCGAGGACGACGAGATTCGACCCGAGGCTGAGGAGCAAAAACGCGCGGCGCTGCCGCTGCTCTGGCACGCGCCACAGCACCGTGTAGAGCACGCAAAAAATCACCGGCAGCGCGATCGCCGGTGCGAGATGCTGCCACGCGACGTCGTGATTCTGGACGTGCGCGACTTTGCAAAAAAGCATCCACAGCGCGGGCAGCGAAGTCATCGCCACGACCTGCTTCAGCGCGACACGCCGTTTTTCCATCGCGAGCGCGGCGTAGAAATCCACGATCGTCGTCGTGAAATGCAGCGCAAGAAACCGCGCATCCCACGCGCCGTAGAAAAAGTAGCTCGCGCCGAGCAACAGCCAGATGCGCCCGCGCCACGGCAACTGCCAGTAGAGCGCGAACACGCCGATGAGCAGCGCTGCAAATTGCCACGAGGTAAATGACATCGTCGGCGCGATGTAGCCGCGCTTGTCAAAGCGCGGGCAAACTTTTTCTCACAGTGATTTTTCCGGGGGCGGAAAGATCAGCCTGCGCTTTTACAAGCACAGCTACGGAAAAGAGCATCCGCGTTACGTCACTTCAGCGGCAGGTAGAGCTTCGCGATGTATTCGTTTGCGGCCCTGCTCCACTCGAAGCGCACGGCTCTTGCGCTCGCGACCATCTTTGCCCAGCCCCCGGCGTCGGAGATTTTCATCGCGACGGCCTTGCGCACGGCGGCGGCGAAATTGTCCGCCTTTTCCACGAGGCTCCCGCCGGAAAAAAGGAAGCCGTCCGTGCCGTCGCGGATCGTGTCCTTCAGCCCGCCGGTCGCGTGCGCGACGACAAGCTGGCCGTCGCGCATCGCGAGCATCTGCGCGATGCCGCACGGCTCGAAGCTCGACGGCATGAGAAACATGTCGCCGCTCGCGTACAGCGCGTCGGCAATCGGCGCGGCGAAGCCGTTGATGAAAATGAAATTCGTGTAGCGCACGGCGAGGCCGGTGAGGAAATCCTCGATGTCGTGCTCGCCGGAACTGATCATCACGAGCACGCCCTTGTCGCCGAGATCGCGCAGGATCTGCTCAAGCGCGGACACGCCGCTTTTTCCCGCGACGGACTCGCTCACGGGCGTGCGCATGAGGTCCACCTTCTGGCTCGCGGCGCGCGTCACGCAGGTGAGCAGGAGCTTTTCCGCCGACGGGACAAGCGCGGGATTTCCGAGCCGCGCGAGCACGGTGACGTGCGGGAGCCAGCGGCATTTTTCGTCCGGCGCAGAGTGCAGCAGCGACGGGAGCAGGTCGCGGACATTTCCGAAAAGCCGCGCGGCATCGAGCTTCGGCGGCACGCGGCCGGCGGGATAGTCGCAGCCGTTCAGGATGCCGTGCAGACGGCCTGCGGCGGCGGCATTTCGCATATCCTCATCGAGGCCCTCACCGCCGCAGCGGCCCGTCGCGGGATCGTTCGGCAGCAGTACTTCCTGCGCGTAGGTCGGCGAGACGACATGCACGGCGTCCGCGAGGCGGATGGCGGCGAGCATGGGATTGAAGCACGCAGGCCAGCGCGGATCGCGGAGCACGGAATCGCGGTGGGGCGCGGCGGTGCGGCGGCTCCATTCCACGCCGACCAGATCGGGGAACCATGCCTCCAGCGATGAGTCGTCGCCGGCAATCGGACGCACACCCTGGTAGGCGAGATTGTGAATGGTGAACGCGATGCGGATGCCGCGGAGGAATGCGAAGTCGGGATGGAATTCGCGCAGCGCAAAAAGGAAACCCGTCTGCCAGTCATGCAGGTGCATGCAGTCCACTTTGCCAAATGCGCCCGCACGGATCGCGTCACCCGCGATGCGGCAGAAGTGCGCGAACTTCGTCGCATCCGATGCGAACGGGCGGTCGGCGGAATCCGCCTCGTAGATCGCGTGCGAGCGGAGCAGCGGGTGATCCACGACGATGTTGCGCACGCCCGCGGAACCGGCGCCGGGTTTTGCCGGGCAGTCGTACAGCACCGGTGCCGCGCCCGCGTGGCTCGGAAAAGTCGGCACACCGGCGCACCGTGCCGCACCCGGCAGCGCGTGCAGGCGGCCATACGACGGCGTGAGCACGATCACCTCGCAGCCCGCGGCGGCGAGCGCGCGCGGCGCATCGCGCACGACATCAGCGACACCGCCGACCTTGCACAGCGGAATGGCGTCGTTCTCCGCCACAATCATCAAGATGCGCAGCGGCGGCACGGCATTCGTGGGCGCGGCCTGCGGCGCGGGCGCCTTCTTTTTTCCAGCGGCAGATTTTTTCATCTCACGCGCATCCTGCCGCACCGAGACCGCGGGCTCAATGCGATTGATGGCATTCTCGAAAAGCCGTGCGCGGAACGTGAGCATGCGCAGTTGGCAAGCGCACCGCGTGTGCTAGGAACTGCGCGCCATGTTCCGCGCTGCCACCATCTTTCTCGCCTTCACATCTTCGCTGATCGCGCGCGACTTTGATCCGAAGCGCGACGTGTTTGCATTCTCAAACGACACGGTGATGAACTACTCGGTGACGCACGACGGGCGGCTGCACGTCGGGGAGAAAAAGGCGAAGTCCGACAAGCCCACGCACTGCTGTTTTCTCTTCACGCGGTCGGCGATGCAGTTTTGGAAATTCGCGCACTTCGGGCCGAAACAGCCGCGCCTCTCGGACGCAGAATACCGCGCACGCGTCCGTGCGGTTTTCCGCATTCCGACGTGGATGGGGCGCAAGGAGCGCATCGTCTTTCCCGGCTACGCGGACCTGTGGTCGTTTTCGCGCGAGCACGAGAAAATCCTGCGCGCCGATCTCGGAAGCTGGCTGCTCACCTACCTGCGCATCGGCAACTGGCGGATGATGAATCCTGTCATCCGGCTTCAGCAGCGGCATTTTGCGGAGAAGCTTTTTGCGGATGTGAGCAAGGGCGGGGTGCGCGCGATGTATCTCGCGAAATTCCCGCACATGAACCACGTCGTGCTCGCGTATCACGCCGAGCGGCTGGCTGGCGGCGGGATGCGCTTCCAAGTGTACGACGCAAACTACGCGGGCGAACCGAAGCGGCTCGACTACGTGCCGGGCAGCAATCTTTTCGACTTTGAAAAATGCTTCTACTGGCCCGGCGGCGAACTGCGCGCATTCCCCGTGTATGACAGTCCGCTGCACTAGGGCTCGGAGGTAATTTGAAACCGATGCGGAGTTCTCAGTTCTCAGTGCTCAGTTTTCAGACTGCGCGTCCGACTTCGATACTGAGCACTGAAAACTGAGCACTGAGAACTTCCCCGCTCGCATGGCAAAGCGCACCACACTGAACTCATGATCCTCGCCGCCGCATCCGCACCGACACCGCCGTGGCTCATCGCGCCGTTTGCGCTGCTACTGCTTTGCATCGCGCTCGGGCCGCTGGCGTTTGCAAAATTCTGGCACCGGCGGTATCCGGTCATCGCGCTCGGGCTCGCGGCGATAAGCGCGGCGTGTCAGTGGATCACTGGCGGCACTTTTGCTCCGCTGCTGCATGCGCTGGAGGAATACGCGGGGTTCATCGCGCTCATCGCGTCGCTCTACATCGTGAGCGGCGGCATTCACATCCGCGTGAAGGGCGAGGCGACGACGGCGGTAAATTGCGTCTTCCTCGCCATCGGCGCGGTGCTTGCAAATGTCATCGGCACGACGGGCGCGTCCATACTGCTCATTCGCCCGTGGATTCGGATGAACCGCTACCGCATCACGTCATTCCACGTCGTGTTCTTCATTTTCATCGTGAGCAATGTCGGGGGCTGCCTCACGCCCATCGGGGATCCGCCGCTCTACATGGGTTACTTGAAAGGCGTGCCATTTTGGTGGGTGCTGGAGCATTGCTGGCAAGGCTGGCTCGTCGCAGTCGC
>Ga0209596_1000573_pt1 | contig 34182 bp, 34 predicted proteins | sample M_130807_MF_Meta_FD_187314 | JGI IMG/M metagenome (GOLD analysis project Ga0209596, IMG submission 187314) | Freshwater microbial communities from Lake Montjoie, Canada to study carbon cycling - M_130807_MF_MetaG (SPAdes) (version 2) | ecosystem: Environmental > Aquatic > Freshwater > Lake... | reverse complement strand
TGATGGTCCGGAAGCGTTACTTCCAGTTCGGGCGCGGGGTCGACAAGACCACGAAGGATGCTCGTGACTTTGACGCGAGCATCCGCGCTGCGGAGGAACTGATCGTAGTTATGTCCCAGGTCGACGCATTGCGGCGGCGCCAGGGCGTCGATGGGGAGTTCGCGCAGTGACATTGGCCACCCACGACTTCGGCGACGGCAACGGCCCCGTACCAGCGCAACGGCACTCCAATGGCAACGGCTGGGTAGCTGACACCGCAACCGTCGAAGCAACTGCGTACGTAGGCGAGGACGCCCAGGTCTCCGGCACCGCTCAGGTCTCCGGCAACGCATGGGTCTCCGGCACCGCTCAGGTCTTCGGCAACGCCCGGGTCTCCGGCACCGCTCAGGTCTTCGGCGACGCCCGGGTCTCCGGCGACGCCCGGGTCTCCGGCGACGCCTGGGTCTCCGGCACCTCTCAGGTCTTCGGCAACGCCCGGGTCTCCGGCACCTCTCAGGTCTTCGGCAACGCCCGGGTCTCCGGCACCGCTCAGGTCTTCGGCGACGCCCGGGTCTTCGAATAACAACCTTGACACTTCGCGCGAAAGCGCGGAGTTTCGAGCCTCTACTAGAGCATAGAAAGGAACCGAATGGACGAACCCAAGCCGCCGATCACCTTGACGCAGCTCTCATCCATGACAATCGACCAAGCGCAGCATCTGCCGGTGGCGGATGTGTTTCTGCTGGTCGAGGAACTGAGCAGGCTGAAGCAGAACGTCAAGGGCATCGACCACATGATGCAGTGTCTGCTCGCGGAGAAGTTCGGCGCCGAAGCCACCGCCGCACGATCGGCGGTTGACAAAGACACCGGCACCGTCCGCTGGCCTGTCGATAACGGTCTCACCGTCGTCGCTGACCTGCCGAAGAAAGTCGATTGGGACCAGAAGCTCCTCGCCCAAGCCGTCGCCGAGTTGGCGGCGACCGGCGAGCCCATCGACGACTACGTGACTACCGAATACTCCGTGCCCGAGAGCAAGTACACGGCTTGGCCGTCGTCCCTGCAGAGCATCTTCGCCCGCGCCCGTACCGTTGGAACTGGCAAGCCGACATTCAAAATTGAGAAAGCAAAACACGCATGACCATCACTCTCGCCGACATCAAGCACGGGGTCCGGCTCGCGCCGCCGATCACCGTGCTGTACGGCACGCACGGCGTCGGCAAGACGTCGTTCGCTGCTTCCGCCCCGGCGCCGATCTTCCTGCAGACCGAAGACGGCATGGGCCTGATCGACGCGCCGACCTTTGGCGTACTGACGTCGTTCCCTGCCGTCATCGAAGCTCTGCAGGCGCTCCTGACCGGCGACCACGACCGCGAGACGGTAGTGATCGACTCGCTCGACCATCTCGAGCCCATGGTGTGGGCGCAGGTGTGCAAAGACAACAACTGGCCGAACATCGAACACCCTGGCTTCGGCAAGGGCTACGTCGCCGCGCTCGACGCGTGGCGGTTCCTGTTCGATCTGTTGCGGCAGTTGCGCGACACGCGCAACATCGGCTCGGTGTGCATCGCGCACACTCAGATCGCCCGGTTCGACAGCCCGGACCAGGAGCCGTACGACCGCTACTCGCCGAAGCTGGCGAAGGCGACGTCGGCGCTTGTGCAGGAGATCGCCGACACCGTTCTGTTCGCCAACTATCGCGTGGCAACGACCAGCACCGACGTCGGCTTCAAGAAGAAGATCACGCGCGGCGTCGGCGGCGGCGACCGCGTCCTGTACACCGAAGAGCGGCCTGCGTTCCTGGCGAAGAACCGCTACGGCATGCCGCCGTCCATCCCGATGACGTGGGGTGACTACGCTCACTACGTCCCGTTCTACGCAGCCCAACTCCAGCCCTCACAGAAGGAATAGCACCAACATGGCAAAGCTTGGTTACGCTCACGACACCGCCGTCATCGCTCCCGGTGACGTCTTCGAAATTCTCCCCGCGGGCACGTACCCCGTGATGATCGTCGAGTCGGTGATGAAGCCGACGAAGGCGGGCAACGGCCAGTACCTGGAACTGAAGATGCAGGTCATCGACGGCATGTACAAGGGCCGGTACATTTGGGACCGGCTGAACGTCCAGAACACCAGCGCCAAGGCGCAGGAGATCGCGCAGGCGAAGTTCTCGGCGATCTGTGTCGCCGTCGGCGTGACCTACACCGACGACAGCGAAGCCGTCCACAACAAGCCGATGCTGGCCATTGTCAAGGTCCAGCCCGAGGGCCCGGACAGCAACGGCATCAACCGGCAGGCACAGCAGGAGGTCGCGGGGTACAAGGCGCTCGCTGGCAACGGCCCGCAGGGTTCCCACGTGGCTCCGCAGGTTGCTCCTGCGACGGTCGGCCACGTTCAGCAGCAGGCTCCCGCGGCCCGTGCGGCGCAGCAGATGGCTCCGCAGCCGCAACGTGCGGCGCCCGCGCAACCGGCTTGGCGTCAGGCGCCCAAGGCGTAGTACGGCGAGTAGTACGAGTACAGCGTACGTGTAAACGATCAGCCGGTGTGCAGGAGCACCGGCTGATTTCCTTTGATGGTGCTGCCCATGGCAAAAATGCCGAAGAACCTGTACGACCCGACCCTCGCCGAAGTGGATAGGGCGATTGAGCGCAACGACGAGGAACTCGTCGTGCGTCGCTATCTCGGCATGTCGTCCATCGGCATCGAGTGCGAGCGGCGCTTGTGGTACGCGTACCATGAGGCCGGGGTCGGCATCACGAAGAACGACGCAGCTTCGATCCGAATATTCCAGAGCGGCCATGACGCGGAAGCAACCATCGCGCGCCTCTTGCGCCAGACGCCCGGCGTCACACTTAGCGTGACCGACCCGAAGACCGGCGGGCAGTTGGGCGTCGAAGATTTCGACGGGGAATTTCGCGGTCACCTGGACGGCGTTATCCGCGGGCTGGTCAACGACCCGAGCAACGATTACGTGTGGGAAGCGAAGTGTGTAAACGAGAAGAAGTTTGCAAGCTTCCTCGCGAAGAAAGACATCGACGAGGCCGGTGCGCTCCGCGCCTGGGACGCGATCTACTACGCGCAGGCGCAAGCCTACATGGGCTACAGCGGCATCCATCGGCACTACTTGACAGTCTGCACACCGGGCGTGCGACAATGGAATGCGGTCATCACGCCGTTTGATCTCGACACGTTCGAAGCAATCAGAAGCAAGGCAGCGAGAATCATCAATGCAAAATCCTACCCACTATCGCGCATCAGCAATGACCCTTCCTGGCATCAGTGCAAATTCTGCCCATCCCACGACCGCTGTCATGGAACTCCGCCCCTACCAGCGTGAGGCCATCGACAGCATCTACTCGTACTTCCAAGAGGCGCACGGCAACCCGCTCATCGTCATGCCGACCGGCACCGGCAAGAGCATGGTCATTGCCGGGTTCCTGCGCGAAGCTCTGACTACGTGGCCGGACACTCGCGTCATCGTCTTGACGCACGTCCGCGAATTGATCCAGCAGAACTTCAACGCGATGTTGCGCGCATGGCCGGAGGCTCCCGCGGGCATCTACAGCGCGGGGCTCGGTCGGCGCGACATCGATGCGCAGATCGTGTTCGGCGGCATCCAGTCGATCTACAAGCGCGCCTACGACGTGCAGCGTTGCGACCTTGTCCTAATCGATGAGGCGCACCTGCTCGGCAAGGGCGACACCGGAATGTACCGGACGTTCCTGCGCGCCCTGAAGTCCATGAACCCGATGCTCAAGGTGATCGGCTTGACGGCGACGCCGTACCGGCTCGACCAGGGGCTGCTCACCGAGGGCGACGACGCGATCTTCACTGACGTCGCCTACACCGTGTCGATCTTGCGCATGATCGAAGAGGGCTACCTTGTCCCGCTTACGCCGAAGCAGACGCACACGCAGATCGACGTGTCATCGGTTCACTCGCGCGGCGGCGAGTTCATTGCCAGCGAGTTGGAGGATGCTGTCGACCTGGAGGGCGTTACCAACGGCGCCGCGGACGAACTGGTCGCCGCGGGCGCCGACCGAGGGTCGTGGCTGGTCTTCTGTTCCGGCCTGCGCCACGCGGAGCATGTGCGAGATGCTGTGCGCGCCCGCGGCATCAGTTGCGAGATGGTGACCGGAGAGACGCCGACGCCGGAGCGAGATCGCGTCCTGCGCCAATTCAAGGAAGGCAAAATCCGCTGCCTGACGAACATGAACGTGTTGACCACCGGCTTCGACGCTCCTGGCGTCGACATGATCGGCATGCTGCGTCCGACGAAGTCGCAGAGCCTCTATGTACAGATGCTCGGGCGTGGCACGCGCATCGCCGAGGGCAAGGAAGACTGCCTCGTGCTTGACTTCGCGGGCAATACATACCGGCTCGGCACTGTGGACGATATCGACAAGCGCGTCCGCGCGCCCGGCGAAGGCGGCGGCGAGATGCCGTGCAAGACGTGCCCGGACTGCCAGACTATCGTCGCGATCTCCGTGATGCTATGTCCGACCTGCCACTATGAATTTCCGCCGCCGGAGATGAAGCTGACGGCGACCGCGGACACTTCGGTCTTGCTCACGACGCAGATCAAAGACGTGTGGGTGAAGATCAGCGATGTCGTTTACACGAAGTACGACCGGCCCGGCAAAACGCCGAGCTTGCTGGTCGAATACTTCGCTGGCCCCAAGCGTCACCGCGAGTGGGTGTGCCTGGAGCATAAGGGCTTCCCGCGCTCGAAGGCCGAGGCTTGGTGGCGGATGCGTGCCGGGCCCGATGCCGGAATTCCGGCATCGGTGGACGGCGCCCTGCCGCTGGCGCCGACACTGCGCAAGCCGGTCGCTATCGCCGTGAAGCCGAACGGCAAGTACACCGACATCACGGGCTACAAATGGGAGTAGCTCATGACGTCTACGAAGAGGTGCGCCGCAAGTTTCCTGGCGCGAAGATAACAAGGGTGGGTAAGCCAGTGCAGTGGTCGCAAGATGACATCAACGTAACAATCAAGGCCGGTCGCGCTGGTGGCGCGTACATCGACACTCTCGGCAAGAAGACGCCCGAGATGACCTACGACGAATACATGGGGCTGATCAATGCGATCATCTGCGCGTGGGATAAAGGGATATCTAAGCGCGAGTTGGACCGGTTTGATATCTTCGCCATTACCGAGGCTGGCAAGGCCGGTGGCGAGTACATCGAGGCGCTCGGCAAGGAACTTGAAGCGTGCAACGCTCACGAATACAATACGTTCGTCGAGACGGTCATCGCTGCGTGGATCGACAACGCGATCCCGTTCTAAAAGGAAATGGAATTGAAGCAACCTGACGCGCCCGCCCCGGCTCCCGCGCACGGCACCATTACCGCGACGTTCTCGCCGTCCCACACATCGATGCGGTGGGACGGGCGGAAGACGATGTCGTTCGAAGACTTCTACGAGCAGCTTGCCAATCCGACCGTCGGTCAGAAGCATGGTCCCTGCTACACGCCAGCCGTGTTCACCGGCTACGCCCGGCGCCTGGATCAGGCGGCAGAGATCGACATGGCCGTGCTCGACAGCGACTGCGGCCACACGCTGGACGAGATCGCCGACGCCGTCGAAGGGATCGGCTGGCTCTGCATCATCCACTCGACGTTCAACCATCTGCAGACGCAGACCACGGTCGCCGCCGAGCCGCTCGAGAAGTGGCAACGCGCCAATCCGGATAAGACGGTCGCCGACTACTTGGTCGAGAAGAAGGGATATTTGCTGCGCATCGCACAAGGCGCGGAAGTCGTCAACGAGACGCGCGACGGCGCCATCCGCAACGCGATCATTCAGCACCAGCCGTGCCCGAAGTACCGGGTGATCCTGCCGCTCGACCGGCCCTGGGTTGCATCCAGCTTCTCGAGCCAGCAGGCGGCGAACACCATCTGGCGCGAGCGCATCGGTGCCCTCGCCGCGGCCATCGGGCTGAATCACGACCAAAGCTGCGTCGACACTAGCCGCCTGTTCTACCTTCCCCGCAAATCGTCGCCAGACGCTGTGTTCGAGGCTCGGCTCCTAGCTGGCGTCCGGTGCCAGATATTCGATCTGGCTGACGCTCCGGCGGTCACGGTAGACGCACCGCTGCTTGGGTTACCGGTAACAACCGCAGCCCGCGCGCCGGTAACGCGCGCCGAGCATACTACCGTCGTCACCGAGGCCGGTGAGGTCATCGACCTGACCGCCTGGGCGGCTGAGTACGCCAGCCGGTTCCAGGTGGTCAGCGCGATCAAGGAGCGGCGCCCGAGCATCCTTTCTCCGAAGCACCGCGGCGGCGCGAAGCATCACATGCGCTGCCCGACGGCAGGCGACCACATTACCGGCGGGGAGGACTGGCACGGCACGTTTGCCGTCAATGCTGGCGACATGCCGCGCGCTAACCTGCCGTTGATCCAGTCGGGCTTCTACGTTCACTGCTCGCACGCAGGTTGCGCCGGTCACGACCGCCTGGACTTCGTGCGCGCCATGCTGAACGACGGAACCCTGGCCGTCTCCGACCTGACCGACGAACGGTTCTTGCTGGCCGACCCTCTGTCCGAGGGGCCGTCGCTGATGGGGCTCAAGCAAGTCAAGGCGGCGCTCGGACGTTTAAACGACGTGACCGAGACGCCGGTCACCACGCTACGCGTCCGTGCGGCAAGTAAGGCGAGCGCCAAGGAGTCGAACATCCCGCCCGCGCTCTATGCCAACCTGCCCGGCGTCATGGGGTCGATGCACGACTTCATCGTCGCTACGGCGGTCAAGCCGCAACCGGCGTTGGCACTCGCGAGCGTGCTGACCTTCTTCGGCGCGGCGCTCGGGCGCAAGGCGGAGTTGGATGGCGTGAAGGTCCGCGCGAACATCTACGCCCTGGCGGTCGCACACTCCGGCGCTGGCAAGGAGCGGTTGCTCTCGGCGCCGAAGCAAGTAGCCGCTGCCGCGGGGCTCTTCACTAGCCTGATCGGCGTCGAAGACGTCGCCAGTGACAGCGGCATCGTCAACGCCGTGATCAAGTACCCCAATCAGGTCTGCCTGATCGATGAGATCGGGTTCCTATTCCAGTCGGTGAACAACGCCAAGGCGGGCAACCACACGCAGCAGGTCAGCGCCACGTTGCTCAAGCTCTATTCCTCGAGCCGCACGCCGTTCAAGTCGAAGAGCTACGCCGACACGGACAAGGTCAAGATCGTCGACCAGCCGTGCGTCTCGATCCTCGGGTGCTCCACGCCGCGCAGCCTGTTCTCGGCCCTGTCGAGCAAGGATGTAAACAACGGCTTGCTGTCGCGCTTCGTCATGTTCGACGCTGGCGACAACGACCCACTCGGGCGCAAGCCGGAAGACCTGCCGCCACCGCAAGACGTGATCGATTGGCTGCGCACATGGAATGACCGGCCACTGAACGAGAACCCCCTGGCGACGGTCGGCATGATGCCGGTGATCGATCCGCTCAAGGTCCAGATGACATCGGAAGCGGATGCCATTGCCCAGGCATTCGAGGTCGAGATGCACGGCAAGAAGATCGCCGCGCGCGAAGATGGCACCGACGCACTCTACGTGCGCGCCCGCGAGAACGCATTGAAGTTCGCGTTGGTCCGCGGGTGCGCCGCGCCGGTCATCAAGGACGAAGACGACAAGCTGTCCATCGACCAATCGACCTTGATCGTCACCGCCGACATCATGCGATGGGCGTGCGAGTTATCGCGCGTGACGATCACTGCGATGGAGGATGGTGCGAAGGATGAGATTGTCGACACCAAGTTCGGGCAAGCCGTGCGCGACGTGCGCAACCTGATCGCCAAGTCCAGAGAAGTTGGGATGACGCTGCGGGACATATCGCGCACGGGCCCGGGGCGCATCCCGCAGCGCGAGCTTGCCGACGTGATGAAGAACCTCGTCGATTCTGGCGTCATACGACACGTCAATGTCCAGACGAAGGGACGGCCCAGGTCTGCGTACTTCCATCAGGACTTTATTGAAGAGCAGGCAAGTTGACAGCCGCCGCGCGCTCCCTGTAGCAATGCCGTACGCTGATTGAAGGAGATAACCAGTGCGCTTCCTATTCACTCTAAACATGCCGTCGTTCAAGGGGAGCGCCGTACACCAAGTCATCGGTGACTACGAATGCGCGTCCGAAGAGGACATGTGCATCGCTCTCAACGACTACAATTTCATCATCGTCGATCAGTTCTACAACATGAGCGAGCGCGACTCCGACACTCAAGACTGGCAGAGCCGCGGGAAGCTGATCATCAATACGGCCTGCATCGGCAAAGTGCAGATGCACCTTGACGCCCCGCCGAAGCGGTTCACGACGGAAACTAAACGTAGGTAACGCGCCACCCGGCAGCGACGCCTTCGTATACCAAGCCGAACGACTGCCCGCTGACATCACACGTTAGGTCCGCTGCGGCGCCCTGGATATTCAGAGCGTTGCGCCCAATCGTCAGCGCGAAAGTTCCGAAGGTGCCCGTGGCGTCGATAACCGCGACGTAATCGCCGACAGACGGCGCCGCTGGCAGTGTGAGCGTGAACACGCCGCTGGCAGTGTTGGCCATGTAGCCGTTCGCCGCCACCGCGGTCGTGTTGCTGGTGATCACCGACCAAGTGATGCCGCCGGAGACGGGCGCCGCGGGGATCGCTAGGCGAATGTTGGTGCCGTCAGACACAACTATGGTCGAGCCAGCAGCGAGCGTCACGGAAGTGCCGCTGCCAGCGTTCGTGATGTTCAGGTTGAACGAGCCGGTCGTGCTATTGATCACGACCCAGGTGCCGCCAACGCCCGACGGCACTTGATACGACACAGCCGCCGTGAGCACTCCAGTGAACACAAACTGCGCCGGTCGGTAGTCTGCGGCAGCGAGCACAATCGTGCCAGACTGCCCGGTGACGTTGAACGACGTCTTCCCGCCGAGGGCGGCGTCGATGATGTCCCAGTCGGCGTTTACTGGTACGTCCCACGTATCAATGTCGTCGTTGTTCGCGGGCTTCTCGATGCGCTTGTTGGTCGTGTAGGAACTAGCCATGGCTTACCTCAGATCGTTTTGCTGGCTATGGCCAGGGCATTGGTGATCGTGTCGTCGTGAGCTTTTAGCAGAGGCTTCGTATCCTCGCCATGATCGCGCTTGCTGCTCTCGGCGAGAGCGCACAGGGCCTTCGCCTCGGCCACTGGGTCAATCCCCGCCCGCCCGCCTGAAGCACGCTGTACGCGCCCGCCGGAGGCCGCTGCGCGGGTGCCGCCCATGATCTTGTGGACGTAGTCCTGCGTCTCCCGCGGCAGCAGATCCAGAAAGTTCTGGCCGGTCGTCTTGGCCTTCTCCATGGCGCGGCGCACGGCACCCGGGCCAGCGTTGTACGCAGCTAGAGCGGCGGCAGTGTCGCCGAAGTCCTTCCTCATCTTGTTGAAATATGCGTGCCCCAACTTACGGTTATAGGCGGCGTCGGTACGCAAGCGGTTCGCGTCCCACGGGAGCCCCGCGAGCTTCGCTGCCTCGGGCCCGGTGCTGAGCATGATCTGCGCGGCGCCGATCGCGCCCTTAGGCGACGTGATCGTCGCGCCGCTCTTGTCGAACTGTTGGTTGCCGCTCTCGGCCTGCAGGACGCGGGCGAACACGTCAGATGTGTTCTGGACACCGCTGCCCGCGCTCGCGTCCGGCTTCTGTTGCCCGGTCGCCAAGTACGTGGCGCCAGCCACTGCGGGTGCCGCGTTAGCCGCGCTGTTCAGGCCTGCTGCGGCCCGACCGATGGCATAGTTGGCTTTTCCGATCAGCTTAGGAGATGACGCCGCCAACGCCCCGATGGCGGATGGGACGAACCCACCGTAGACCGACGCGGGGCCAACAGTATGGCGCACCAAGTCAGCGAACGCTCCGTGGCGCGCCCACTCGCTCGTTGCATGGCCAGCCAACATGAACGGGATCATCGGATCGCGCGCAGATAGTTCATCGATCAGCAGACGCCCGCTCGGCGATTTCTCCGAGCGCATCATCTTCGCTAGTGCGGCAACTTCGTTGCCGCCGGGGCGCGCCCCGGTAGCCGACGCGATTGCCTTCATGTGGGCAATCTGGTCTTGCGATGCGCGCATCTCGGTCATGTAGTCCGGGTGCTTAGACTCAAGCTCGCTATTGATCTTGTGGTATATGCGCATCGCAGCCGGGTTCTTACTGCCGGTGTCCAGATGGCCGATGTCTTTGATAGTTTCCTTGATTTTGTTGAAGTCAAGAAAAGTAGGGGCGATGCGATATCGGTTTTGGTATGCGACCTTTGAAGCGATCAGCGCCTCGATCTTGTCCAGGGCCTTGTGCTCTTCCTCGTACTCGAGCGTGCGCGGGCCGTGCGCGGAGTAGCTCACGCGGGCGTCGTTCACTTCCTGTTGGATCGTGCCCCAATCCATCTTCGGCGCGCCAGCACCCATCGCAGCGATCTTCGCCTCATGCGTGGCTACGTTTTTGTTGATGATGTCGTTGTACGCGCCCAACGCTGCGTTGAATAGCGGCCTAGCGTCGCCTGAATTGGAAACGGCGAACGCGGCCTTCTGGGCTTTTGTGCCGCGGGCGACGGATGAGATTGTCTTCTGCACTTTGACCGGTACGCCGCTCGCTACCCACGCCGCGGTGCGCGGCACATACATCGCCGCCTCACCAACCTTACCGGCTACCTTCGCGGCAAGGTTAGCCGGGTTGGCAAGTTCAGATGCTTTCGTTACTGCGCTCGCGGCACGCGCGAGCCCGGGGATTTTGGAAACTTCCCCGACAGTCTTTATCCCCTTACCAACCTGCCCAACGACGGGGAGCATCGACGCGACGTCGAGGAGCGCGTGGACAGGGCGCTCGGCAAGTTCGTTCTTCAGGTCTTTCGTATCCCCGGTCAATGCTTTGAGCCACGGGTGCGGGCTATCGATGAGGGCGTTCAGCACGCCCTCTGCGGCAGCCTTCGCCTGCGGGTCTTGCTTGACGCCAATGGCCCCCACACCTTTGGAGGCCACCCCTTTGGCCAAGTCGACGCCGAACTGACCGACAGCCTTCGCTGTGTCGACCGGATGACGCGCCAAGTATCCGTACTCAGCCCGCGTATCGGCTGCGTCCTGCTTGTACGTCTCCTTGGCCCGAGCGCCGACTTCGGACATGGTCCTTTCTTTGTCCGGCACGGGCGCGGTGTGGCGCACGGGCGCTACGTCGGGAACGTCTGGGATAGGCACGCCGTCCGCGGTAACATTTAGGCGCGTCTGGCGCGCCGCGCCGTCCGCGGGCGCTGACGTAGCGCCACCGCTTACGGGGTTTCCGTTTGCGTCAACATTCATCGGCTCAGCCATTTACTTGACCCCGAAATAACGCAAGAAATCCTCATCGCCGCCGCCGTACGTGGTGATGACGAATTGCTTTAGCCCCGGACTCAATTTGGCGGCGTTTTTCGTCAGGTAATCGATGGCCGGTTGGCCAGCGATATGGCCACCGTACATTTTAGCTAGCTCCTCTTGCTCCTTGGCGTACCGAGCCGCGTATACGCGGTCGAACTCAGTGTCCATCCGCTGCCCGGAATATTGGGCTAGGCCAGAGTTTTTTGCAGCCGCCCTCTGTTGCCACAACGCGGCAAACTGCTGCTTATCAAGCAGTCTTTGCATATTTACCTGCACAGACGCGCCAAGGATTGGAAGCGCGGCCTTACTCGTTGCGCCGCTCGGCATAGAGCCGAGCTTGGTCACAAGAGCCTCTACGCTCTTTGCCACTTCTCCCGTCCCCAACTGCGCCGTGGCCTTTTGGATTTCCTCTTGGTATTTGGTTAGGTCGTGCGGGCTACTCAAGACACTGTGCGGGACGCCAAGGGCGTCTAGCAAGCTCGACGCCATCTTGGCTGCGGGGGCAAGATTCTCTGCGAGCGAGCCGCCAATAGGCTCTGCATCCAACGCAGCGAGTAGGTTCATCGTGGGCCCGCGCACGAATGACGCCGCGCGCCCATCTGCTGCCGCAGCGGTCAGTGCGGCGGTGTGGGTCGGGGTGTCAAAAACTTGCGGTCGCGTGTACGCCGCAGGCTGCTTAAGCATCTCGTCGATGTCGGCGTCGATTAGCTTTTCTGTGTCGCTCGATAGGGCTCGGAGCGACGCCATTGGCGGCACCGCCGCAGCGGCAGCGGCAGCGCCCGCAGTTGGGGCGGCGCCTTCCGCGGCTGGGGCAGCGCCGGGAACAGCGGCAGCCGCGCTCGGCTGGGCCGCCGCGGTCACTTGAGGCGCCGCCACCGCGGCGGCACCCGCGCCACGAGAACCGGGTGGGGTTAGAGAGTACGTCCCTTTGGGCGCCGCGAAATATTGGTCTTGGCGCAGCATCACCGCCTGTCCGTCCTTACCGTAGGCAATGACGGTCCCCATGTCTGAGTTCTGCGCATTCTGCGCGATGTCGGACATCGTCTTCGAGCGATCCGTGATGTTCTTCTGCACCGTCTCGTAGCCAGTGGCGGCGCCCGCAGCACCCTGCAGGATCGCTGCGCCGAGGTAGCGGCTCGGCGAGCTTGCCATGGCGCCGAGGCCAGACAGGAGAGGCACGAGCCAGCTTTCCATGGACATCTTCGGCGGAGGCGGCGGCGGTTCATTTGCCTTGGCGCGGGCGGCGGCGGCGAGGCCTTGGGCTTGCGCAGTCGGCGACTCGACAGAGACGTTAAGCGGCTTGAGCCCCGCGGGGGCGGAGCCGGAACCGGACGATGCTCCGCTCGCGACACTAGGGGCGACCGGAGGCGGAACAGTAGCAACCGGTGCCGGTGAGCCGGGCTGCGCCGTAGGTGCCCCCGCGGCGACGGCCTGCGTCATATCGGTGTCGACAGCGGGCGCTACGCCGCCGGTAACTGCGGTCGGCGTGGCGCCGCCCGGAGTAGCCGCGCCCCCCAAGCCGCCAGGGACCGTTACTGCGGGGCTTGGCGTGGCGTCGGTGCGCGGAGCATACCCGACATTATTTTGCGCGACGGCGTCTTGCTGCGCGCGGAATTGCGCATCGAGCGGGCCCGCGTTGTCGGCAGCGCGCTGCGCTGCGATGTCAGCCATGCCTGCCTTTTGTTCGTCGGTTAGGACTACAGGCTCTCCGCCTTCCGGCAAGAATGTGTCGTTGAAGGCGCGAGGTTCGCGCCTCGGCCCAGGGTGGACCGGAGTATCCGGGCTGAGGGTATCTACGAAGCTCGGCGGCACGCCATTGACCCATTCATACACGCCCTTTGCGCCATTCCAGACTTTACGCATGCCCCATTCAACGCCAGCATTGGCCGCGTCGAGTCCGATATTCAGGCGTGTGCGCGTTTCGGCATCTGCGTCAGGGCGACGGGCGATGTCGCCGTTTGCTGTGGCAGCGCCCCACGCCCCAGGAGCGAGAAGGCCGGTGCCAGGAGGGCGCTTTGCTTGCGTGCTAAACGATACCGGCTGCGCGCCTCCGCCGATGCCAGGGGTTACCTGGGAGCTAGGGCGGAGGATACCATTAGGGGTAACGCGAGCGTACCCAGGCAGTGACGTCGACTGCGCGATAGCCGCAGCGGCTTGATCGGCTGCAGGCACGGGTACGTTTACGCCAGGGTTGCGCAGTTCGCGCGGCAAGCGGTTGCCAGCATCAAATCCAGCAATGCGGGCCTCGTTCTGTGCAGCGAGCTCTGCATCGGTCAGCCGGTCATCCGGGAGCCGCGGCCCTACCCAACTGTCCGGCACCCCGCCGTCGGCGAACCTGCCGCGCCCCGCGACGCCGCCGTCGGCGAAGAAGGCTTTGCCGAGGCTCCACAGATCGGCGATGTTCTTGCCGGTGCTCGCCGCGGACGAAATGTCGCTGCCGGTGGTCCGGCTCGGGTCTTCGATGCGCTCCGGGCGCAAAAGCTGGCGCTGCGGAGGCGCGCTCTGCGGGATGCTGTAGCTGACGCCGCCCTTCGGCTCCGAGTTGCCGTACATGGCGCGCTGCATAGCCAGGACGCGCTCGAAGTAATCGTCGCTGGCACTCCCGCCGGTAGCAAGACCGGCGCGCCCGCCGCGCGCGTATTGGGCATTGTCCTTGATGTCAGGAAGATTGATGACGTAATTCAACGGGTGCCGCTCGGCAGGCTCTGGCTTCGGCCCGCTGCGACGGGTGGTGTCGAGCACCGTCTTGAACGGCCCATACTTCTCGGTGTCGGGGATGCCGTACAGGCCGGTGTTGCCGTACGGGTACTGCTGACGGTGCTGCGTCAGGATCGCCATGACCTGCGCCATGCCGTCGTCTTCCGCTGCCCCACCAGCCGCGAACGCCTGACCGGCGCGCCCCGCGGTCACGCCGCCGCCCATGCTGGCCGAATCTTTCGTCGCGGCGTCGTAATCGACCGTCTTGAAGCCCTGCGAAGAGCCGACGGCGTCCGGGTGCTTGCGCTCAACGTCCTGAGCGACAAGACCGATCTGCTTCCCCTCTTGGCCCTTGTAGCGGTACTTGTAGATTTTCTGGCCGTCGTAGGTCTCGCCGATGGGCTCGATGTCTTCCTTGAGCCGCTCATCCGAGAAGAACGAAGACGGCTGCGTCTGCGACGTGTTCGAGCCGGACAAAGCGCCGGTGCCCTCGGCGATGTTCGCCAAGAATTGCGTCGTCTGGAACGGGTAGCCCTGCTGCTGCAGGAACTGGTTGTACATGGCCGACTTGCCAGCCTGCTCCGTCTGCTGCTGCGCGGTGCCCGCGGAAAGCTGCGCCTGCGCCCCGGTGAGAGCCGCCTGTTGCTGCCCGGCGCCCAACCCGGCCAATCCCTGGCTGACGCCGGAGCCGATGCTGTAGATGTCTTTGCCGATGCCCTGGACCTGACCGGCTTCCGCTGCCTTGGCGGCGCGGTTCGCCTGCTCTGCGGCCAAGCTGACGCCCTGCTGCTGCTGTGCCGCGCCGAGGCCGGTGTTGAATGCTTCGCTGCGCAGCCCGGCTTCGGTCTGCGCCGTCGCCATGTTCTGCTGCTTCGCCATGTTGGCGCGCGCCAAGCCGACGCGGTCGCCGCCGAAAGCGCCGGAGGTAATTGCGTTGCTGGTGAGCCCCTGCCGCTCCTCCGCCTGTTGCTGGCGCTGGTTCGCGAGCGTGCTATTGACGACGCTGTCGATATACGGATTCTGGTATTTGCCGATGTCGAGTTCGCCCGGCGCGACAGCTTGTCCGCCCTCGCCAGCGAGGCCAGTGGCCTGCTCGTACAGGGGCATCGCCGCCTGCGCGCCGCCGGTCAGCGTCTGCGTGGCGCCCTGGAAGTATGGGTCGGGGGAGCCAGCGTTGGCGTTGACCGCGTTGATGCCCGCTGCCTGCGTCTCATTCAGCGGCGCGACGAAGGCGTTCGGGTCTTGGCTGTACTGCGTGAACGGCTGCTGCGCTACGCTCTGCGCCTGCGTGTTGACAGCATTGTACCGAGCCAGAACTTCCTTCGGGATCGATACGCCGCTGGTACTGGTGCTAGTTTTGCCGCTCATGCGTTTCTTCCCTCAGGAAACCAGTCTTCGCTCTATACAGGAAAAACGCCCCGCTAGGCCTACCAAATTGCCGCTCGTACATCCTGATTTTGCCTTCGGTCCTGTCGTTGCTCAGGACGCCGATGATCAGGGGGATTTCCAAGTTGTCTGCCACCTTTTTGCTGAACTCGCACAGGCGGCGGGCGCGACCGCCCTTTGCACTGCGGAAGTCCGGGTGGATGAAGATGGCCTTCTCCTCGAGGATGTCGTCGTCCGAGTACCAGAGCTTGCCGATGCGCAGGAGAACGAGCCCCTCGAGCTTCTTGCGGTCGGCGCCGATCAGGCCGACGATGCCGTGGTCACGCGCGAGCGCGGGCCAGATTTCTCCGAGCAGTCGCAACGGGTTCGGGTTGACGAACCCGTTCTCCTTGCTTGCGGCGATAGCAAGCTCCATGACGGCGTCGACGTCACTGGTGCCGCCAACGTAGACCTTCAAGTTTTCATCCATGTTCAATCCCTTTTTGGCCCAGGCAGAGCCTGGAGCGTTTTCACTGTTTTTGCGCGCATCTGCTTGACGAATTCATCGAGCGTCCGGTGCCCGTCGTCGAGCGAGCCCCACTTGGACGCAATCGTGTCCGGGTGGATGACGTACTCCCCGCCAGCGACAACGACGGGGACGGAGCTACCGTTCATCGGGATCGCGCCGGTCGGCCCCGGGAACATGCGGTCGGCGACCTTGAAGCCAGCCATCGTATTCCCCTCGCCCATCGCAGAAATGATATCGGCAGGGATGACGTACGATCCGCTCGCAACGTGCGTGGGCAAATGGTCCGTGCGCCCGGAGACGGGGCTATGGATGGCACCGGCATGGGTCTTGGTGACGGCGCCGCCTTCGGCGCGGGCAATGCGCAAAGCGTCCTGGCTGGCTCCGCGGTTCGTTGTCATGCTAGATCAGCGAGTAAGTGACATTGAGTTTTTGACCCGTGCCAGGAACAATCACCAATCCTTTGTCGAATACAGCATTCACCGGGAATACGCCAATCCCCGGGTACGGGTGATCGGCGGTCGTGCTCGGCATGGGCACTGCGCACAGCGCATTCGCCGCGGTGGCCCCCGCGACCGTCAGGCTGTTGTGGATGAACCCGTTGGTCGTGCCGACGACGGTGATCGAGAAGTTCACCAAGCGACCGGAGCCGACGACGATCAGCGTCGACGCCGCCACGGTTACCGACGTGACCGTTCCGATGTAGCCGCGGAAAAGCTGGCCGAGGCCGTTGATCGACAGAACGCCGTTCTTCTGCGTCGTCAGGATATCGTCAAGAGAGGCCATTAGTATTTCCCGTCCGGTTGCCCGCGGTAGCGCATGTTGCCGATGCGCCAGAACGACCCGATGTCGCTGCTGCCGATAGTCACCGACACGAGTCGCCCACGGAAGCGCGGCGTGATGTACGTCGTGGCCTGCGTCAGCGTGAACGGGCCCTTGGTGACCGGCGCTGTTCCTGGGTAGTCGGCGACGTTGAACGTCAGGAGCACGTTGGCGCTCTGTGCTCCGTCGTACAGGCCCCATTTCATGTCGGGCCATACCTGATCGACGAAAACCTTGATGTCCGCTTCATCCGTGACGAAGAAGCCGGTTGTAAAGTTCGACACCATCGCCTCGCCGTCGGCATCATTCGACGTCTCATGCTGGTAGATGTACTGCGTCGACCCGGCTCCGATAGGAGCACCTAAGACCGACTGGTCAATCCACGCCGTGCGCGTCAGGGTGCCAAAGTCCCACGCGTCTAGGACGGTGTTGTACTTGACGTACTTGGTCGGGACCCCGCTGCTGCCGACGGTCGGGTAGAACCATGCGAACTCGTTGAAGCGGCTGTTCGGCGCCACGCGGATGTTGTCGACATAGTCCGTGTCGATGTCTTGGAAGATTACGTCCCAAATCGGGCAGTGGATCGGCTGAACGCCAGCGCCGGAGTATTTGAAGAACTGCGACTGACTCATCCAGTAGGTAGAGTCGTGCAGCACGCCAGCGGCCTTGCGCCCGATGAGGCCGCACCCCGTGCCGATCTCATTGAAGCCATAGACAAGCTGCACGCCCGCCAGAGCGGCAGCGGTGTACTGCATCGACCAGAGAGCTACGTCGGTCCAGAGCAGGCCCTGCTGCGGGCCCTGCAGCCCGGCAACGATCATGGAGCCCTTCGGGATGCGGTAAGAGCCCGCCTGATTGGTCGGCGATGCAATCCAGGCCGTGTAGTCGTCGACGTCGCACCAGCGGACAAGCAGAGGATCGTTCAGGCCGGTGAACGTCGACCCCCAGGCGATGATCTGGCGCTGCGGCATGGCGATGAACATGCCGTTGTTCACTGCGGGAGCGTTGGTGATGACGGACGCGTTGTCAGTATTCGCCGCAGGGCTCCAGTAGTAGATCGGGCCGTTGTACGGGTTGGCGATAAGCGTCTCGCCCCAATTTGCCAGCGTCCAATCGACGGCGGTGATCGGCGTCCCCGGGATGGCCGGAGACGCACCGCCGTATCCGCCGTACCCGCCGCGCCCGTAGCCGCCGCGACCGTAACCGCCGCCCACAGCCGCAGGCCCGTAGCCGACGTAGTAGTAGTAGCGCGCCTGCGTAGAGTTCATTGTGACGGTCGTTGCGGACGACGCGCGGTTCTGCGCCTGGATGGTGAACGTGTTCGCAGTCGGGACCGAAGTGACGACGTAGTTCCCGTAGATCGTCAACCCGCCGACGGACGTGGAAATCAGCACGGGGAATGTGTCCCCGGTCAGGTATAGGTGCGCGGCCAGCGTTACGGTGACGATGGCGGAGTTCAGCGTTGTCGTGAACGCCGGGATAGTGCCAGCGTTGTTGACCGTCGCGGTCGCGAGTGCGGGGGCGCCGAGACTGTCTACCGCCTGGATCGAGTACGTGTCGGCGCTGATCGCCGTCGTCGCGTACGTGCCAAACAAGATCAGGCCACCGATAGCGATCTGCGTCTGGATGTAGACGCTATCGTACGACGTGATGTTGCTCCCGGTATCCTTGATGGTGACCGTACTGGTGTTGATCACGGTCGACACGTCGATAGCTACGTTGTCGGTAAACGTGTGCGGCGTGATGTTGTATTGCGCGCCGTCCAGAAGAACATTGAGCGAAGACTCGGCGCCGACGGCGAGCCAGTTGTTCGAGTTCAAATCTGCCCAAGCCCACAGAGCGCGGATAGTCGAGCCGATGGTGTTCGCGTAGAACTTCGTCCAGCCACCGAGTTTCTGCACGAGCCCGATGCCGGACTTGTCCGGCACGAAGCGGATCAACTGCGACGTGGAGATCGCAGCTTCGTTTAGAGCGGGCGTCCGGTTCTGGTCGACGCCCGTGACAAGCTTGAAAGCCGCATGTGCCATGGGCTACCCACGCGACGGCGTCGCGACAGGCGCCGGAGATTGCGATGTCCAGCCGGACGACTCGTACTTCTTGCGCGCCTCTTCGACAATGGCGCCCTGCAACAGCGCCTTGTACTGGCTCTCGTACGACACAGCCATCTGCGGGTCATCATTCTGGCGCCCGAAGTTGCGCTGGAAGCCAGACGCGTAAATCATCGAGGCCATGATCATCAGGTCCGGCAGATACGTCGAGATGAACGTGGCCGTGTTCGCTGCCGACAGGCTGGCCGGACGGTACGTGCCGACCATTTCTACCGTGTACGCCGCATCGGGGAATGGGCCAAACAGGATCAGGTTGTCGTTGAACGGGGCAAAGTACCGCGGGACGCCGCGGTACGTGACGGACGGGTTGCCGTAGACGGCGTCGAGAAATTCCTTTGTGACCGGCAAGCACGGGTTGCGCGCGCCAAGGTCTGGGTTGGTAGTGGCCGACGGGGTAATGATGTTCATCTGCTCGGTCACGACAAATGTGCCTTCGGGGAATGTCAGTTGCCGACTTCCCGCGGTCAGGGCGTAGGTCGAGATCGATGTCGAGGTGAACAGGAAGTCGATGTCGCGGCAGATGCGGTTCTCGGCGTACGTGATCATCTGCGGGAGGATCGCGACGAAGTCAGCATTGGTCGGCTCGACGACGGCAAGCGTCGCGATCTGAGTGACGTATTGGGCGTACGTCAGGCCAGTGGTCACATCTTCTCCATGAGCTTGTCGATGCGCTGGTTGATCTGGACGATTTCTGACTTTCGGTCGCCCTGCTCTCGCATCAAGCCGTTTACACGCTCCATGAGCGCGGCCCCCTGCGTCAAGGCTTGGTTGACACCTGTCTGCAGAAACTTGATCGACTCAGCTTGGCTCGCGCCGATCCATGAAATGGTGCCGATCAGCGCCGCCAAAAGAACATTCGTCGGCGTCAGAAGGGCGAGCAGATTTGGTTTCTTGACCGCCATGCGCTAGGCCTGGGTGATCTTTTGTTCGTACAGATCGCCGACCCTCTCGCTGCGCACGGCTGTTCCGTCGGTCGTTACGTAGTCCATGATTCCCTGATGCGCGGCGAGCGCGGCGATCAAGGCTTGGGTCTTGGCCTCCGCAGCGACAAGCGCGGCCTCAATGTCCGCGTCGCCAAACGTGAGGCCGCTCACGGCCCAACGACTACGCGGGAGAACGTGCCCGATTCGGTGCGAACGTACCGCACACTGATCGCCCCATCCTCGAACGCATGGTCCTCCACCCCATAGCCGACTTCATACGTATCGAGCAGCGCGTTGAACGCTGAGGTCTGTGCGGCGGTGAACTCGTAGGGTTGATTGGTTTCCGCATCTACCGGGTGGGGATCAAAAGCCCAAGTCCCATCGGCCTGGATCACGATGAGCCCGACGTGGCGTTGGCCTTTGCCCCTTTGAACGGTGCCGTCAAAGATCGCTTTCACAATCTCCACGGTTGCGACCGGCAGGATTTTCCCCGCTGGGGAATACTGTACGTGCGGGCCGGTAATGATGATTCGTTCTTCAAGAGCCACTGGGCCAGTCCTCTCTATGATGCCGCTTCGTAGTAGCCGAAGCCGTAGCAGGTAGTTGTCGCGAGCAAGCTGGTAGCGATGAGGTTCTGATATGAGACGTTATCGCCGCACTCGTAGAGCCCGAACGCCGTGCCGGTGTTGTCGAATGAGGTTCCGACGTAGGTGTATCCAGCCGATAGGTCGAATTTCCAGGCGCTGACGACGGCCGCCCCCGAAGGGTCCGCGTTCACTTCCGTAAACGGCAGACCACGGACCTTTAGGTTCCCCGAAATTGTCGCGTCCTTGGCGGTCAGCACAATGTTGAACGCGAACATCACGCTTTTCCCAACCTTGATCGCGCGCCCAGTCTGCGACGAATAGGTATGCGTTCCGTTCGTCCCGGTTGCCCCAATCGACGGCGTAAATGTCACCTCGTCGTAAGTCGACAGCGTTTCGTTCGCGAAGGCTATCCCCGCGGAGAAAGTCTGAAGACCACCCCACGTATTCGCGGCGTTGAGCGTGGGGATTTTCGTCCCCGACGTACCAATCGCGACAAGCCCGAGAGTACCCAACTGCACATCAGAAAGAACTGTCATATTTGGACGACCCTCCAGTCATTTGTCGAACTCTTGAACACGAGCCCGAAGCTCTGACCGTTCACGTTGCACGTTAGATCAGTCGCAGAGCCTTGAATAGTTTTTCCGTTGCGCGCCACGGTCAGAGCGTTGGTAGCGAACAGGCCAACCGCATCGCAGAACGCGATGAAGTCGCCGCCAGCCGGGGACGCGGGCAAGGTTACCGTTGCCGTCCCGGACGTTGTGTTCACTTGATAGCCGATACCGGCGACAGCGTTGGTTGCGCCGTTGGAGATCGCGCTCCAGAGCACGCCGCCTGTCTGCGCCACGCTCTGGAATACGGAACCGGTCGACGTCAGGTGGTTGCCAGCCGTGCTGGGCGCCATGAACGTGACGTTGCCGGTGCCCGCGCCGACCAAAAGGTTGCCGGTAGTGAGTGTCTGCAGGCCCGTGCCGCCCTGCGCGACAGTTACCGCGGCATTGTCCGTCAGGACGGTAGCGTTGGCATTGGGGAACGTGAACGTCTTGAGCGATGCGGATGGGCCCGAGACTGCGAAGAACCCATTGCTGGTACCGCCGTTCGCGCCGACGAGGATTCCAGCGACCGTAACCGCTCCCTGCGTAACCGCCGCTGGCGTCAGCCCTGTGGTGCCGAATGAGATCGACGTAACCGCCACGCCCGTTGCCGCCGACCACGCGGGGGCCACACCGACGCCGCCGGATGTGAGCACGCTGCCGGTGGCGACATCCGCGAGTTTCGACAGTACGCCCGACGCGCTCGCATATAGCAGGTCACCGACCGCGTACGAGGAGATGTTCGTGCCGCCGCGCGCCACACTGAGCGCGGCTTCACTGTTCAGCGTACCGTCGCCTCCGGACGTGTAAACGACACCGTTGGTAGTCAGGCTCCCGAGCTTCTTGTTGGTCAGCGACTCGGCGCCAGCCAGCGTCGCCAGGGTGCCGGTTACCGGGAACGTGACTGTCGTCGTGTTGGACAGGGTGAAGGTCGCGGCAAACGCGCCGCTGAATGTCAACGCTTCGCCCGTGACCACGTTGCCGCCGAGCGTAATCGTCTTGCCGGTGTTTGCTACGCCCGTACCGCCGTTGGCGCCGACCAGGACGCCAGCGACCGTTACAGCGCCGGACGTCGCCGCGGACGGCGTCAGGCCGGTTGTGCCGAAACCAATGGTGGTTACGGTTGCGGCTAATGCTTGCCACGTCGGCGCGGCCCCGGTAGTGGCGGTCAGAACCTGCCCCGTGGTCCCCGCGGCGACGGCACCGACGGCAGATGTGCCTTTTCCGTACAAGACGCCGTTCAGCGTCAGGCTGGTCGCTCCAGTACCGCCGTATGCCACGGTGACGGTGTCAAGGCTGATGGTGGCCCCGGTAGTCGGAGTTCCGGTGACGACGATTGGCGACGTTGCGCTCAGGTACGCCGGATATCGGGTGTAGGTGTACTGCGCGATCTGGTCGATGGTGACGCGCACGGTCGCGCCAGCTTGGACAGCCTCTTGCTGCTCGGTACCACCGAGAGCGATGGCGGGCGTCATGTTCGGGATTTGAATGTTCGCCATTAGGTCAACGATCCCGTCTTAGGCACTTCAGTTGTCCCATACGGCAAACCAGGGTCGCTGTCACCAGGGGCGTTCGGATCGGTGCCCGGCTGAGTATTGATGCCGCCAGGAGGCTCGCCGGTCTGCTGCTGCACGCGCGGGTTGCTGTCTTCGGTCACGCGGATGCTGCCGTCGGACGTCGTGCGTCGGTCGGTCTCATACTGCGCGAAGTATTCGATGCGCGGGTTCTGGATCGGAACCGGGTCTGCCGGAATGATGATCGCGCGCAACTGCTCCTGCGGGATGTCCAGGCACTTGCGGCAAACCAGCAGGCGCTTGTTGATCAGCGAGGGGCCAGCCCAATCGAACTGCCACTGCAGGTCGACGTGGTTGAACCTAAACGAACAACGGTCGCAGATCGCATGCGCCTCTGGCGCGCTGGCGTTCGTGCGCGCGCGGCCTGAGCGGGACGCGTAGGCCATTACCGGTAGTACCCACTGAGCATCGGGATCACGTAGAAGTTCGACGTCTCCGTATTCTGCGTGGCAGCGATGTCGTAGGTTTCCTTGGCGACGAGCTTCAGCGCCGCGGCCATCTCCGGCTTCCAGATTTTGGCCAGCCGGTAGGCGAGCCCGTCGGCGAATGCCTCGAGCCACAGGTACGGGATTTCGACGTTCTCGCCGTTTGCGAGATTCGAGTCTTGGATGCGGCGCACGCGGTAATACTTGAGGTACTGCGCGCTCGTGCCGTCCGGTACCGGCCACAAGGTCACCGTCGGCGCGATCAGGCGGTCGAACCAGAACGTGGTCGTGAAGCCCTCTTGCGCCTTGTTCGGGTAGGACGCGTACTCCGTGCGGCTGACAGGCAGGATGATACGGTCGATTGGGTCGGACACGCCGTCATTGATCTGCATGTAGGCGTCGAGGATCACCACGGTGTTGGCACCGACGTCGTACGTCGCTTGCGACGCGACAAGCGGCACGGTGACGAGGTCGACGGCCCACAGGTTCACGCCCTGGTTTCCCCAGGTGGCGAGCATCAGGTTCGTCGCCATGCGCGCGTCTTGGTAGTGTTCCTGCATCAGCGACGTGCCGCGGAGGCCGATGATGCCGTAGGCGTGCAAGACTAGCTCGCCGAGCGACGGGGCAAACGTGTAGGTGCCGCTAGTTGTCATTTGCTGATCCTAACGTGACGGCGCGTCCGCTCGGAGCCTACAGCAATCGCTACGATCTTGGGCTATTAAAGAGGCCCGGCCTGGACGACTACGAGGTTGGCGGAGCCGGGGTTCGTGAAGCTGTTCTGCTTCAGGCGCACAGCAGTTACTGGGGAGGTAATGGTCGAGTCGATGTTCGTCGACCTGTTGGCAACGTGGTCAAACCAAGTCAGCGCGCCATAGCCGGTCGAGATGTACACGTCGTCGTAGGTGTGCTGGATGGAGCAGTTGATGGTGCCACTGACTTCAAACGCCAGGGAGATGCTGATCGGATTGCTCCAGTTGTCCGGGACCCACGGCTGGCTCGCGCCGACGCCGTTGGTGCCGACGGTCACTGCCCCCGCGGTGGCGGCGTCGACGGCGACGCGCGTAACGGTCTGGAAATAGCTGGTCGTGACGGACGTGCTGCCGTTGCTACCAGCAACAGCTTCGCTGATCGACAGGCCCTGGCCGTTCGTGCCGTACACGGTGAACGTGCGCGCGGTGTCGTTACCGGCGCACGAGATGAGAACTTGGCGCTCCTGCATGCCGGTCAATGGCGTGAGCGTTGCTACGCCGCCAGAGGCAAGGGAGCCAGTGATCGTGAGATTGCCAGCACCCGCGGGCGTCTGGCTCGTGCTGATGCCGTTGGTCGTTGCGGTCGCAAAGGAGACGGGGAGGGTCGCAGAAATCATGTTGGCTTCACCATCAGAAGAGGAAGACGGGGGCCGGAGCCCCCGTCTTTATTCAGCAGTTAGCCGACCGAGCGACCCTTGGCGGGCGTACCCGAGCGAGCGGACGAGAACGGGCTCTTGTCGGCGCCCGCGCGCCCGCCGGACTTGCGCGGCGTGCGACCGGCATTCGACTTCGAGGCGCCAGCTACGCCGCCGACGTTCTTCTTCGTGCGACCGCCACGCTTGAGCTCTTCTGCGGCGCCCTCGATCTTGTCGGCGTTGACGCGGCGCTCCGGCTTGGTCTTCTCGTCCGCTTCCCAATCCTTGTCGCCGGAAGCGGGACCGCCTTCGGCCTTCGTGTTACGTGCCATGGTGGTACTCTCCAGTGTTCAGGGTTAAGCGACGGAAACGGACTTGGCGAGCGGACGGTAGCGCAGCAGATGGCGCCACGTACCGGTGGTAGAGCCGACGGCGATCACGATTGTGATCGTGCCAGCCGGGACGTAAATCCCGGAGTTGCCGACACCGAAGATGCCAGCGCCGCTGGCATTGACAATCGGTGCCGTAGCGAGGGTGAGCCCCTGCAACACAACCGACGCGCCAGCCGCCACAGAGGCCAGGGAGGCCGAGGCGGCAGAGAACGTCGTTGCCGAGCCAACGGTAGGCGCGGAGCGATACTGCAAGGTGGAGGCAGTGCCGTCGTTCGTGGTCACGCACTCAGACACCAGCGACAGAAGCTGGATCGGCCCGCCGGTTACGGTAAAGATCGTGCTGCCGGTCACCATGACAGCGGTGGCGGAAACGACCGTCTGTTCCTGCAGGTCAGCCGCGCCCTTTGCGTAGGCCTCGACGGACTTGGTGGTCGCCGGGAAGTAGACCGAGGCGTCAGTCTTGTTGCCGATGACGTCGCGTTCCAAGACGTTGGCGGTCGCGTCTGCGGACGGGACGGTCATGTTGGCGGCGATGGTGGACACGTCGTCCGAGGCCACGGCCTGACCGGAGCCGCCGGAGAAGCCGGAGCCCGCGGCAGCGTCCCAACCCTGAACACCCCAGGTCGAGCCGGTGATCGTGTCGACCACGTTCTTCGACAGGTCGGTCGTGCCGGAGACGTAGAAGTTGCCGGTGATCTCGGTGTTCTTGGTCGCGGTGGTCGCGAACTCGATAACCGCCGTGCTCGCCTTGCCGTAGTAGTCGATGTTGATGCGCGCGTTGCTGCCGCCGACCAAGCGGATACCGTTGACGGCGTGCGTGCCTGCGGTGAAGCCGTTGACGATCAGATTGGCCGAGAAGTTGTTCGCCGCCGCGGTGGTCAGGATCGGACGAACCGCTTCGAGGACCGCGGAGCCGTCGGCCCAAACAACCGGGCCGTAGAGGACGTCGCCCAAGGTGACGCCAGCGGCAGAGACGACGAACGGGCTGACGACCTGATCGATGCTGGTCGTAGCGTTGACGTTCGACATGCGGCAGTTCGCCGCGGTGAAGGTCATCGTCGCCGCAGTGCTGGTGGCGAAGGTGAACGTGGCGCGGTTGGCTGCGTTCCCGAGGCCGATGAGCGACACGCCAGCGACGTTGATCGTGATGCCCGCGGCCCCGCTGATCGTTTCAGCGTGGCCCGGCATGAACGCGATGACGTCGCCGCTATTCGCCGTGCACTTCAGAAGCGCAGCGGCGGTCGTGGCGAGCGGCGAGTCGAACGCGCCGGTATTGCCGTCGCTGCCGTTGACCGAGTCAACGAACAGCGTGTTGTCGGAGATCGGAAGGTCGCTGATGCCCATGGTAGGGACACCAGCGACGTTCAGACCAGAGAGATGAGTGGTGCCCATGTTTCTGGCTCCTGCTTACGAGGTCGGGAACGAGCCGTAGATCGCACGCCAGTTGTAGTACCCGAACGAGTACCGCTCATAGCCCTTGACCAACAGGTTGTCGGTGACGAAGTCGACCTGCATGTCCGTCTCGAACTTCACGCGCTCCATGTAGGAGAGCCCGTCGATGTTCGTGAGCAGGAACCACGGGAACGCCGAGGTCAGGAAGTCGTTCACCATATACGACTCGGGCAGACCACCCGAAGTCATCATGATGGCGTTGACGTCGTTGTCGGCGGTGCCGGGGCGCAGTTCCGTCTTGACCAGACGGATGGCGACCGGTTCGTTCTGCGGGGCGATGATCAGCTTGCGGGCACGGGCGAAGACCTTCAGGCCAGCCTGATCCTTGAAGTTCGTGCGGACGGCGATCATGCCGTTCAGCAGCGAGGCTTCGTTCAAGTCGGCCTGGACGGTCGGCTTGTTCGCGACGGTGGTGCCGTCGATGGGGTGGTCGGTCGCGCACAGCGCCTTACCGTCGCCGCCGAAGTTGGCGTTGTACGTGGTCGCCGTGTTCAGGATGTTCGCGCCGTAGATTTCCTTCGTCTGACCGAACGACTCGATCAGGCCAAGGTTCGACGGGTGGAACTGCGTCTTGTAGAGGTTGTCGTCGATGGCCTTGCGAGTGATCGCGTAGCCAAGGGCGATTTCCGTGTGCTCCTGGTTGTAGACGAAACGCTCACCAGCGCCGGAGTCGAACGCAGTCTGACCGCCCTCGGTCTTCAACTGCGCAAGGCCCAGGTACCGCATTTCTGCGGTGCGCTCGAGGGCCATGCCCGACATGTGCTTGGTGAAGATTTTGTCGTACTGCGACGGGATCATCTCGTACTTGCCCTCAACCCCACGGAGGCCGGGGAGGAGCAGGTCTTTGATCTGGGAAAGATTGATTGCCATGGTTCCCTACTCCTTAGGAGATGCCAGTCGGGCCCGCACCGTTGGTGCGGTTGATCTGGTTGTTGAAGCCGACGATGACCCAGTTGTACGCGGTGAACGGGTCGGAGCCGACGGCGCCCGGAGGATCGGTGATCAGGCCGGTGACGATGAACGGGTACGTGACGGTGGTGCCCTTCGTGTCGATGTACATGCCGCTCGCGCCAGTGGCAGCGTTGCCCGTGCCGACGTTAAGCTGCGCGTACTGGCCAATCGGAGAGGCCGTCATCGCCGACAGGGTGCCGGTGGCGTTGAACGTGGTACCGCCGCCCATGACAACGAAGCGAGCGTTGGGGTCGTCGATCACGTAGGCTTCGACGTCGCCAGTAGCATCCGCGCCCGGCCAGTAGCGCCCCCACACGGGGCGCTTCTGCGAGGTCGACAGGTACTTGCAGCCGACGAAGATGCCGGTGATCACGACAGTGCTCGCCGTCGCCTGGGTAATCAGGCCGGTGGGGGTGCCGGTGACCGGCACGACTGCGTCACCGAAGTAGATCGCGGTCGAGTTGCCGGAAGCGATGCGGTAGGTGCTCTGCGCGAACGTGGGCGCGCCACCTGCACCGCCGTAATACTGCATGAATCCGAAAGGGGAATTGCTATTCGCCATAACGGAAGCTCTCCTTACTAGGAGGCACCGTCATTGCACCGAGCAACTAGGGGCCGGTTGAAGTCAGGCTCCCCACCGAGGGGAGCTAATGTCACGGTAGAAACGACATTTCCTAAATGCAACAAAAAGAAAGGGGCCGCACGAAAAATGTGCGGCCCCTTCGCCGAGCGTACGAATACCGTGCCTACTCTTTTGGGACCGGCATCGCCTCGTACGACTTCCTGACGACCGGCTTGGTGCGCGCGTCTTCGGTGCGGCTGAACTGGCCATCCGGGGCCGCGTTCAGTTGCGCTTCCTTGACGCGGACCTGATCGCGAGCGCGCTGGCTGTCGATCTTCATCACGCGGTCGGTGATCTCCTGCGGGCGCTGCATGAGCATCTGCCCCTTGCGCTCGATGGGGGCGTCCGGCGGCGTGCCGATGGGCATCATGTCGGGGTGGCGCCCCGCGGTGACGGGCTCCCAACCAGTGCGGCGAAGCTGCACCGTATAGCCCGGGTCTTCCTTGTTGAAAACGGTGTGCCGTTTCCACTCGTACGTCCAGCCATCGGGAATGATGCTGATGTCGAAGTAGAACTCGTTGGCGGCGTCGCCAAGGTCACCGTTGAGGTGGCCCAAGATTTCGGCGGTGCGCTTTGCCGCCGCGTCGCGCGGGTCTTCGTCTCGCATGGGCTTGCGCATCTCCTGGCGCGGCACTGCCGGACTTGGCGTGGGGCTGGCGCCGCCGTGTTCGTTCGGAGGCGCGTCCGGCGCGGCGGGCGTCGGCGTGCCAGGGACGACGTGATCGGCGCGCGGGCGGCGCTGGCGCTTGGGCTTCGTGGTCGGCGTCTCGTTGTTTTCCATGGCTCTTCTCCTACCGGCCTGTGCCGATTTTGCCTTCCCTTTTCAGGGCAAGGTAGTTCTTGGCGTACTCGTCATCGGTCTGCCCCGATGCGCGGGCCGCTTCCCGCATTGCGGGGGTAAGCGTGAGCGAGTTGGTGCGGGTACCGGCAGCGTTGCCGCTCCGGCTGACCGGCGCCGCCGCGGGGGCTCCGCGCTTGGCCACGACTGTGGCGGCGCCAGCGAAGGCGTCGTCGTCCTGGGTGCGGGTGACTTCCGGAGCCGAGCCGCGCGGCTTGAGAATCGTCTCGACCTCGGCGAAGTAGGCATCGGTATCCGCAACAAAGCCGTCGGCGACGGCAAAGTTATGCGCGGCGATCATCTTCTGGTTCAGGCGCGGGTCAGTGACGTACTGCGGGTGCTTGCGCACCCACTCCGCGCTCCGCGGCGTGAGGGCCGCGGCGAACGCTTCGACGGGGTCGGTAACCGTGCGCGACACTTCCGCGCGCGGCGGGTTCCGCTCCAGTTCATCCTTGCCGTTCTCAAGTTGCAGGAGCTTCGCCGAGTTGTCCGACATCGCCTGATTGATCTCTGCGGCAGCGTCGAAGTTGCTCGCAGACATCGCGTCGCGGTACTGGGCCTTGAGCGTTTCCTGCTCGTTCTTGAACCGGCCAATCGTGCTGTTCACGAGATGCAGGTTCGCAGCGTGCGTGTCGCCGGTAGCACGGTCGGCGGTGGCGATTGCGCTACGCGCGTTCGTCTCTGCGGCTACGCGTGCGGCTTTCTCGGTGGCCAGTTGCTCGCGGAGGTTGGCGAGGCTGTCTTCGGTCGCCTCTTCGGGACCGGTATCGTGTTCTGCCGCGATGATCTTGTCGTCAGCCGTCGTGTCTTCGTTTTCAGCCATGGTCAGTTCCTTTACCAAACGCGGTCGGGGTGATCGATAGTCATGCGGACGGACGTGTCGTCCAGCATGCGGCACAGGCGCCCGTTGACTTCGATGTTCCAGCCGTCCGACGGACGGAACACGATCCAGTCGCCGACGCCGATGGCGGCGTTCTTGAACCAGCGGCCATCTTCGTCGAGGAACGCGTCGGGGCCGGTCTTCAAGATGAGGCCGACCTTGGACTGGTACTTGTCTTCGTCACGGGCCCCTTGCGAAAGCAGCAGGCCGCTCTTGGTCCGCTCCGGGCGGATGTAAACGGCGATCAGCACCTGATTATTGAACACGACGATCTTCGACGTGTCACCGACTTCCGTCAGCGCGACGCTCTTCGGATCGATGGTGTGGGTCATGGCGATCTTGCCGATGGACTGCAACTCCAGCGGAGTTGGGGCGACCAGGGTGAGCTTGGTTTTCTTCGATTTCGTTACGGCTTTGACCATCTTCTTCTCTTCCTTCGTGGTTGTGGATCGGGGTTAGCGGCGCTCCAGGAGGAGCGCGACTTGGTCGAACATTTCCGGCAGGCGCTCGAACACGGCGATCTGGCCCATGGTGAAGCGCAATTGGGGAAGCTCGGCAGTGATGTTCGCTGCCAAGGAGTTCTTGAGGCTGGTGATTTCTTCCAAGACCAGCTTCTCCAACTCGCGTTGGAATGCTGTGGATTGCGTGATCATCTTTCCATCCAATTAAAAGCCGGGTGAGAGCGCAACACTCCCACCCGGCTTTTCTACAGAGAACTATTTGCTTTTTGCAATGGCCGTCTTTTCGAGGCGACCGAGACCGCTCAAGCCGCCCGCGTCCATGTCTTTGTAGGACTTGTACGAGCGGTGGCCGACACGGCCACCCTGCTTGCGGCCAACGAGGCCCGGAGGAGCGCCGGGCGGGCGCGGCATCGGCATCGGCGGAGCGCCACCGGCCATCGGAGGCGGAGGGGCGGCGGGAGACGGCATCGGCGCGGGCATCGGCGCGGGCATCGGCGGGCGAACGGGGCCCGTGTCGCCCGGGGCGGCGGGAGCGCCGCCCTTACCGGCGCTGATGATGATGTTGATGTTCGTCTTGCCCTTCGCACGACCGCCAGACTTGCGCGCGGTGCGCTTGTAGTCCGGCTCGCTCAGGTCAACAGTCGGCGTGGACGGCTTACCCTTCTTGGCCTTGTAGTCGTTGTACGAGGCTTCCATGATGTCGGCGCGGTTCGCGTCGAACGCCTTGTCGTCATCCTTCGACATGGAAGTCGGGAACGTGCCGCGCTTCTGCAGGCCCGGCGCGGTCGTGCGCTTCTTCATCTTGTCCTTGATGCCATTCAGGAAGTCCTTCATCGGCACAGAGCCGCCCTTAGCCTTCTTGGTGATGTCGCGGTAGGTGTCAATCGCGCTTTCGGTGCCAGCAAGCGCAGCGGCGCGGCGGAACCCGTCCGTATCGGCATCACCAGTCTCGTATGGGCCCTTGAGCAAGGCATGAATCTTGGCAGCTTCCTTGCCACCGATCTTCCGGCCAGAGCGATTGGACGACGCGATAGCGGCGTCCACGGCTGCCCTGCTGTAGCGCGGCGGCTTGGCCTCGCCGCCCTTGGCCTTGGCGATCTTCGACACTGCTGGCGTCGACTTGGCCGTGGTGTTCTCGACTTCCTTGTCGCGGTAGGTGTTGCGCGGCAGCGCGTCCGAGTAAGCGGTCTGCCCGCCATCAGCACGCTTCGCACGACCGCCGGTCTTCAAGCCGCCGATATGCGGCTTGCCGAAGTCTTCGGCGTTCGCATCCTTGACGTTGCGGTTGATCTTGGCGTTGACGTTCTCGGTCGCGCCGCCGGACTTGCGCGGCTTGCGGTCGGCGCGCATGACGCAGGGCACGCCAAGAACCTTGCCGCCCTTCTTGTACGCGCGGCGCGACACGGGGCGCAGGCCGGTCTTGGCGGTGGTGTTCAGCGGCTCCGGCGGCGTCCAACTGGACGCGTCGACCTTGCGTTTCGGGTCGCCGCCAGCGATGCGCTCGGCCTTGGATTTCATCGCCGCTCGCGCGGCCTTGGATGCGTCAGACATGGGTCGTCTCCTAGCTAGGTGTTACCGGCGTCCCGGTTGTGCTGCCTGCGCTCGGGCAGCGGCGAGGTTCTGCGGCGACGTTAGAGCAAGCGCGTGCTCGGCGCCAGGACCGCCCACAGCCCGAGGGGGCGCTGCGGCATGGTCTTCATCTCCATCACCCCTGTGGGCGTTATGTGCCTGCGCGGTAAAGCTCTGCTCCGGAAATTCACACGCATCATCGGTAGGTGGCGTGCGCCACGTGGCACCGCCCGCGCGATGGGCGGAGCGCGGTGCCACGTACTCGTTGCCCGCGGCGGCTTCCTGCAGCGCGGGGGCGTCGATCTCATATTCACCGTTGTTCTTCAGCGCGTGCTCAATGTGCTCCGGGCCGACGTGATGCGTGAAGCTAGTTTTGTGGCCGACCCCCGAGGTAGAGGTAGTTGGGGTCGTCATCAAAATTGCGCCCGCTGCCTTGCCGTTGGGCGACATGTACCGCTTCTTCGGCAGGAAATCGTTATCCTTGAACCGCGAGTCCGTGGGAATTACGTGCGGTGTGCCGTCATCGTTTTTTCCAACCGCGACGAGACGCGGCGGCAAGATGTGCTGCTTCTGATAGTCGAATCTCTTGCCATTCAGCGTTGTGTGGCCGTAGTGCGCCTTGTCCGGAGTCGTAGGCTTACCCGCGCCGTCGTAGTGGTCCTCTTTCCCTTCCTTGGCTTCCTGCTCGGAAAGGGACGTGACCGGCCTGCCGACACCCCAGTACTTGGCATACTTGAGCGACTTGTGCATCTTGTCGGCGAGAGGCGTATCCCTGACGACATCCGTGACCATGTACGAGTTTTTCGGAGGCGTCTTGTTGCCCTGCTCGTTCGCAAAGTCAGCGCCGCCAGCCTTATTCTGCGCACGGATTGTCTGTGACACTCTGGACGAATCTCTTGTGATGTTTTCCTTTATGGATGCCCCTAGCTTGACCTTCGGCCCGACGTTGGAATACGTGACGTGCCAGCCGTTTTCCGGGTCATGCAACTCGTTAGTTTTGCCATAGGAGTTGGCTTCCATAACTGGCAGTCCCTTAGCGACGCGCTGCCGGTTCAGGCCCTGGATCGCATAGCGAGACGTGTTGTCAGTTTCGTCCACTACGTTGGGGCGGAATAAGAACCTCTTGTTAGCCCGGTCTGCCGTCTTGGCCGCAGCACGCAGAGAGCCCGTGTGAGCCAATATCCAATCCTTCGTCATGGCCGGGTCATGCTTCGCCTGCGTCTGCGACGCGCGGCGGGACGCGGCGCCGCCGTACTGCGCTTCGGCGTGAGGCGCGAAGCAAGAGCCGCGCGTCGTGTCTGTCACGCCATCAGAGTCAACCCCACCACCGCACCCCGCGGTCTGCCCCGCGCATGTGTTGATGATATGGAACTCACGTTTATCGCCGACCCCGGATGTGTAAAGAGAGTGCCCTGCCACGCCCTTCTGAGCGCGCGCGATGTACGACCGGCCCTTGTCGTCGTACTCGTGGTTTACGGTGTCCAGCTTCTCGCTCTTGTCTAGAGTGTTGGCGTCTTTCGATAGCGTTTTCGCTGCGCGTAACCGAGCGAGGGCCGCGTCCTCTGCGGCGATCTGTTCCTTTTCAGATTTGCCGAAATGATCGCGCAGCGTGTTACTGTGGATGAATGTTATGTCGCCCTTCGTCAGCGGCGGGCGGTTCTCTGGCCCGTAAATGTCCGCGCGAGCTTTGTTTTTCTCTTTCATGCCAAGGACCACCGCCCCCTTGGCGCCCCTGGAGTTTTCCCACATGTGTCTCGGGACGTTTATCCCACGTACGCCGCCGGAGCCGGTGCCGTGGAAAACGATGCGATTGGGGTCGGCGGTGTTCGAGATACCCGGGTCAAGCTTGGGAGGTGGCGCATCTGGAAGCTTCAGGCGACCGCCCTTTGCGAATGCGCCCCGCGCGATCTCTAGTGCCCTTGCTGCTGCGCTGTCCACTGCCCCACCTTGCGCATAGCGCCTCTTGATGCTGATCATCTTATCATCAAACACGACATAGTTCGAGGTTCCGTGTCCGTCATCGCGCGAACCTTGGTCGAGATACCGGATGCCGGGCACGCCTGCTTTGAGCAGCGCGGCACTCGCGGCTTCTTTGCTGCCGAGTTGGGCGGTCAGGTTGCGGTAGATGTCTTCGCCGGTAACACCGCCATGATGGATGCCCTGGCCGATAGGCGCCGCGCGGGTGCTGCGGTACAGTTCGTCAAGCGCCTTGGCGCGCGGATGATCGCGGCGCGTGGGCCCGTCCCAATCCAAGAAGTGATCCGGGTGCGCGTCAATCTTGACGTGGTAAGTGTTGCCGGGAATCTTCGTCTCGAAACGGTGGCCGTGCTCTTTGAGGAATTGAGCGCGCGCGTCCATCTTAGCGGCGGTGCTTTCGCGATCCGCGTGGCCGCTACCCGCATGCCGGACCAGCGTGTTGTTCAGAGTTCGGTAGTTCTTCGAGGCCTTTTCAAACCCGGCTATCGCCGCAGAAATGTTGCCGCGGCTACCAAGCAGAGCGGAGGCAGAATTGCTTATGAGCGGATCGGTCTCTGTGGTGATCGGCTTGCCGTCGAAAGTTACCTGACTTGGCTCTTTCGTCAGGTTCTTTCGATACTCGTCAGCGACCTCCGGATTCTCGGCGAAGTACAAGCCATGCCCGTACGCCGCGGCGCCCTCTCCGGTACCGATCTTCGAAGAGTCAAAGCGGTCAACG
>Ga0209596_1000572_pt1 | contig 34184 bp, 47 predicted proteins | sample M_130807_MF_Meta_FD_187314 | JGI IMG/M metagenome (GOLD analysis project Ga0209596, IMG submission 187314) | Freshwater microbial communities from Lake Montjoie, Canada to study carbon cycling - M_130807_MF_MetaG (SPAdes) (version 2) | ecosystem: Environmental > Aquatic > Freshwater > Lake... | reverse complement strand
AGTAGATGGAACTACTAAAGTTTTTATCTTTTCACCAGTAATTTTTTTACTCACATACGCAGTATATGTATGTACACCGCTTTGAGTTCCGCTTGTATTTATTGCAGTACCGCCAAATGTAGCCGATAATTTAAAACTATTTGCTCCAAAACCTGAAGAAATAATAAAATAATTAGTACTTGCAACTAATCCAGTTGGTAAAGCTCCTGTTGTTGTGAATGATATTTTATTACCAACCTCTAAACCATGTGAATTTTTACTAACTACGCATGGTGAAGCAATTGATAAAGTTGCGGTGCTTGTTTCGATTTCATTTACCCAAAAATAATCTAAATCATTGATTTCTGTATCTGTAAATGTCGTTATGTCTTGTAATCTACTCATATAACAAAATTAGTTAAAAATTTAACAATTAATAGTAAGAACGTGAATTTTTTATTTTATCATTGAATACACATTTCAATGATGGCTTGTCAGTTGTGTCGATGTATTCAATTTCTGCACTTTCAGAAACAATACATGGATAATCTAAATAGTATTTAACGGGGTTTTTAAAGTTATAATCTGAAACATAAACTTCATTCTCAGACAATAAATGTAGATCAACTAAACTTTCAATGTAGTTAATAGGTATGTTTTTAGTTTCTAAATAGTATTTATTTAAATTCTCTCTCATTACCTTATTCATTTTTCTATCTGAATAGATAATGTTATCTACAAAAGTATTAGGTTGTCTATCTCCAAAATAACCAGCAAACCGAATAGTATCAACAACCTTTGAATTAGTAAAATCTATGTTTTCAATTGATTGATTAGAATTAAATATACTTTTCAATCTAACTGTATTTTTTACCTTTAAAATATCGTATTCTTGAAGCGAATATTCACCCCACAAAATAGTATCTACTATTCCAGCAATTGTATAATCGATTTTTAATTCATAGCATCCTATACCGTTAATTTCTAGTTGTTGAGTCCAATTAACTTGACAGTATTTAGAATAAGTATCATTAACAAATGAAATAGGAGCTGGATTGTCTACTAAAATACCCTCTTTATATAATCTAAAAATAATAGTATCACCTGAATAGGCTTTTATCCATGCTCCAGTTATATCTTGCTCCCAACTTTCACCGTTTATTTTTCCATAAACATTAAACGCTACGCAGTTGCAAGTATCATCAAATTCACTAGGCAATGTTAATGTACTTTTTTTCTTTGATAGCATAACTTTGTTAAATACTTCAAAACCTCTATTTTCTAAATCTATTCCCATTCTAAATATGTATTGTTTTCAAATTGTATAATTTCACCACTTTCAAATTCAACTGATTCAAAAGCATCTGAGATAAATATTTTAGATGTTATTTTTGCATCTTTACTAAGTTTAGTTGTGTCTAGTAAACAACTAAATGTTGTTATGTTGCTAACTGTTGAACTTGTTAATGTAGTTCCTGAGATTGGGTAAATTGGACTATTTGCGTTATTATCAAAATCAATTACAGTAGATAATAAATAACGTGGTGAACTTTCCGTTTCTTCGATAGTTATCTCTCCCCAATAATCAAAACTTGTTAATGGACTATGATTGTGAATGGCTTTGATAGTCATTATTTCACCGTCTAATAAAGCCGTTACAAGTGTATTGTCAGAACGATATAATTCAAATGTAGTACTTATTAATGATTCAGTATTATAATCGCTTATGGGTAATGATTTTCTGTAAGTATAATCTGTTGTACTATTGCTTTGAGTTATTTTAGCTTTAATCGACCAATTACCAGTAATGTAATTTAACCAATTATTATTTTGATTAGGGTAAAAATCATTTGGTGCATTTATTTGAGTTTCCCAATATCTCCAATTATTAATGAATGGATAGTAAACAGTCCAATAATCTCCAGTTAAATCACTTGTTAAGTGTGCTTTTTTCTTTGCTGAGGTAGTTGGTAAGTCATTACCTACACTTTGATATTCATTTAAAATATATTGTCCTGAACTGTTTATAGGTGCATTTGATAAATCAAAAAATATTTTATCTAATTCAAATTCTTCAAATGTTACACTATTATAAGCAATAATTGACATTTTTAAACTATTCCATATATCATTAGGAACAAAATCAAAAGTAGATGTAAAGGCTAAATTATCCTCAATATTTGATTTGCTTAGAACAATACTAGAAGGATTTTCAATATTATCATCATGTCTTATAAAATATGTTAAATCATTATCTACTAATAATGGTAGTTCATTTTCAACAAATTTTGTTAATTGATTTTTAAATACTAAATGATTAATATTTCCACACCTAACCCAAATATAAAACAAACGATCATCTTCGTCTTTGCTTTCAATAAATGAGGTGAAAGTTGGTGTAAAAGTTAAATTAATTGTCCGTACCGTTCCAACTGTTGTTATACTTGTTATTGCAATTGTATAACCTGAATTAAAATCTGTATAAGTTCCAACTGCAATTGGTACATAAGCATTTAATAAATATGATACTTTTTGCTGATTATCTACCTTATTATTATAATACGTTTCATCTGTTGAAATATAACAAGCACCTAAATATAAATTGCTATTACTTGAATCAATTACTATTGTTTTGTTTGAAGCAGTAGCATAATCTAAACTAGTTATACCAGTTGTTAATGTACTATTTACAACCTCAGTATTAAAAGGCTCATCAAACCATCCAGTATTTGCATTCTCGCTAAATTCTAAAGTTTGCAAATTTGAAATGTCTCCAGCAACTGAATAGAACGAATATTTATAACATAACTTTAAGCAAGTGCCTAAACTGAACCAATCTTCTTTATAAATACCACTTTGAATAAACGTTGAAACTATTGTGTAAACTCGTGAACTATGAGCATCTGTATTTCTCGTTAAAACTGAACTAATTAAATATTGCCCTGATTGCTTACCAATTAATAAACCCGTTTTAGTTCCTGAAACAGATAAAGCATTTAAGTCTTTAAATTTAACCGTTGTTAGTTCGCCATCAATTAACGAGTTATAAGTTGGATTATTAGATTGGTCTATATGATTAAGATTAAAATCTAATTCATCGTAGTTTCTAGTACTTGATAATTGTAGAATGTAATCATTTTTATCAAAATAAGCACCAACAGTTGCAGTAAATCTAATAAATGTTGCATCAACTGAATCAACTGTATATGTTCTAGTTGCGTGTAAAGTCCAATTATCTTTCTCGTATATCTTTAAACTAACTGAATCACCTATCCTAAAACCCTCTTTTAACCAACTTTTAGACCCTAATAATTGCAATTGGTCGTTTATCCAATCAATTTGAAAACTATTAGTTGCATCTTCTTGAATTAATATATTTGCTTCAATAATAGATGTTAAAACTATCTTATCTCCAGCATTTGCTTTATATGATGTTGTAACATTTCCGAATATATCGGTATATGTATTACTTATTTGTTTCAGTCCCATATTTAGCTTTTATATTTTCAATTTCTTTTTCATCAATATTCCCGTTCTCAATCATTAATTGCATTGCTTTAATGTCGCTATAAATTGGTAATAATTCACTTACATTTAACTTACTCAAAGCAATAGATAATTTATCAAAAGATTGTTTTTGTTTTTCCTTCAATAAATCAATTCGTTCTTGAAGTCCTTTAATATCTAAATTATCCATTTATTATTGTTGTTGTTAAGAATTTACTTGAATAATCAAAAGGCTCTTTATAACTAATAGTTGCATAACTTTCCATGTCTTTATATTCGAGTTGTAAAAGTTCGCAAATTTTACCGTTTATATTAGCCCAATTATTATTTAACAAATTTACAAAATTTTCATCATTCATTAAGATTTTAACAGATTCTTTTATCTTATATCCGTTTAATTGTATTTGAGATAAATAATGATGATTATACCAAAGTGCTGAAGCTCCAATTTTAGCGATGTAGTTTTCTAATTGTTTACCGTTTGAAGTGTATAGTAATTTAGTATTTACAAAATATTGTTGACTAACTATTAACACTCCTATTCTGTCGGTTATATTTGACTCAAAAGAAGTAGAACAAATACTGTCGATGACTATAAATAACTCTTTCGCTCTTTGTTCAATCCAATTTAAAGTTTCTTTTCGTCTTCCTAAACTAAACGGAACACTAATATCTCTTAATCCTTTTATATTGTCGTTGTAAGTTGCTTGAATACTATCAGTAGATGCTTCAAAATCTGTTACCTCAAAATTATCTAGTGTGTGATAATCTGAATAGTCAGGCTGGTAGTGAATATAACACCTTTTCCAACTTTCATAAGTGTTCAAAGTATATTTATCTTGTCTAGTATCTTGAAGTGCTAAAGAAGTGTTAATTTGATTAGTTGCTATATCTTTCCAATAGTTTACACTTTCAATCTCAACAAGTCCATTGCTTACTCTACATTTTGCGTTAAAAGTCGTTTCAATTGCTTGAATTAACTGCCAAACTGAACTAACTGAATCGCTTCCTGTTGGATGTCCTTTTGTATATGCAAAATCTAACTCATTCGCTATAAAGTCAATAGTATATTTCTTTAAATTTTTACCTTTATATTTTGATTTAATTAAAGGAACTGGAAGAACCGTTAAACCATCTAATGAATCTAATAAAGTAGATTTAAAAGTATATCCAAACGAAATACAAGACTTTTCAATTAATTCTTTTACTTTACAAGCCTTAAAATTCCTAATTCTAGGAAATATTAATTCGCTTAATTGGTCTGCTAATTTCTTAATTGCAATAATCAATAAAGCAACATACGCAATTTGTAAAGCTAATTTAACCGCATCTTTTACAAGGTCTACAACTTTAACAATAACAACCGCACCAACACCAACACCAACATCAGGCACTAAATCAGCTACTAATTCAGCTGAAAGTTCTGCTAACTTTAAAATAGCAGTTTCTAAAGTCTGTACCATTACAAAAATTGAAAGTGAAAGTGTTAAACCCATTTCAATTTGATTTTGAGGTACAATTATATAAGGCACATCAATATAGGTAAATGTAGCTTTTTCCGTAAATGATAAATAATCAAAACTACTTCCTTGTGCTTGTTCATAGAAATTATCTTGATTCTTTAATCTTTTAATCTTTACCTCAACTTCATAATCTTTGTATATTGGTTGTTCTGTTAAGTCAACGTAATAATCTATTTTTGTACCGTTTGACATTTGAACTTGATAAGGTATTCCAGCAAACGAACCCATAGAAGCTAACCAATTTTCAACTTCTCTTTTACCTTCATTTGGTAGAATAATAGTATCTACATTTAATGATAAATCTTTATGATCCTTATCACTCATAGACGTTGAATCAGTCCAATTAGAAACGAATCCAATACTTTCAATATTTCGGGGAGTTATTTCAACCCCATTTATAAAGTGTCTCATTTAACTATGTATCTATTTGAATAAATTGAATTTTTAGTCGTTTTAGTTTCAACTATACTCATTGCTCCCTGAATAATCTCACCAGCTTCTATTTTAAAGTCGGGTTTGTTTTTAATGATATTTTTCAAGTCTTGAATTTCACTAATTAAAGCCATATTTTGCCAATTACCTACATTGGACGTTGCACCATCTTTTAGTTTAACCAATTCACCACTATTTATTTTATTCATTGTTAAGGCTAAATCTTCATTTGAAACATTACCTATCAATTGATTTTGTTCTTTCGTTAAAACTCTTTCATTTGGATGTAATATTGCATGAAAACCACCTCTACCATCAATACCGTTTCCATTTGTCCCTGTGTCTTCCGTTCCAACTTCAAATGAGGGTAAAGTTTTAAGCAATTGAGTAAGTAAAGTAATATCTGTAAATGTTTTCATTACTGGGTTTTTTACATTTGGATCACCAGCATTTTTTGCGTATGCACTAACTCCACCCTCAATTAGTTTCCACATAGCTTGTTTTTTCAATTCAGCTTGTTTTTTCTTATTCGCTTCAACTATTTGTTGGTTTTCAAGTGCTAAACTTTCTTTCGCTTGTATGTTGCCGTTTTTCGCTAAATCAGAATAAAGTGAGTATGCTTTTTCGTGTTGTTGTTTTTCAAGTTCTATTTGTGCTATTTTACGATTTGATTGTTCAATGAAGTAATCAGCAGTTAATTTTGTAATGTTGTTTAAATTAGTTGCAGTTTGTTTTGTGTCAATTACTATTTTAGTATTTGTAAGTTTAGAAAGTTCTAACTCTTCATCTGTTGTGCTTTTATGATATTCTTTATTTAATTTAATTATTTCTTTTAATGTTTCTATTCTGTTTTTTTTAGTTTGTTCTGCTATTTCTTTATCACTTGAATCTGAATTATTCAAATTAGTTTCCCATATCTTTTCATTATCTTCTAATCCTTTTAATTTCAATTGATATTCAGCTTCATATTTTTTAGTTAGTTGATCAAAATAATAATCGTTAAAATCATTTATTATTTTCTTTTGCTCATCTGTAAATTTCTCATCTAACTTTCTTAATTCAATTAATGTTGATTCTGTAATTTCTTTTTCAAGAATACCCTTATCAATTAAATATTGATTATATTTTGCTAAACTATCTTTATCCATTTTAGCAATTTCTTCTTTTGTTTTAATTTCAGAATTAATACTATCTATTTGTTTTTTAGCATTTAATTTAATTGTTTCTTGTTGTTGGATATATTCAAGTTCTATTTGTTTAATGTTTTCTTCTTGAATTGCAATAGTTAAATCTTTCTCAAATTTTATTTTTGATTCTGTTTTATCTTTATCATTTTCATTGTCAAAACCTTTATCTTTTATTATTTTTTGTAATAAATTGAAATTATAACCATAATCTTTTAAGTGCTTATTTAATTTATCTATTTCTTTACCTGTTCTTTCCATAACTCCTAATGGTTCTTCAGCAAAAAATGGGTCTTGACTTAATCCAGCTTTTTTTCTATTTTCCATAATTTCATTATAGAATTTTTCAGCTTCGTTATATCTTTCTTGAAGTTTTAACCTCATTGCTAAAGCTGTTTGAATCTTTTCATCATTCAACTTCATTTTATATTCAGCATCTTTATAAATCAAATAATTTTCAATAGAGCTATTTAATTGGTCTTGAAATTTCTTTTCATCTTTTAAATTCTTTAAAGTAGTTCCAAATTTATCGTTTATATCAGTTATTAATTCACTTCTTTCTTTGCTTCCTTTGTTAGTTTTACTTAAAGCTTCAATGTATCCTACAAATTCAGAACTTTCTTCACTTATAAATTTGATACCGTCTTGATACTCTTTATTTAATCGTTCTTTTATTTTTTGTTGTTTAATTAGTTCTTCATTAACACCTCCTAAATTAGAAGCCCATTCAATTATCTTAGCACCGTAAACAGTTAATAAAGTAACTCCAACACTTAATAAAGTACCAACTGAAAATATAGAACTTCCGATTTGACTAAATACACTTTTTACTGGTTGCCCTTGTGCTATTAATTCTTTATTTGCGTTTTTAATTTTTGTTATTTCATCGAAGAAAATAGGTAAGTTGTTAGATATTGCCATAAACCCAGTACCTACTGAATTTGCAAAGGCTGGCATCTCTCTTGTTAATTGATTAACTGAGTTTCCTAAACCATTATAAGCCATTGCATAATTACCAACATTACGTTGATGGTTACCCATTGAAGCATCTACTTTTTTGAGTGCATTATCATACGATTGCATTCTAACCTCAATGTTTTTCATTCGGGTTATTTCTGCATCCGTCAACTTACCGTTTAATTCCTTCTTAATTGCTAAGTCTCTATATTCGCTTCTTAGTTTACCCAACCAACCATTAACACGAGAATAGGCACTTTGTAACATTTGCTCACTTCTAGTAAGTTTATTTGTTACCGCTTCGCTTCTTGCCTTTTGTTGGTTTAAATCATTTTCCGCTTTCGCTTGTTTAACTTTTGCCTGTTCTAAAGCAGTAGCAACCTCAATTTCACCTTTTTCAAGTAGTACCTTTTGCTTAATTGCGTTATTTGCTTCTAGTATTGCAATTTTTGCTTGATTAATATCGGTTACACTATTAAATTTAACGTTGTTTAAACCGTCCTTAGATAATCTAGCAGTTTGCCTTAATTCATCGTTAAAAGCCTTTATTTTTACTTGTGCTTGTTCAAATTCAATTATAACACTCTTTAGAATGTCATTTTCGATGATGTCGGACTTTTTTATTGATTCAGCCATTATTTTTGTTTTTGTAAAGTGTCTATTAACTCAAAATATTGAGAAACTGTTGTATTGTATAAAGTAAGTGTATAGCCTTGCATCTTAGATAAATGATTAAGCATTTTTTGAATTGTAATTTCTTCACCGCTTTTATTTGTTAATGAGTTTATTTTAAATTCTAAAGCCGTTATTTTATTTAATTCAAATCGTTTTCCAGTTATAACGTATTCAAGTTGTGCCTTTGCTTTGCTAACTGATAACATTAAAAACTTTTGATAATCCTCAGGAAGTCCGAAACGTTCTAAATATTGATTTTGCAGAACTTCCCATTGTTTTATATCTTCTTGTTCCGTTCCATCTGTTAACGTCCTTCTAGTGTACTTAATTTCATTATTATTACATTTCACCCACGCATTTAAAAACATTTCGTCAATTGATTCGTAATACCTTTCTAATGTAGTCAATGTAGGCTTTATTAATAATCGTTTTAAGCTTCTCAATATGTTCATCGTTCAAACTTGTTAAAAATTGTGAGTATTTTGTATAAAGGTTTTCATTTCCTTTTTTACCATCTCCAGTAATCTCGATTAAGTATTCTGAGATATAAACTTGCATAGAATTATAGAAATATCCAGTATCTTCAAATGTATAGTTATCTCCTTGTTGTTTTCTACCTTTACTTATTAATTGAGTAGCATAACTATAAGTACCCTGTAAAACATCTTTACCATCTTTACCTTGTTGTAATTGGTCTTGCACCCAATCAATCAATTGCTTCTTTGTCATTTCATTAAACGAACTATTCCACGCATCTAACTCTTTTAAAAGTTTACCACGTTGTAATAATTCATCTAATTTTGTTTTACCAATAGCCACAATACAAATTTAAACAAATTTACGTTAATACGTTAATATTTTAACACGTTGATTTTTGAATGATTATAATTTATAGTTTTGAAGTATGGAAATACTATTTGATGAAAACAATGAGATAACGATAATCTCAAATGATCCTTTAATAAAAGAGGACATATTAAAAATTATTAAAGCATTATTAACGATTAAAACAATTGATTAAAATGAAAAAACTATTATTATTTATTCCATTACTAGCATTTAGTTGTGGAAAGTACAAAACGTATGAATTAACAATAACGAATGATTCGGGTAAACCTATAACGGTTAAATCTAGTGAATTTGAAGATTTAAAAATGAATAATACCGATTTTGATATTATTATATTAAACAAAGGTGAATATTCGGTAAATGTAACGTCAAGATTTGACAATACGATTAACTACACCGAAACAATTAAAGTAGATAATAATACAAGTTATTCTACTCATGAATAACAAAAAACCCTAGTAAATTAATACTAGGGTTTTTTTTATTTCTTTGTTTTCTTAATCTTTCCGTTTGCCTTTTCCCATTCCGATTTTAAATAGTTTTCGTCAACGTGTGAGAATAACTCTTTAAAATTAACCCAATCCATAGTTAAATGAATTGGGTTAAAATCAATCTTATATCTCATTAGATAGTTACTTGAAGACTTCCTTCAAATCCTGAAGCTGGCAACACATTAAACGTTACTTTGTCTGCTACTGTTTGAGCTGTGTAAGTAATTGTATACTGTCCATCAATTGTAGTAGATTCTGCAACAGTTACAGTAACTGCTAAAGCATCTGTATCGTTATAAGCTGAGAAGTCAGCAGTAACCAATCCAACAATTGGAGCTGGGTTTGAAGCTAAACCGCTTCCGAAATCTGAACTAATTTTTAATACAGTAGATGTTGCACCACTTGAAACCTCAACTAAATTAGCATCAATTAAACCGCTCGTTTCATTTGGGTTAACATTTAAGTCAGTAGTAGACAAAATCCAAAACTTAGCGATTTTCAATAAAATATCAAAATCAAATTGAATCATACCTTCGTTTACTTCGTCATCTGTTGCATCTTTGAATATTGCATCAAATCCGCCAATCTCAACTGGATAAAGTAAAGTGCCATCTTTTAAACCTCTTAATTGTCCATCAATATCGAATAAATAAACTCCGAATTTCTCACATGAAACACCTTGTAATTTACCGATTAATACACTTGAAGCCTCAGGCATAGTAGCCTTGAATGAACGAACACCATCAGCTAATTTACGTTTAGTACCATCTTTGTAAGTTTTAAACTTTGTATCAGCAACTGGAAGCTCAACATCTTTCAAATCCTGAATAGGATAAAAACGTTTAGATTTATCAGCATTGTTTAATTTAGCAGACAAACTAATAGTTGTTGACATATCAATACTGTTTCTCGTTCCATCGTTCGCAAATAAAGGAACTAAAAACATACCAGTAGTTTTTTTAAAGGCTGGAAGACAAGTCGCTAAACCTGTATTATTCATTCCAACACCACATAAACAAGAATCACTCATTTTTTTATAATTTTAAAATTTAACATTTACATTCTTTTCTTTTGTAGATAGGTAAACTTATATCTAGTTGTACTCCTGATAAATCAGCATCTAGTATATTGTTTAAATATCCATTCTCATTTTCAGTACCAAAACGAGTAAACGGTTTTGAACTCCAACTTTCAATATAATCGAAAATTAGATTCTTATTGATAGCATCGACAAAACCATCTTTTAACCCCAACATCGGACTTACAACGTTTTTACGATAATCTTTGATAAGATATTGCTTAGGGTTATTATCATCTAAAAATAAAACTCTTATTTTTGATTTTCTTTCAATAGATGACTTAATACCAAACTCTTGCTCCTCAATAGATTCTAGTAACCAAATCAATGGTAACTTATTTCGCATATCATTCGTTAAACTTAACCACTCACTATTAACTGCTAATTTAGTACCTGACATAAATGTAGGTTCTTTAATGGTTAATATTTGTCGTTTAGTAATGTTTGATGAGCCAGTTGGTTTTGTTGCAGTAATAATTCCGCTTGAATTAATAGCAGTAATTAACCAATTGTGAGTTCCATTGTTAAGGTATTGATTAACTCGAACCCATTTATTATCACATAATTCAATAGTAAAAATAGAACCAACATTTGAAACAGAAATAACTTTAACAGTTAAATCAATTTTATCAATTATTTCGTCTTTTACTATGTCGAAAATGTCTTTCATAAAAAGTATTCGTATTTTAAATCTTTACCGTTAAATGTAGGGTAACTACTTGAATTTTGTTGTATGTAACTTTGAATAGTTTTATAAGATTTTACATTGTCGTTAAATCTGCTTATTGATATACTATTTAAGTTTATACCTTCTGAATTTTCACTTTTGGGAGCAGTAACTCCAACGGAAGTTTGTTGTTGTTGCGTGTCTAAAGTATAATGATAATAGATAAACCCTAATAACATTTCTTTAATTCCGTTAGATTCAACCTCACCATTTACAAAAGTGTCAACATATAAAGGGTTAAATATAGTTTGATAAATAGCACTCGTTGGAACTCCATTAACTAAATTAGCAATAAACAAATCATATAAAGCTTTACCTAACATTTTAATTAGGTATTCTTTTTCATACTTTGCGATATAACTATCAATCAAAGAAGTATTAAACTGAGTTAACGTTAACTCATATTTATTTACAAAATCACTATTTAAAACTATACTCATTATTTAATATATCCTAAACGTTTAAACAACTTAGCCAAATCAAAATGTAAATTAACCTTTAATTTTATTGGTAAGTGTTTAGATTTACCAGTACATTCAAATTCTAACTCTCCGTCAAAATGTTCTAATTCTACAACTTCGCTAATAACTTTCTTTGCCATCTTAAATAAAATTAAGGGAGTTATATTTCAAACTCCCTATATTAATATTATGCAGTTTCTAAAGCCGCTTTATCAGTTGAGAATGTACCTTTAACGAATGCAGTACGATCATTGTTTTTAACAACCATTGCACCTCTATACTCAGCTATTATAGTTCTTAGATTTTTAGTGAAATCATTTCCATCTAACCCCATTTCAATAGATAAAGTACCTAAATCATAAAGAGTTGCTAAATTAAAAGCACCAACTAAATAAGTACCAGCAGTTACAAGTGTAGTTTTAACGATTGGAATACCATCTAAAGAAAGTTGTCCAGCAATCATTTGTAATCTTTCAACATAACGTTTGTCAGTAGCAGAAACTTTAATTACTAATAATTTAGCAACATCTGTTGGGTGCATCAAAATAGCAGTTGGTTCTGGTTGTTCAGCGATAGCAATTTGATTGATAGCTACAACTAAAACATCAGCTTCGTTTGCGTTATCAATTGCTAAAGCGAAATCACCAGCCGCAAATGCAGTTCCTGTTGTTCTAACTCCGTTCATTGCTGGAGCAGTTCCATTTCCTGAATAAGCCGTTAACTCAACATCTTTGTTTAATTCTCTTAATAATTCGTTTTGAATTTCAGACTCAATAAAATCAATATCTTCTAACATTTCAGTAGATACTTTGATGAATGCAGAACGTTTAACAACAACTTGTGAAGCAACAACTAAATCAAAATCAATTTGATTTTTTGTAGCACCTTCAGCAGTTCCACCAGCAGTCCCTTCTTTACCTGATTGGTAAACCCATGAAATAAGATTAGATGTTGCTTTACCTCTTGAAACTAAATCCATTAAACGAATACGTCTTGAAGCGATAGCATTTAATCCTTGAATACGTTGTTCTACTGGAACGTTACCGCCTGATACGTTAGCACTTTCTAACATTGTACCAACCGCCTTAACAGTCATTTTAACCCATTGAGCATCTCTATTGTCTTTCAACGTTTTGATAGCATCAGAGTTAGATTTTAAAGCTTCTTTAATAGAAGATTCTTTTACTGTTGAATTACCTTCTTTATTAGCTTTAATAGAAAGACCGATTTCTTTCAATGCTTCATTAAGGTTCTTCATTTGCTCCATTTGAGCATCTCTCAATTCAGAAACAGCTTTTTCAATATCTTCTTTTGTAGCTTTTCCATCTACTAAAGATTTTAATTCAGTTGCCTGAACTTCGTTAAATTCGTTATACAATCCTGCTAACTCTTCAGCAGTTTTTGTAGCGAATACTTCAGTTGTAATTCCTTTTGTTTGTAGGAATGTTTCAAATTTGTTCATTTGTTACTTTTTTAATAAGTTAATAAAAAATTGTTTTTGTTCGTTTTGAGTGTCTTTCAACGGCTCGATTTTTGAAGTGTCTTCAACGGCTTCAATATTTTTAACAGTTGGTGTAAGTGAATTTGATCCTTGCCACAATACACAACTATATTCTTTTAATTTTGCTTCTTTAACTACCCAAAAATAACCCATCTTATCAGCTAATTCTTGATTACCTAACATTGGATAAATTTCATTCCATAGTTTATATGCTTCAACTTCCTGAGGTTGTTTAACCGCAATTTGTAGATTAACATATTGCATACCTACTGAATGTTGATTTACTTCATTGTTTTTATAAGCATCGTAAACTTGACAATTATAATCTTCAATCAATTCAGTTTCACCAATAACACAAATAGTTTTTCCTTCCTTTTCAACTCCTAAATCAGACCAGTTAACATTTACTTCTTTAACAGATTTAACTTTACCTACCTTAGAATTAAATGAATGTTCATGATTATCAAAATGAAATATTTTGTTTGTACTTTCTTTGATTGATTTTGTAAAACAACCTTTAACGTGAACATCTCCATGAGAATCTAACCAATAGTAAGTGTTTGCTATTACTTTAACTGTATTGTTTTGTTCTTCATCTTCTAATATTATTTTCGTTACATTTTCATCACCATCTTTAATGATATGATTACAAACGTTGTCAGAGTGTTTATATGCACTCTTTTTGATATTAATAGCTTCTTGCTTATCTTTTAATATTTCTTCTAAAGTCATTTCTTAACTATTTCAGTTGAATTAATTTGTTTTAGCTTGTCTTTTTTCAGCTTTTTAATATCTATTATCTTAACTTCTTTTTCCATAGAGTGTTAATCTTTTAACAAAAATAATCATTTTTATATAATAATATGTAAATTTGTTAAAAAAATATATTTATATGAATTTTCTTCAAATTTTAGGACAAGGCATTTACAACATCGGAACGAATAGATTTACTAAAACAACTCCTTTACAATACTTTAATCAAAACTATTCAACTACCAAAGAGGAGTATGTAAGTATTAATGATAATGAATTCGAGTTATATCGTACAACACCGCAACTTTCGATAGTTATAAATAAAGATGCTCAAATGTTATCAAATGGTCGATTTGTAGTTAAAAATCTTAAAGGTGAAATTCAAGACAATCATGAAGCATTAAAATTATTAGCTAATCCGAACCCTGTACAAAATCAAAATAGTTGGTTAATGGATTATCAAATACAAAAAAATATATATGGTAATCAATTTATCTATATCAATAGAGCGTATAATAGTGCTTTTCCATCTACTTTAGTGAATCTTAATTCTGCTTATGTTAAGGTTGTTAAGACTGGTAAGTATGTTAAACAAAACAATATTGAAGATATTATAGAAAGATATGAAGTAAAAGAAAGCAATGGAAGTATAACAACTTATGAAGTAAATGATATTATATTTTCTCAAATAGTTAACCCTAATAACCCTTTAATGGGTTTAAGTCCTTTGCATTCGTTAACTATGCCTATATCTAATATTCGTGGTGCATACGGTTTTAGAAATAAAATAATAGTTAAATCAGGAGCGTTGGGTATTCTTTCAAGTGCTTCAAAAGATGCAAGTGGAGGTATTCCATTAAACAATACAGAAAGACAAAGAATAGAACAACAACACTCAAACGATTACGGTATTCATGATGGACAAAGCTCTTTAATCATGACTGGTTCGCCTTTATCGTGGCAGTCAATGAGTTTTCCTACAAAAGACTTAATGTTGTTTGAAGAGGTCGAAGCGGATTTTAAAAGTATTATTGATGCTTACGGTCATAATGCAGATATTTACTCAAATCTTAATAATGCTAAGTTTTCAAATATGAATGAAGCTTTACGACAAACATATCAAAATAGAATTATTCCTGAGTCAGAACAACTTTGTTTTAATTTATCAAATAGATTAGGTTTAACTGCTAAAGGTTTGATATTAGAACTTGACTATTCACATATTGAAGTAATGAAAGAAAATGATAAGCAACAAGCTGAAAACTTTAAAATGAAAGCAGATGCAATTAGCACGTTGTTAAATAGTGGTTATACTAGAAGTGAGATTGATAAGCTTGTAACCCTTTAAAAACTTTCTAAATAGAACGACCTTGACATATTTAATAAAGAATCCGTACAATCTACTCCATCGTCTTTTTGATCTGTTACATTTACTTTATATCTAATAAAATGCTTAAAATATAGGTTGTAATCTTCTTGTAAAGTTGAATTAGATTTGAATACACATAACTGTTTTACTAACATTGCGTTTTGATATATCCTAGCTTGTTTATTTACTGATTGATGACAAGGTAAACATTGAGTATAATTTAATAAAGGTTGCAATTGATTAGAATACAATGAGCCTACACCATTGCTCTCAACTCTTACAAATTCAGGATTCCATTTATTTAGTAATTCAGCAGTTTTAGGAATATTAATATCAGAACCTTCATTTGTATAAATACAATCTAAAATATAAAGTTTTTTATCTATAATACCACCAATTAAACAACAATGATAATCACCACCTTTTGAAGTTGCAACATCTACAAATGCACATAATTGTTCTATTTTATTAGTATCTATTTCTGTATAAGTTTGAAGTTGTGCAATAGGAAATAAAATACCTTCCTGAGTAATTGGATTCTGCATGTATTGAGTTTCAAAAACAAATGGATTAGCTTGTTTTATCTTCATTAACTCATCAACTGTGTGTTTATGTTCCCATAATGCCGTACCGTCTTCTTTTATTACTGGCATAGATATAACAGTCCATTCATTAGGCTCTAAGTCTTGTAAATAACCACATAAATCTTCTTCGTGTAATCTTTGCATAACCACAATAATCGGAGTATTTCTACTATTAACACGATTACGAATAGTTGTTTCAAATTTATAGTTTATTTTATCTCTTACAGTATCAGAATTAGCATCATCAGGTTTTATAGGGTCATCAATTATAATTGCACCTCCAAAGTTTTTATACTTTTCTAAATCGGTTATAAATTCGTTTATTTCGTTTTCTTCTTCAACTCTGCCAGCTCCAAAACCTGTTACTTGTCCACTAGATGAACGAGCTAAAATACCGCCCATATTAGAAGTGTACCATTTATTTTTTGCTCTTGAATCCTTCTTTATTTCTATTAATTTGAATATTTCTTGATATTCTGAACTAGATATTAAATCTTTTATTTCTTCGGAGTTATCAAGTGCTAATTGTTCAGAATATGATAAATGGATGAATTTAGCTGAATCATTTAATGATAAACACCAACTAATAAAATTCTTAACTATTAATTCAGTTTTTGAGTATCTAGGTGCAATGTTGAAAATAACTCGTTTTAATTCTCCTTTAGCTATCTTTTCAAGTGTTTCAATTATAATATAATGATGTTCATTCATTATAAATTTTTTACCAAATTTCTTCTTAAAGAAGTATCTAACAAAAAATTCTAATGAAGTTTCACATTTTCTTTTAATTATATCATTTTCGCTAATACTCATTATTTAATGCTTCATCAATACGTTTAATTTCTTCGTCTGATAACTCTTTAACTTCTTTGTTTATATTTAGATTAGTTGATTCTGTTTGTTCTTTTAATCCTTGAATACGAGCTATAATATTAGCGTTATACATTCCAACAGTTGCACCAATTAATTGATTTGTGTCAATAGTTTTTTCAATCTCATCAATGACCCTCAAAAAATCATTGTTACAAGTCTTTTTAAATTCTCTTAACCAATTATCAGAACACCCAATGTAAAGAAAAAAAGCATCTCTTGTGTAAGGTCTTGGTGTTGGTATTTCCTTTTCAATAAATCCTTTATCTGTTTTAGTTGATTCTGTTTTTATTATTGGATTATCATCACACCATTGAAAGTATTCAAATGCACTTTCTAAAAGTAAGTCAGGAGTTTCAAATAATTTATCCCTTCCATGTTTACTTCTTAATTTCCAAAACTGATTACCTTTAGTTGCTGACATTTATTTCTTTTTGATATACTTTACTAGCTTCTAATTCATCTGTAAAATATCCTAAATGTTTAATTTTACCAGTTATTCTTATACAAGATTTCCATTTTTTCTTTTCCTTATTCCAACTTACACCAGTATATTTAGAAGAAGTGTTTTTTTTATCTTTTGATGAATTTAATCTTTGCGTTATGTATTGTAAATTTTCAACTGTGTTGTTTAATTTATCATTATTAATATGATCAACTACTAACTTATTATTATTACATTCTAAATATGTTTGAGCTACTAATTTATGTATTTTAAATGATTTTGATTTGCTATTAGAATATAAAACAACACAACAATAACCATCACTATTAATACCATGTTTTAATATTTTTTCTTTTGATATAAAAACCCTGAATCCTTGATTAATTTCTCTACTTAGACTTTTAACTTTGCCAAAATTACTTACTTGGTATAAGCCTTTGTAATTATCAATATCTCTAAACTCTTCTATCATAAATTCAATATTATTTTCTTGTTCTTCATCGCTTCAATAACCGTTTTAAAGTCGTACCTAATAAAAGCAAGTTCAACATAGTTATTATAGGTCACAACTTTATAACCTACTTTGATTGTAGGTAATGGACTAACTAATCTACCATCAACAAAAACTGCATCAGGTATGTGCTTTTTAACTTTAACCTCTAATTGTAACATAATATTTCATAAATATAGTCATATTTTTTACACCTAATATCATAGTATACAATTAATTCAATCCATTGGAATAGCTCAACTGTCATTTCTTACTTTTAAAAGTACTATAATTGTTCACTATGTAGATGACAAACTCTCGCATAAACACACTATCCTTTTCGCTTCTATACCATTCTCTTGCAACTTTATGAAGGTCTGACAAAGTTCCATGCTTAGTTACTATGTTCTTTCTATTCGGTAGTTTTAGTATTGGGTCTATTAACATAATTTATTTTTGAGATATTAAATGAACTTGTGGACCAGTAGTCAATTGCACCTACTTTGTTGAAAGCATCACCTACCAAAACAAAACCTTTAATAATATGGTTGTCTTCGTATGTAACCTGTATAGTTAACTCCGTCGTTTTTGACGTTGCTATTATATTTTGCTTAATTTCCAACATTCGATGCTATTAAAGTATTTAACCTCTCCACTTGGGCTTGTCCATTCTTTGCCTTTCAAATTCACCTCAACTTCTAACAAATCCCCAATATTAATATCGTTAATCAATGTTACTTTGTCTTTTGTCAACTGAATTAATATGTCATTCGAGAATGCACCATCTACAACTGTTAAGACAAATTCACGTTTTGAGAATGCTTCCGATACTACCTGAGTATCTTTTTTTACTTTCAATGTTCCTGTAATATTCACGATTTTTAAATTTTTGTGTGAGCAAATATAACTATATTTTTGAATTCATCAAGTGATCTAACTAAATAATATTCAAAACCTTTACTTTCTAATTGTTTTTGAATGTATTTCTGTATTTCGCTTTGTATTCCCTTCTCATTTTTAACCTCTACAAATATTGTTTTATTGTCTTTAAATAAAGTAATATCAGGATAACCATTCATATTACATTTAACTACCTTTAAAACTAAATATCCGTTCTTTTTAGCTTCATTTATTATCTTACTTTGAATAACTGATTCTAACATATCTCTTTTAATTTAGCCTGATATGATAAACTTGCATCTAATTCATTATTGAAATATCCTAAATGAAGATACTTTCCATTAAATTTAAATCGAGTTACCCACTTTTTTTTTACCTTACACCAACTAACACCAGTATATTTTGAAGTTCCTTTTGTGTCTTTAGAACAATTTTCTCTATTGGTAATTAATTGTAGATTTTCTAATCTGTTATCAGTCTTAATATTATTAATGTGGTCTACAACTATTTTAGTTGTTCCATCTGAAAAATGATTGAAAAATGATTTTGCTACTAATTGATGAACTTTAAATGTTTTAAAACTTGTTTTGTTTGATAATACAACAGAAAGATATTTTCTTGAAAGACCTGCTTTTAAAAATTTTTCTTTTGAAATATGACAACCCTTATGATTACATATTTTTCTAGGTAATGATTTAACATTTCCTAAATTACTAACTTGATATAACCCTTCGTATTCAGGTATATCTTTAAAAATTTCATTATTCATTCGACATTATTTAAAATAAAAAAACACCATTAAATTAGCCACGTCGAAAAGGCATCGTTTAATAGTGTTTCAAAAAAGTTTTTTAGTAATTTTCGACGTTACTTAATTACAAATATACTAAATATACTTCTTAAATTGTGATTCTGTAAAGTTTTTTTTCTGACTTATTACTTTATAAATTTTTTCGGTAAGACTTCCTTTACCAAAAATAAAATAAACATCATTCTCTTTACGATTTTGAGTCGTTAATCTATCTCTAGATTGTAAAAAATTAGTTCCTGAATATCCAAAGTTATAAAATACTAAACAATCTGCTGAACTTAAATTAACTCCCATTGCACTAGAATACTGTTGCCCTATATAATGCTTATTTGTATTATTAAACTCGTTTAAATCTGTTGTATGGTTAGTAAAAACTTGTTTTAATAGTTCTAATTCCTCAATGTAATAATAAAATATAGCTAATTTTTTATTTTTAAAATATTCACGTATAAATTCAGCTTTTGATTTATCTAAAATCATACTTTTACCGCTTTCAAATTTAACAGTACCACTTTCTAATTGATGTATTTTACTCATTAATTTTAAATTAGTATCTGCAAGTATAGTTTCATTTTTACCCTCAATAATTAAATCCTTTTTTAATTTATTAATAATATTTTTATTGCAAGAATTAAAATAAATTATATTCTCATTTACTTTCGATTTAAAACCTGAATCTTCCTGAGTGTATTTAATTGTATATTCATCAATAATTGGATTGATTAAATTCATTTTAGAATCTGAATAATCTTTTACAATTCCATATCCTAAATGTTTCTGAGTTACATTTACAAATGTTTTTGACCATTTATAAAAATTACCATATTCTTTAAACGGTGAATAATAAGATACCCAAAATTGATGAAATATTTGTGAGCCACTTTCTGTTGACATCGTCCCACTTAAAAAAATCATAGGTAAATACGAATATTTTAATTTAAATAGTTTAGTTCGATTACTTGGTTTTGGAAAAGCTCCGTTTCCATGATGTTCGTCTGAAATAATTAAATCATATTTATCTTCAACCTTATGCAATGATTCCGCATTTATGATAGTTATATTAAATATAAAATTAAAGTTGTTGTAATCGTCTTGAATTGAACTAATCGCTTTCTTTTTAGTTATAAATAAAACATTTTTAGAACCGTTCAACTTAGCCACGTTTAAAGCGGTTAACGTCTTACCTGTTCTTGGTTGCATATTTAGATAAACTATTTTTTTATCTTTTAAAATTTCAACTGCTTTTTGCGAAAGTTCTAACTGGTAATCCCTTAATTTTGGCAATACTTTTGTTTGATTCTCAGTTTTTAAAGTGAACCTTAAATTAGTGTTTTCATTGTGGAATTTTACAAACTTATCTCTAAATTCAAAATCATTAAATAAAGCTATTGAATCATTATAGATTACAATATCAAATAATAATTCAAAAGTATAATTATTTAAAAATATAAACTTTTCTACAATATTTGTAAAATCTAAATTATGATGATCTATATTTATATCTTCCCATTCATTAATTATCTTATTTGATATTTCACATTTAGTAACTCCTTTTATAAAAGTTTTTTTGAATATAATTATTTCACTATGTATTGAGTTTCTAAATGCTTTAATTACCTCAGCCTTTTTATTAATTGATAAAGGAAAATTAACTGATATAGATATTTCATTTAAGTCTTCATCAATAATATGTAAACATTCTGAATTTTTACCCCATTCTGTTTTGTTTCTTTTAATAAAACCAGTACATCCATTATTAAATTTTTCATTATAATTTGGATGTAATTTAAAATATTCATTTAAATATTCAAAATCTGAGCCAGTATCTAATATTTCACCAACTATTAAAATATCTTTTATCTCTTTTGCTAATGTTCTTTTTTGTGTGATATTCATAATTCTTTTAAGTATTTAGTTATCATTTGTCTTGAAACTCCAATCAATTCAGCAACTTCTGAACGGTTAAAGTCTGGGTTTTCTTTATAAATCTGTATTACTCTTTCTTTTTTACTTAATGATTTATTTTTACTTAAAGTTTCTTTATACTCATTTACCTCAGTACTATTAATCTTTATCTTTTTAGCCATTGAAATAAAGTATTTAGATAACTTTTCCGCTTTTAAAATAGATTCTTTAGTAATAAAATATAAAGGTTCATTCTTGTCATTATCAAAAACTTGCAAAGTATTAATCATTAAAGCAAAACGAGGTATATAAGACTTTTGTTTTGGTAACATTGATTTCATATATTCATTTTCATCTTCTGAATTTTGAATAGTTGTTATCTCGTTAAATATTCTTTTTAATTCTTCCTTTGCATCTGAATTAAAGCGAGCAATAATAGGTATAATTTCTCCATCGTTATCAGTTTTAAGTACTTTCTTAAATGATTGAAATAAAGTAATAATATAATTTTTATACCATTCTAATATTTCTTCATCCATTTCTTCATCGTTCCATTCTTCAATCTTTACATTTGGAAACGATGTTAAAACCCTATCTATAAAACCGTTATCTTTATTTTCAATAGTAAATACCTGACTTAATACACTTGGCTGAATACCTCCTAATATTGGAATGATTGGGCTTGAAACAAAGTTAGATTCGCTAGTTTTTCTATTTAATGCAATTGCTTTATTTGACCAACTAGATAACCAAAATTCTAAATCAGAACCAGCTCTGTATTTATTCATGTCTTTAAACCATCCTGCTAACTCATCTTTCATTACTGCTATACCATTCTTATTTTCTGAATGCAGTTGTACTAATGCCTCTAAAGTAATATCTGAAACAATAAACTGGCTTTTAATCGGTTGCTCAATATGTTCTGTTTCTGCTTTCTCTTTTTTAGTCAAAGCATTATATTCGTTAAATCTTTGACAGTTTTTAGCATATTTTTTAATCTCTAAATTATTTAAAAAATTTAAAGGATAAGTAATAATATCTAAATTGTGAGATTTACCAACTCCAGCCTTTCCAACAATAGCCAACCAAATATTAACACTTTCAATCCATCCTTTTTTAACCTCACACTTTACAGTATTACCAATTATAATTGACATTAACCAAAGCATAGAACAACCCATATAATCTATTGAACTACTTAATGTACGATTACATTCTAACATATAATTCTGAATAGAAGTAGGGAATATTTCAATAGGAAAAACTAAATCTTCTTGTTTAATTTCAATCTGTCTTTCAAGTTGTTCTACTTTCTTAACTATTCTACTTCCAAAACCTTTTGAATAAATATCCTTTGATGCTTCTTTAAAATCTCCATTAAAATATTTATAAGTAAATACTTGAAATGGACTTAATAAAGTTTCATTTGGATAAATTGTTCCTGTTGAAAAAAGAAACATAAAACCTGTATCATTAAAGATATATCCTGAATGTTCAGAAGTTGCTCCATGTCTTTTAATTACATTCTTATTTTTTAATCTTCTTACAATAGTAAAATCTGATTCTATTAATTCCCATACTGTTGTTTTTTCGTTAAAATCGTCCCATGGTTTAATTTCATTTTCATTATACTCAGTTACTTTTTTTACTACTTCATTAACTGGATTCTCTGTAATAATATCTTTTTTGCTATCAAAGTATTTTGAAACTCCAAATAAAACCTCCCTATCATGAATTGATATAGTTTGAATTTCTGAATAACTTAATTTACTTACTTTACGTTCATAAATAAAAACATAACCGCCAATACCCCTAGTTTCAATAATAGCCTCTTTACAATCACTTAAAGTTGCTATCTTTTGATTACCTCCAACTTGTTCACATTTATAAAGAATATGGTAACCATTTGAAACTGTTTTATATATTACAAATTTATCCTCAAAATCTGCTATATTATCTTGTAAAAAAGATAAATATTCATTCCAAAACTCTGTTTGTTTTTGAAGTGTTGGAAGTACTTTTAAATCAATATCAAATACTTCTAACCCATTGTACCCAGTGCAAAAACCTTGACCTTTAGTAGATTCTAATTCATATGCTTCTTCAAAAGCATCTTTTGTAAATGGTAAATCTTGTCTAATCTTCCAAGGGATATTTGGAATTTTCTTTTCTCCAATTGTGATTACTGAATAACCATCGTCTAAAAACTTTTTTAACTTACCTAATTCTAATTTCATAAATGTTATTAAATGACAAAACCCTCACAAATCCACAGCATCCTACCTCTGTTTCATTGTAAGGGTTTTAATTCCTTTAGTTCTTATATTGTAGGATGAGAACGAGTACAAATATAATTAATTATTTTAATTTACAATAGTTTTTAATAAAAAATATCTATGACAACCAAGTGACAACCAATGACAACTAATGACAACCAAAGTGACAACCAATTTTAACTGATTATCAATGTTTTAACTCAAAAAGTTTACACTTTGCGTTTTTTGAAAAATATTTTTTTTATTTAGTAAATTTATTTTTTTATATGTGACAACCAAAAGGTTTAAAGTGTTGATAATCAATTGAATTTAGTTGTCATAGTTTACACTATCCTTCTACTACTACTTTTCACTAACTTTTTTTTATCATTTCTCCCACTTCTAATTTTCTGCTGAGTTTTCTTGCTTTGCTTGTCGTATTTCAGCATCGTTTTACGTTGTTGTATCATATTGGCTTCATGAATTGAATACGAGCAACTGGATAGCAATAAAATTAAAAGGTATTTCATAGGTATAAAGATAAAAAAAACCATCCAAATTAATGAATGGTTAATATAATGAGTCTGCTGCTTGAACAAACTACTGTTAATGCAAAGATAGTTATATAAATGAAAATATATGTTCAATTATTGGTAACGTCCAACCATCACCCAATAAACTACCTGCTTTTGCTTTAGATAATATACTTGTATATCCATCTGGGAAGCCCTGTAAACGTTCCATTTCTATTTGGTTAACTGTTCTTACTAATTTATCTTCTGTTTGATATTTAATTTTATGTCCCATACATTCTGTAAGAGATACAGATTTACCTTTTACATCATATATTCTATTTTGCATAAATGGTTGTTGTCCATTACTTTCTTTACTTGGATTAATTTGATATACTATATTAATAAATTCTTTTGATGCTCTTTTCTTAATACTATCTTGACTTGTACAAGCTCTACTTTCACTTTCTAATAATGCTAATGCTTTAACTCTTTCAACAGTACCATCTGTTATAATATCTTTAAACATGATACCTCTATCTTTTGGTTGAGGTATATCAGTCACAATATCAAACATAGTTTCTTTAGTTCTTATGTTTGACCAGTAGTAACGGTTTCTGAGTTGGGCGGTTAAAAGTTAACTATTTATATTACAAGGGTAAACACCCAAAGCTCTACTCATTATTCCAACATCTAGTTTTGAAGCCGAACCTACATTTTCTTGAAGAAATAAAACGTTCGGATTTAATGATTTAATATGTTCTAAAATTTCAACAAACACAAAAAACAAACTAGATTTTTTACCATTTATACCTGCACGTTTACCAGCGGCTGAGAGGTCTTGACATGGACTTCCAGACAATATTAAATCAATACTTTTCCAATCAATATCCCATTCTCGCCATTTAGTAACATCCCCTACTTGTATAGTGTCGGGAAAGTGATGTTGTGTTAATTCTATAGCATAAGGCTTTATTTCACTTGAATAGTATTTATCTACTTTAATACCTACGTTTTCAAGTGCTTGCCTACCCGTATTCATTCCGTTAAAAAGACTAATCACATTCATTATTCACATATTTAGATTTAAAATTTGTCAAATTAAATCCGAATAACTCTCGTCTGTTATGCTTCATTAATACTTTGCTACGTAAATGCTCACCGTAGGCTATTTGTTTAATGCTTTTAATCGTTTTAAAGAAGTTATATAACTTTCTGTGCTGATTGTTACCCTCGCTTTGTAGGTAACACTTGAAGCGAATTTCACGTTCCATATCACTTAACTTTAAATGTTTGTTCAACAATATTTCTAAACTCTTTTAAATTGTCGGTGTGTTCCTGTGCCAGTTGGTCTTTATCTTCGTTGCTATTCTTATAATAAAGACTATTTGCGTTGCGTTCTAGAACCTTAATTACATCGTTGGTGAAGAACTCAGGCATAACACTATTTAACTCCTCGTAGTATTCTATAAATAAAGGAGTCCAAGTTACTATTATACCAATTAATTTATCATAGTGTTTCTTATCCTCTAAATACATTTGCTCTCTGTATTCTCGAGCTAACTTTCTTTTGTATTTGATTTGATTTTTGTCTATCATAATGTTTTTAATTTTAATTCATATGCTAAATATGCTTCTTCTTCTGTTTTAAAATATCCTAAAGATATACGTTTACCATTAATAACTATTCTAGATTTCCATTTAAGATTATTTTTACACCAATTAACTCCAACATATTTACTACTACTTTTTAAATGTTTTTTATTAGTATTTTCTCTATTAGTTACTATTTCTAAATTATATAAATTATTATTTAGTTTATTAAAATCTTTATGATTAACTACTAATTTATGTCCACAAGGAGTATGATTAAGAAAAGCCATAGCAACAAGTTGATGAACTCTAATTGTTTTTTTTTGTGAATTTTTATAAAGAATTACATAACAATAATTGACATTACCAATATTAGGCTTTAATATTTTTTCTTTAGTAATATAAAATCCATTTTTCCATATTTCTCTAGGTAAACTCTTAACATTTCCTAAATTACTCACTTGATAAATACCTTCATAGTTAGGTATGTCTTTAAATATTTCTTCCATAAACAAAAAATGCTATTGACTTTCGAGGTTACGGCTCTACTCATCAATAGCAATTTATTAAATTTCTTACTTGTGTCCGTAACTACACATTGTAAAGATACAAAAAAATAATTAATTATTGCTAAATTTTAAGCCTTTTTAAATCAGATTTTAGATTAGAAGTACATTCACGAAAGTACTTATCGGTTTTTAATTTTTCATATTGAGATAAATAGTAAATTATTGTATCGTGTTCTAAATCAAATAAACTACCTATAAATTTTAATGTCATTGTAGTATTTTTCTTTAAATAACTAGATAATAACATTCTATTGTAAACTAACATTTGTTTACGGCTTCTTCCTTTTAAGCCATAAAAATCTACCAAATCTAATAACTTAATCGGTGTTTGTTCCGTTAGTTCAACTTCTTCTATCGGTTCGTATTCCAGAACCTCGTTAACAAATTTGTCAAGCCCATCTAGATCAAACTGTATCTTTGTGTTAAACCTTATTGATTGTAGGATATTCAATTCTAATCCCAAATCTTTCAGCATTTGTAAGTTCTTCATATTGTAATAGGTTTTTCAGCTAATGCTATTGCTATTGTTTCACTATCGAATCTCATATTTTTGTATAATTCGCTCCATTGTATCTGATAACCTTTATCAAATAGTAGTTTCTCTAGTTCTGGAGTGTACCATCCTAATAAACTAACTTTGTATTGAGTAATGTCTACGTTAAAGAAGTTCTCTAAGTTTAACTCGTAGTGTAATTTTGTCACTAAATCTAATTTGCTTTTCATAATCTTATTTGTTTTTTGGTGTGTAACTATTTTTGTCAAATCCTTGTTTAACTTTCCCTAATTCTACTGCATACATTCCGAAGAACCACATCGACCATTGATTGAAATTTTCGGGTTTGTCTTTTGGAAATACTGTGCGACTGATTCTAATTGTTTTCATAATATTTAGTGTTTTAATTAATACTTAGGCAAATATAAGCACTCTTTATCTATCTCGCAAGTTTTATTCACATTATTTTTAAAATAATTCACACAAAAAAATAACTGCCTAGTATTTAGACAGTTATTTACATCGGTTATACAACATTTATGCGAATGATAGCGACAATAAGTGAGTTATCTTCAATTGCTCGGGGGGACATCGCTCCGAACTGAAATTTTACTTTGAGTTTAATTTACTTTTAATTAAGTCAACTTCATCTTTTTCAATAAACCATCTTATCATTGCACTATTTTCATCCCAAAAACCAAAACACAAACGGTTTTCTGACCCTTTCTTGTATATCTCAAACCACTCATACAACTCTTGTTTAAAATCTAAAATAGAGTCATCACCAAATTTTAATTCATAACCTTCAAATAAAAAATCTTTTGAGAATACTTTTGCTAAAAAGATTTGAGTATTGTTTTGCTTATCGGTTTGATAACAGTATTCTCCAATTTCACTATATTTTTCTACTTCCATAATTTCTGTTATTGTAATTTTAAATTTATAAACTGTGTACTCGCAACTAAAGATAACAGCGCATAAGAAAAACGGTTTGACACGTGCGCATTCAAGAACCGTTTCCCTTATCCGCAAAACGTTATGGGGCATAATGACGTACACACCCGTTCGACCTAAATTGAAATAGTGTATGTTGATATTTCAACTTTGAACCCTGAATCATTTAATTCATTAATATTATCTATTGACAATTCGATAAATCCACCATCATAAAAGTATTCATCATAACTTTTTCTTTGTCTAAATGAATTTGCTAAATATGGAAATAAATTAATTATTCTTCTAACTTTACTACCTTCAATAATCCCCTCATTTAATTCTAATTCTCTTCTTAAAGTTTCCATTTTTTTTTATTATTTAATTATTATTTACTGTGTTAAAAATTACACCCCATAACAGCAAATAAGAGATAAAGCGAACGTACATATTCCAGACGCTTCATCACTTAGTTGCAAACCGTCCGTTATAAGCCATTTTTACGAGCATCTACATAAAAGACGACAAGATTAATAACTGAATATACTATGGATAAAACTCCTAATATCCATAGAAAATAATTGTCAGAAGGTTTTAAATCTCCATTTGTTGCGAGCATCCAAGTAGCCCATAATGTGATTAAAGTAAATGATATGTATTTCATATTTTTAAATTTGTGAAGAAAACGGCTTATAACAGCACATACCCAAAAGAGGGGTTTTAGTGGTGCTATCAAGTGTAGTGCTTCGATTAAACATTTGTTGTTATATTAAAATTTGTGCTTCGTAATTCCCCCCTTCGGGTATCTGCATCACGTTATTTTCTATTTCTGAAATGACTTAACCACTTCTTTAAATTCACAAATTCGCTCAATTGGTATCAATGCCTTTACAATCTTTGCGTTTATGATTTTGGGTCTCCCAGCTTTCTCGTAGGTAGTTGGAGCTATCTCCGTTGCATATTTCTTCTCTTTCTTCATAATTAAATACTGGTATTGTTTCTTTTTCTTTGTTTGTGCGGAGTAGTAATATAACCACTACTCCGATACAAGGCATGATTAATACTTTAAACATTCTTAATTGATATTGAATTTTTGCTAAACGTTATGATTGGACGTTTAAGAATTTCTCCAGTGCTTTCATCTAAACTAGTCAAACTACTTAAAGCAACTTGTTTATATTTATCCTCAATCTCTTTAAGGTTAGCCTTAGCAATCTGATACTCCTCAATGTTAGAATAGTCAATCATACGTCTGCCCTCTACTTTAGTTACTTTAAAGTTACCGAAGTTAAAAGTTTTTTCTGTACGTTTCTCGGCTTCTTCAATTGCTAAACTTTGCACCTCGATTTTAACTTTTTGTGCAAGGTCTTCAATCTCTTTCGCTTTTCCGTACAATTCTAAAGGATTTAATTCTCCATTTCTAACCGCTTCGATTAGTATTCCGAAGTAATCTTGTAATGTTGTAGGTGTTACTTCTACTACTGACTGTCTTTGTATATTTTCCATAATTTCTATTTGTTAAATTGTTTTTTATAATAATCTTCTCCAGTGAACCAATATTCAAAACTTGTAGTACCTGAGTGAATTTTTAATTTATCTCCGTGTGCTTCTACAATCTGTTGCTTTTCCATTTCTAAAGCTTGTTCAATAATTGGCTCGTCAATTCTTATATTTACCCCAGTAAGTTTAATTATTTCTTCAACTAAAAATTCTACTGCCGTCATAATTTCTATTTATTAGTTATTTCGTTAATTTCTAAAATTTGCTTAGCGGTTAATGTATATGCTTTGATTAATTTGTCAAATACATCTAACTCTAGCCCTTCATATCTTGCAACCGCTTTATCAAATAAAAGTTCTGAGCAAATTGGTAACTGTTTAGGTTGTGGTTTACTAGCCAATTGCCCATCGTCATCGTCCGCCATTAAAAGTAAAATGCTTGAAATTTGGTAACGTCGATAATAGGTGATTTGACTACCGAGAGCCTGACTTGTTAAATTTGGAGTTAATTCAATAAAACTCTCAATCATTTCACCGTTTTCAATATCAATTATTTGCGTATAAACTTTACCCTCTTTAATCGGTTGTAATAATATTAAACCTTTCTCTAGTAGTATTGGCTCAACCGCTTCTATTAATGCGTTTAAATCGGCATATGTATTTTTGAAATGGGGGTTGGTTTTCGTTTTTTTAACAATACCGATTTCTTTCTTTGCTTCGTGTATTTTTTTGTAGATTTTCATAATTTTTGGTTTAAAATTTGTTCTTTAAATATTCTAATAACTTTAATTGCACTATAACAATCGGGGGCGTTTGAATCACCAAACTTTTGCAGTTGTTTCCATTTAGGTACGTTTTCAGAAATTTCAATATTTCTTCTTAACTCTTGTGCTTCAATTTCTAGTTCACACCACTTTTCAAATAATTCTAAATCTTTCATAATTTTTACGTTTTGTTTCGACAAATATACAACTTTTTTAATAAACAATACCTTTTATTATTTATTTTTACAAAAAAAAACAGAGCATCATTTATGACACTCTGTTAATTAACTAAAACCTAAAATTATGAAAAACGAAGATACTAATTATTTCTTTACAAAAAGTACTGCTTCTGCTTTTCTTCTACGAACTAAACCTGGTAACTCTTTACCACCGCCTTTTGTATAATGAGAGCATAACCAATTAACTATGTTCATTTCGCTATGTTTCTCATTAATCATTTTAAATAAAGTATTTGAACTCCCACAATTCCAACAGAACGAAACTAAGGCATCGAATTGATTTTGATTTAACGGTACTTTAATAGCATCTAAGACAGTCTTTTCGTATTTAGGTAATAAGTCTAAAAACAATTTATTCGCTTCGTCTTGTGTTATCTTATCTCCTAACTTAACTTTGTTACCGTTTGTATAATAGGTGTTCCCGAAGCCAATTGTATTAACTCCAGCACTACATTTATATGCAGTTAATTTACAACCTTCAAAGGACTTAATTAAATCTATTCCTACCTGACTTGTTTTCATTTTGTTCAATAATTAAAATTACTACTATTGCTAATAATATAGCACTTACCGAGATCACTTGTTAAATGTTGTTGCGTGTTTAATTACATCACGTGTTAATATACCTAGTGTTACATCTACAATAGTCTTAACTACGGGCTTCGTATCTAATATCCCACTTGCGGTTATAACTCCCAACATCGAAACTAAGATAGTTTTAAACTGTCCTTTAAATCTGTTATCTGTTGTGCTTTCTGCTTTAATTTTGTCTAAAATTCTCATATCAATTATAAATTATTTTTGCAAATTTTCCGTTTAATGCTTCAAAAGTTGTTTGCATATCTTTTGGTAATAGGTCTATGCCCATTGCAAAAATATCGTAACAAGCTAAAATTTTCTCAAAATTAGATTTATGGTGTGTACACGAAAATATACTTTCTATCCTATGCTGAAAACTATTAACTACATCAAATCTAAAGTTTTCAAATAGTTCAATTATATAAGTCGCATCTTCGTTTGATATGCCTTTATTTAACCAGTGTGTTTTTGTTTCTTTAATATAATTTGTGTGCATCAAATACATTTCTTTTAGTATCATAGTTTTTAATTCATCAAAAGAAACTTCACTAAAATCATTATCTAAAAATTCAACAAAATGGTCAATACAAATGTTGCATTTATAGTTTGTAAAATCTTTACACATTTGAGTTTTAACTGCATCAAATTGTCTGTTTGTATAAAACTTCATAAAAAATACTTCTTTCTTAACCCTCTCCAAAGTATTGAATATATCGTGCGATTTTAAGTCCTTTATATCTTCCTCAACTTCTTTTCGGTTAATCAACTTACTTATATCTTTGTGAAAATAGTACGTTAATATACCTAAAACTATCACTATAAATAGTAAATAAGGAGGAAGGTTGATATGAGTTAAGAAATCGAACATTTTTTATTTTATTTTTTATATAAAATTACGTTCTCATTTTATATATGAAAACGTAATTTTAATATTTTTGTTATTTAGATTTAATCATATTAACACAAGAATTCATTTGAGCTTGTTCCTCAACTGTAAAATCTTCCCACACTAAGACTTTCACGTTATTTCCATTTAAGTCTTGAGTGATTATTCTCATGTTTTCAGTCATCTTTAACTGTGCAATTATCTGTCCTATTTCTACTGTTTCCATATTTTTATTTATTAATTTAAGATTACATTTCCTTGAGCGTCTGCTGTGTTTATTTGTGCATTTGTTATGCCTGCTGAATTAATTGTTGATGTACCTTTAATAGCATTTCCATACATATAAACTGTTTGAGTTGATGCCGTATAATTTATTATAGTTCCAGAATTTGCAACTTGTATATAATTATTTACTTCTACATTATTTACACAATCTCTAAATATATATACACCTGTAGTATTCCATTCATTAATTAATGTGCAATTGTATAATTTTTGAGTACCACCATAAAACAAAAATGATAATTTAACTTTTAAAGTACAATTGTAGTAATTTGCACTTGTTGAGAATTGATTAATGTATAGTGTTGCGCTTTCAATATAACAGTTGTGAAATTGAGCATTAACATCTGCACTTATAGGTCTTTCTGCGGCTGAATAAATATAACAATTTTCAAAAATTCCACCACCAGAAATCACATTTGATGTCATTGAAACAATACTACAATTAGTTATATTCTTGCCATTTCCAACATAAGCAACACCGCCTGTTGCTATTAATATGCAATTGTTCATAGATGGGCTTCCAGACACTAAATCTGCCGACGAGCCTTTAATATAACAATTACTAATTAATACCGTTCCATTATTTGCATTTACACTTCCAAAAATATAACAATTACTAATGTTTAATGTCGTTCCTCCTCTAGTTAATACATTTATACCGCTTCCAGTTGTTGATAATCCCCAAATTGCTCCACTACCATAAAACCCCCAAGCTCCTGCATTATTAACGTTAAGAAAAGCACTATATCCCCCAATATTTGATGAAGCATTAAAACATTGAATAATAGCTGATGTTGTTGTTTTTACCAAATTTATATTGCTAAATATAACGGTACAAGCTACGTTGTTATCGTCAAAACCGTTTCCAGCATTACTAAAAGTAATTGTATGACCGTTTCCGTTTATATTTACTCCATTTTTAAGAATATATGTATTTGTTGCTTCAGTAATGTCAGCAAATAATTCAATAACTTGACCGCTAACCGCAGAAGCAACCGCTAAAGCCCAAGTTGCATAATAAGTATAAACACCACTTGCATTTGATATTCCCCATATACCTCCTGATGAACCACTTGCAGGAGTTCCCCACGTACCATCATCTTTTAAAAAGTTACCTACATTTGTCCCTTTTGGAACAAATCCATGTTTAGCAGTTGTGAAATTGTTTGTAGTTATATCAGTTGTTGTAATTGTAGCATCTGAAATAACTTGATCACCTGTATTCGTTCCACTTGAAGTCCCTGACCCCGTTACCTTAGCATTTATCTGTGTTTGAATTGCACTTGTTACACCTTTAACATAAGATAACTCTGTTATACTTGGGTAAGTAGCAGTTGATAATGATACTAGATTTTTAGAAGCATCAAACCCTGATAAAGTGTTTGCAGTTGCATAAGTATAAACAGAACCTAAAGATATATTTAATTTTGCAGTTCCATCAATCCAAAAAGCAGTTGATAACCCACTTGAACCAGTTTGTACGGTTTGAAAATACAAAGATGAACCAATTGTTCCAGCATTATTTTCCGTTGCTTGTGCAAATATTTGAACTGAATCATTTGCTGAACCGCCATTCCAAGCCATCATGCCTAAAGTATCACCACTTAAAGCATTTGTTTGACTTGTAATAGTACCTCTTTTTCTAGTCATTCTAGTAAGTGGATAAACTGTCGTACTTACTGCAGTTTGAGATATTTGAGCGAAAGTATCAGAAACTATACTAACACCATAAGATAAAATTTGAGTAAATTTTGAAAGTAAAGTGTTATTTTCTCGAACCATTACACTTCCATTTCTTGATATTGAAGAAGTCTTATTACTTCCAGCATCTACAAAAACACCATCTATATTAAACTCAGTTGAGTTAGGTATTGCTTTACTTTTATAAATAGTTCCGTTATATATCCAAGTTGAGCCATCAACAGTTGAATAATATAATATGTTTGTTGTTGCTGGTGTATTTGGTGTAAAAACAACTCCAGCAGTTGTAGGAGTTAATTTGTCAAATGAAACTTCACTCGCTGGAGTCGATGGAACTACTAAAGTTTTTATCTTTTCACCAGTAATTTTTTTACTCACATACGCA
>Ga0209596_1000569_pt1 | contig 34277 bp, 28 predicted proteins | sample M_130807_MF_Meta_FD_187314 | JGI IMG/M metagenome (GOLD analysis project Ga0209596, IMG submission 187314) | Freshwater microbial communities from Lake Montjoie, Canada to study carbon cycling - M_130807_MF_MetaG (SPAdes) (version 2) | ecosystem: Environmental > Aquatic > Freshwater > Lake... | reverse complement strand
GTACTGCGCATTATGTGGCGAAATATCCAATTGATAACGTAAACTTAGATGACGTTAAAGTGGTTCGTTTTTCTGAAGCCTATTTAATTTTAGCAGAAGCTTATTATAACTTAGGTGATATTACAAACGCCAATGCTACTTTAAATAAGTTTGTAGTGAACAGAGATCCTAAAGCAGTTTATGCTAGCGCTGGTTCTCAAGTATTAACCGATATCTTAGAGGAGCGCACTAAAGAGTTTGCTTTTGAAGGTTACAGATTCTGGGATTTAACAAGATTGGGTTACACATTCGTGAAGCCTCAAGGTCAAGATGCTACTAATGCAATCTCTACTAAAATCACTGTTGCTCCAGGAAATACAAATTTACTTTTCCCTATTCCTAATGATGAAATCTTAGTGAACCCTAACGTTACTCAAAACGCTGGTTATTAATTTTTCTAAGTAGAATACACTATACAAAACCTCCCTCGATTAGTCGAGGGAGGTTTTTTTTACTAGTATATTTTCGTTTTTCGTAAAACATTGAGCAAGAGGCTTTTGTTAAAAAATTTACTACTAAATATTATCAAAGATTAAACAATATTAAGAATGAATAGAATCTGTAGAATTCTTTTAACAAATTAATACTAACTTTATTTTTCGAAAAAAAACCAATAATATGAGAAAATTTGTCGCAATCCTTTTATGCGCAATTTTGGCTGTAACTCAAGTTACTGCACAAAATAAAACCATAAGAGGTAGGGTTACTGAAGATGGTAAAAAGCCACTTTCAAACGCTTCTATCATAGTTAAAGGCACGAATGTCGCGTCTAAAACGAATGAAGAAGGTTTCTATTCAATCACTATTCCAACTAATGGAAAAGTTTTAAAATTTAGTTCTTTAAATTTTGAAGATCAAGAAGTTAACATCGGATCAAAATCTGAAATTAATGTCATCTTGGTCAATACAGTTTCTGATTTACAACAAGTAATTGTTACAGGGTATGGTACCACTAAAAAGGCTACTAATACCGGTTCCATTGCTACAGTAAAAGCTGCAGACATTGAAAACTTACCTTTTAGTTCTGTTGATAAAGCACTTCAAGGTAAAGTAGCAGGTTTACAATCTGTTGCTTCTTCAGGACAACCAGGAGCCAGCCAAGCTATTTTAATTCGTGGTGCAAGTTCAATTACAGCAAGTAACGCACCTTTATGGGTAGTAGATGGTGTGCCTATTAACGCTGGTGATGCATCTCGTTTGCAAACTACAGGTAACTTATTAAGTACTTTGAATCCAAATGATATTGAAAGCATTTCTGTTTTAAAAGATGCGGCTTCTCAATCTATTTATGGTTCTCGTGCTGCCAATGGCGTTATCGTGGTTACTACTAAAAAAGGTAAAAGCGGTAAAACTAAATTTAGATTTGATACAGAATTAGGTAATTCAGATGTTGCTTATCAAAATGAAAAGTATAAGCCATTAGATGCCAATGAATATATTAATATAACACGTGATGGTTTGGTGAATGCTGGTTATTCTGCTGCGCAGATATCTAGCACTTTGAAATCTCTGGGTGAAGGCAATGGTACCAATTTTAATTGGTATGATAATATCATGCGTGTTGGTCAACAAAAACAATACAACTTAAGCGCCGAGGGTGGTAATGATAAAACTACTTTCTTCTTGTCTGGTGGTCACTTTGCACAAGAAGGTACTTCTATCAATTCTCAATTAAAGAGAAATAACGTGAATGTGAGAATTACCAATAAGGCCACTGATAAATTAACTATTGGCTTTAATTTAAATGCGGGTAATGTGAGTCAACGTGCACCTTTAAATGGTGGCGCATTTGGTAACCCATTATTAAGTACTTATTTCTTATTGCCTACTTATTCAGCATACAAGCCAGATGGTACTTATAACTATGTATTAAACGGTGGCTTACACAATACGGTGGCTTTATCAGAATTAGATAAGCGTTTTTTACGTCAAACAAGTGTAAGAGGTAGTGTAAATGGAGAATATAAGATTTTAGACAATCTTAAATTTAAATCTGTTTATGGTATTGACTACAATGCTTTAGAAGAAGATCAATACAATAACCCAATTCATGGAGATGGATTAGCTTCTAATGGTCGTGCATTTGCATACTATACACGTTATTTTAACTATGTATGGACAAATACTTTAGACTTACAACAAAATATTACGCGTAATGGAGACCTTTCTTCTTCTACCCAAATTGGTTATGAAGCACAAAAGTCTGCAGGTTATTTTTCTTCTTTACAAGCTCAACAATTCCCTCCTTCTTTGTCTTTGGTTTATCCAGCTTCTGGAGCGAGTCCGACAACAGCAAGTGCTACTATTTCTGAATATACATTTGAATCACAATTCGCTTCTACGAATTTGAATTACAAAAACAGATTTGTATTATCTGGAAGCTTCCGTCGTGATGGATCTTCTCGTTTTAGTGCAAAAAATAGATATGGTAATTTCTGGGCATTGGGTGCAACATGGAATATTGACAGAGAGGAATTTATGGTAAACAATACTTTGTTTGATCAGTTAAAACTTCGTGGGTCTTATGGAGTAAACGGTAACGCGGGTATTGGTAACTATGACGCTCCTGCATTATATGGATTTGGTTTTAACTATAATCAATTACCTGGTTCTGGACCAACAAACGTGGGTGATGAGAATTTAACATGGGAATTGAATAAACCAATGAATATTGGACTTGACTTTAGCGTATTAAAAAATAGAGTCAATGTGACTATCGATTATTACATCAGAAAATCTGAAAATTTATTATTGAGTGTGCCATTATCAAATACCTCTGGTTTTGGTGCTGCTACAAGAAATATTGGATCAATGGAAAATAAAGGAGTTGAACTTTCTGTAAACCTTATTCCTATTCAAACCAAGGACTTCCGTTGGGATCTAGATTTTAATTTTTCTAATAACAAAAATAAAATCACAAGCCTACCTAATAAAGCAGATATCCTTAATGGAAACTTTATTATTCGCGAAGGCGAAAGTTTAAATACTTTCTTCTTACGTGAGTGGGCTGGTGTTGATAGATCAACAGGAGATCCACAATGGTACGTTACCGATAAACATCAGGCTTCTTCTAATATTTATCCAGGTGCTAGTGCCCGTATTTTAGCGGGACAAGCCTTGCCTAAGTTTTTTGGATCTTTGACCAATGCCCTTAGCTATAAAGGCTTTAACTTAAGTGCGCAGTTGTATTATAACTTTGGAAACCAAGTATTTGATACTTGGAGAGGTTATTATTTAGGTTCTGGATTTGGAGCGTCATTTAATAAAGTGAAACGTCAATTAGATGCTTGGCAAAAACCAGGAGACATTACTACGGTGCCTAAATATGTTTACAATGGTAACAAGAACTTTAACTCTGGTTCAACTTATAACTTGAATGACGGAAGTTTTGTTCGTGTAAGAGATATACAATTAGGCTACACGCTTCCAAAAGCATATGCTGAGAAGCTTAAGATAGGAAGTGCTAATATTTATGTTCGAGGTACGAATTTGTTCACATGGGTTAAAGACGAAAATTTACCATTTGATCCTGAACAAGGTACTGGAAGCGCATCCAACTTGAATGTATTTATTCCTAAAACAGTTACTGTTGGGCTTAGCCTAGCTTTCTAATAAAAGTTAATTTCAAATAGAAAAGAATATGAAACGAATTACAATAAAAAATATGATAGTAACAACAGTGTTATTGCTATCATTAGCATCTTGTGAAAAGAGTTTTTTAGAATTACAACCTCCTACCTCTTTAACACCTGAGTTTGCATTAGCCACTGAAGCCGATTTACAAGTGGCCTTGCGTGGAGCATATGCTGGTTTAAAAAATACAGCATTGTATGGCAGGTCATTACCGGTCCTTGGTGATATCATGGCCGATAATACTTATCAGTCTACATTAAATACAAATCGTTATACTTCCTTTAATCTTTACAATTATCTTGTAACAGATGGTGATGTATCCGGTTTATGGAATGCAAGCTATACAGTAATATTACGTGCCAATAATATTATCAACTCACCTATTGCAGACAATGCAAATATTCAACAAATTAAAGGAGAGGCTTATGCTATTAGAGCGTTGGCTTACTTTAATCTTGTTCGTTATTTCGCATCGCCTTATACAGTAGATCCGTCTAAATTAGGCGTTCCTGTTATAACCACTTATCAAGCCGATTTAAAGCCTGAAAGAGCAAAAATTGCTGATGTATATGGTTTAATCAACAAAGATTTAGACAAGGCCTATACTTTAATGACTAAGTTCACGAACTCTTCACAGTTCAGTAAGTACTCAGCAAAAGCATTACAAGCCAAGGTTTATCTAACTATGGGCGATAAAACAAATGCAAAGACGGCAGCGCTGGATGTAATTACGAATAGCGGATTTACAGCTATTAGTTCTGCAGCACATGCTGGCTATTGGGCTGGTGTAGCGCCTAGAACAGATAAAGTTGAAACATTACTTGAGATATCATTTGATGCGGTAGCGAATAACGCATTTGATGCTTTATCTTATATCTATTTGCAGTCTGGTAACTATGGAGATATGTTATGTTCTACAGAATTATATGACTTATATGAAACAGCTGATATCAGAAAATCTTTATATGCTACAGGCACAAGAGGTGGACTTGCCTCTGTTTTTGTAAATAAATACACTTCTTTTACAGGAGATCATTCTGACACGAAAGTGGTTAGAATGTCTGAAATGTATTTAATTGCTGCAGAAGCTTCTTATCCTTCTAATACAGTAGATGCACTTAAATATGTAAATGAAGTTACTAGCAGAAGAGGTGCAACAGCGATCGCTTCTAGTGGTTCAGCTTTATTAGAAGATATCATTACTGAAAGAAGAAAAGAATTAGCTTTTGAAGGTGAAAGATATCTTGACATGCAAAGATTACAAAGAAATATAGTACGTAGTAAAAACTATCCATCTTCTGCATTGTCTATTGAATTTTCTAACTACAGAAGAATCATGCCAATTCCACAAGGTGAATTAGATGCGAATCCAAACATCAAATCTCAACAAAATCCAGGTTGGTTTTAAATCAACTTAGATTATTCTATAAAGAAAGGCAGCCAATTGGCTGCCTTTCTTATTTTTAACAAGTTTTATTTTAAAAAATCGAGCAAAGCCTTTAGTTTTAACAGACAATATTGAAGTATGAAAAAAGTATTCATTCCTTTTATTTTAATGCTAGTCTTTCAAACTAGTCAGGCACAATTATTACAATTGCAAGACCCTGTTTCTAGCAAAAATTTTAATCCCGATAAATATGCGGGTATAAGAGGCACACCTCTATTTCAAGACAAGTGGATACACGGCTCAGTTGTAACCTCAAAAGGTATTTATCCCGATTTAGAATTAAAAATAGACCTCTACGATAATATCCTATTCTTTAATAAGGACGACGCTTCGTTTGAATTATTAGATCAAATTATATCAGTAAAGCTTTTCCCTAAATGGCCTGATACTTTACAACAATTAATTTTCGTAAAGGGGATGAGCCAAAACGGACTTAAGCCCGAGCAATATGTACAAGCTTTAGTGGGCGCAGGGGCTATTCAATTGTACCGTTCCGACATTAAGCAAGTAACAGAAATGAGCGAAATCAATGCCGGTATGATTAAAACCTTTGCCAATACAAGCAGGTATTATATTAAAAAGGGGGATCAGTTCAAATTAGTGAAGTTAAATAAAGAAGAAATCATGCCTTTTTTAATGGACAAAGAAGCAGAACTGAATTCGGTTATGGATGCAAAAAAATTGAATCTTAAAAAAGAAGCAGATATTATCCAAATTATTCAGGCGTATAATAAAGCGGAACAATGATGCAACAATGATGCAACAATGATGTATACCAGCACTATTGTTATTTCTTAAACCGAATCGCATATTCAGAAATGTAAACAGCGGTATCGGTTTGGTCTTTATAAAAAAGTCTTGCCTGCTCACCCATTTGCAGTGATGTGTATTTTAATCTTGTAGCATTGGTATCGCCAATGGGTTGTAAAGAAGGATACCAAATAACATGACCGGGTTTATTTAATATTAATGTAGGAATCGACCAATCTTGAGAATTGTTATCGTCTAAAACTTTATTTTTATTAAATGACATATAAATACTTGTTCCTTTCCAAGAAGGTCCTTCCGATTTTGCCATGAGCATTACCCAGGCTTGTACATAATGATTCCAACTTACAGAAGGCCCCCAATAATATTTACTACTACTATCTGAGCTAGGACCGCCACCATTTTCTTTTGAAATTTGTATATTTTTAATAGGGCTACCCACTCCATCATAGTTTGCTTGAAAACCTTTGCCATCATATCTTTTAGCCTTTCCTGTTGGATTGTCTAAATCAGCTAATTTAATTCTGGCCATACTAATACACTGACCCGCTTCTTCTTTTTCGGCACTATACGCTTTACGTACATAAGTGCCAGGATAACCATACTCCCCATAAAATATATACAAGTAATCTCCACTCGCTATTGCTGAAGGATCACCCACGCCGCCTGCAAAAGTCACTGAATTATTATGTGGTTTTAATATCATTCTTTCTTGATTGTCTTCTAAGACAATGCCTTTATTCTCCCAGCTATAACCACCATTGGTTGATTTCATAATTCCAATTCTGCAAACAGCTGCAGGTGTTTTAGCACCCGTTAAACCCTGTGGCCAATTGTTATCAATATAGCCCTTACCTGTCTTGGTATTAAAAGGAAAGGTGTTGGGATAATTTTCATTATGGTAAAGTGCATATAAAGTTTTTCCGCTGGCATCTTTTTTGTCTTGATACACCGTTTCAAACCAAACGGCTCCATGTAAACCTTCTTCATTCGGTTTTACATTCAAAGGCATGCTAGGTTCTGTAAAGGCCTCATATTTTTTATTAAATACTTCCTCTGCATTTTTTCCAGAAGCATATTTTAATTCATTGGAATAACCCCATAAAGGGTCTTCCCCATATTTACCCGGAAAAATGCGAAAGGTATCGCCTACCCAAACCTCGGCCATATTGCAATCCACAAAGGATTTAAAATAAATAGTGGGGGCCTTAGTTAGTTCGAAATCCAAAACCTTTTGGGTTTCCTGCTGTGTACACATGGTGAAAAAGGGTAGCAATAACCCTATGAACTTGAAGTAGTTACTCATAGATTTCTTTTAGACTAAGTAATTTACCAAATATGTTTTAAATGGACTAGGGTGCAAGGCTTTTTTTAAATAAATAGGGTTAAATTAGTATTTACTTAAAAGCATTTATTGTTTAAAATTATTACCATGAAAAAAATATTTTTCTTTTTCTTATTAAGCTTAATCAGCTTTTCTAATGCAGCGCATGCTCAAAAAATAGCCGACTATCTTGCGCCTGCTTTTCCTTCCGACCTAGTAGCCAATCATAAAGGCGATGCAGTTGCCTGGGTGTTTAATGATAAAGGCAGTAGAAATATTTATTATGGACAGCCTGCTACTAATAATTTCAAAGCCGTCACTGAATATAAAGGCGACAATGGAATAGAAATAGGTAGCATTGTATTTTCACCTAACGATGATAAAATATATTTTGTAAGAGGCAATGGCAATAATGCAAAAGGAGAGCCCGCGAACCCGGCACAATTACAATACACCACAGAGCAAAATATTTATAGTTTGGATATCGCCTCTGGTACTATTAAAAAATTAGCCAAGGGTAGCGGACCAGTAATAAGTCCCGATGGAAAATTATTGGCTTACACCCAAGGGGGTAAGGCTTGGAAAATAAATTTAACAGAAGAAACAGTAACTGTGCAACCTTTATTTTTTAGTAGAGGAAGTATAAGTAGTTTGTCTTTTAATGCAAGTGGCCAACAAATTTTATTTGTATCAAATAGAGAAGAGCATTCATTTATTGGAGTTTATAATTTTGCAAGCAATCAAGTATCCTTTATAGACGCTTCTACTTATAATGATTCAGATCCAGTATGGAATAAAGAAGGAACGCATATTGCTTTTCTAAGAACGGTGAATATTAAATATGAAATTGGCTTTACGCCAAGACCTACTGCTGATCAGCCCTGGGAGATAAGACTAGCTGAAGTTGCTACCCATAAAGCTTATACCTTATTTAAAGCCGACGAAGGTGCAGGCTCTAAATTTGTGGGAGATTTACCTGCAGTAGCCACACAATTAATTTGGACAAATAATAATTATATTATTTTCCCTTGGGAAAAAACAGGGTGGATGCATTTATATAGCATTGAACCCAATACAAAAAAAATAAATCATTTAACACCTGGAATGGGAGAAGTAGAAACAATGCGCTTAGGTACCGATGGCAAAACTATTTTTTATGTAACTAATATTAGTGATAGCAATAGAAGACATATATGGTCTGTAGATCCTGCTACAAGTAATGCTACTATTTTAACCAAAGGAAATAAAATTGAATACAATCCAGTAATCGTAAACAATGGTTTAGTGTATTTACAAGCAAGCGCTACCAAGCCTTCTTGGCCTGTGTTTCAGTCTGGTGGAAATGAACAAACTTTAGCAGCTAATTTATTCCCTACTAATTTCCCTACGAACTTAGTAAACCCTAAAACCATTTTAGTAAAAGCGACGGATGGCTTTAGTGCACCTGCTCAATTATTTTTGCCAGCTAATTATGATGCTAGTAAAAAATATCCAGCCCTGATTTTTTTACATGGAGGAAGTCGTAGACAAATGCTAGAAGGATTTAATTATAGCTCTTATTACTCTAATGCTTATGCAGTGAATCAATACTTTGCTAGCCAGGGCTATATTGTAATGGCTTTGAATTATAGATCTGGTATTGGATATGGTTTAAAATTTAGAGAGGCAGCCAACTATGGTATGGCGGGCGGTACAGAAGTAAATGATTTAATAGGTGCTGGTGAATATTTAAAAGCCAGACCCGATGTAGATGCTAAGAAAATTGGACTATGGGGTGGAAGCTATGGCGGTTATTTAACGGCACATGGTTTATCTAAAAGATCTGATTTATTCTCAGCGGGCGTTGATATTCATGGGGTACATAATTGGAACGATGAAGAGCCTAATTTCGCTCCTTGGTATGATAGCTTACGATTTCCTGCTGCTGGCCAAGTAGCCTATAAAGCTTCTCCCGTATTTACTGCCAAGGGTTGGAAAAGCCCCGTATTATTTATTCATGGAGACGATGATAGAAATGTACCCTTTGCGGAAACCATTCATATGATTCAACACTTAAGAAGACAAAAAGTAGATGTGGAAGAAATTATTTTCCCCGATGAAATTCATGGCTTCTTGTTATATAAGAGTTGGCTTCAAGTAGATGAAGCTACTTTTGAATTTATCAATAGAAAATTTAATAAATAAAAATCAACAGATACAATTATAACCTTCCAATAAAATAAAGACTTTATAATATAACATAAATAGCATTATAAATAATAGTATGAAAAATATAAAAATGAACCGCATTATTATTTTACTAAGTTTTGTATTGAGTATACAACTAGTAAATCAAACAGCTCAAGCACAAACGCCTGCGAGTTTTTCACCAGCTACTTATCAGGACGCGGAAAGAAATAATCGCATTGCTACCACTTTTCCTATTGCGGAAGAGATGATCAAGAAATATGCAGAAGCCCATCATTTTCCGGGTTATGCTTTTGGTATAGTAGTAGATGGTAATTTAGTTTTTAAAAGTAGCGGCGGTTATGCGAATTTGGAACAAAAAATTCCAGCCAGTTCTTCTTCTATGTTTAGAATAGCTTCCATGTCTAAAAGTTTTACAGCCTTAGCAATACTTCAATTAAGAGACCAGGGCAAATTGCATTTAGATGATCCTGTTGAAATGTATATTCCTGCAATGAAAGCACAAGGCTTAACCAAGGATGCACCTGTTATTACCATTCGACATTTAATGAGTCATAGTGCGGGTTTCCCGGAAGACAATCCTTGGGGAGACAGACAATTAGCGGATACCGAAGCAGAGTTATTGAAATTAATTAAAGCAGGCATTTCTTTTTCCAATGCAGCTGGTTTAGAATATGAGTATTCTAATTTAGGCTTTACCATGCTTGGATATATTATTCATAAAGTGTCTGGCTTAACTTATGATGCTTATATTAAGAAAAATATTTTAGTACCTATTGGCATGAATGAAACTACTTATGAATTTGCCAATGTGCCAGAAAAAACTTTAGCCAATGGATATAGGTACATAAATAATAATTGGAGAAAGGAAACTTTATTGCATGATGGTATTTATGGTGCCATGGGGGGTATGATTACTTCTATTGATATGTTTAGTAAGTATCTAGCTCTTCATGAAATGGCTTGGCCAGAAAGAAATGATGGGGAAACTTTTCCAGTAAAAAGAAGTAGTATAAGAGAAATGCATCAGTCTTCTAAATTTATTGCTTTAATGCCTAATTATACTTATCCAAGCGGTCGTAAATTAGCTACCACTAGTAGTTATACTTACGGATTAACTTGGATGCATGACGCCTTAGGTAGAAACAGCGTGGGTCATAGTGGTGGCCTACCTGGCTTTGGTAGTAACTGGCGTATTATGCCTCAGTATGGTATTGGCGTTATTTTATTTGCCAATGTTACTTATGCGCCCACTTCAGAGATTAACATTGCGGTTTTAGATACCATTGTACAATTAGCCAAATTAAAACCAAGAGCCATTAGTGTTTCTCCTATATTACAGAAAAGGAAAGTACAATTAGTTTCTATGCTTCCTAATTTCACTTCTAGCCTACCAATTTTTGCAGAGAACTTTTTTGAAGATTATCCTATTGAAACTTTGAAAAAACAAGCAGCAGCGATATTAAAAGAAGCAGGTGAAATTATATCGGTGGGTGAAATGGTTCCAGAAAATCAAATGAGGGGCTATTGTATCATTCAATGTCAAGATAAAAAAATCAAATTGGCCTTTACTTTAACACCTGAAAACCCGGGCCTGATTCAGGAATATCATATAGAGATAATTCCATAATGATTTGAGTCTAACATAATAATAGTACCTTGTGGCCTCATTTAATATATTAATTATTATAATATTATGGAGGAGCAAAAAAAGCAAAAACAAGCCAATATTCGTAAAGTAGTTATTGGTACTTTATTAGTCGTAGCCCTTTATTTTGGGGGTAAAAAAGTTGTTTTTTCAATAACACACGAAACCACAGATAATGCACAAATAGAAACTTCTATTGTGCCTGTTTTAACTAGAATTGCTGGATATGTGAAAACCATTTCCATTAAGGACTATGATTCTGTGGGACAAAACCAATTAGTGGCTGAAATTGATGATGCTGAATTGCAAATGCAATTAGAAGAACAAAAAGCCGACCTACAACAATCATTAGCAGATGTTTCTAATGCGCAAGCACAATTAGAAAACGGCATATTGGCTTTAAAAAATAATAAGGGTTTGATTGATTTAAAAACAATTAAGCAGAAGAAGTCTAATAATGATTTATCAAGAGATCAAAATTTATTTAAAGAGCAGGCTATTACAAGAAAGCAATTAGAAGAAACTGAATATCAATTATCTTCTGCTAACCAAGAATTAAGTAATGCGCAAACTGAATTAGCTACTGCGAATAATAGAATTGCGGTATTAAGACAAACTGTGAATAGAGCCATGGCTTTGATTGATATGAAGAAAACAAAAATCAAAGAAACAGAATTGAAATTATCTTATACCAAAATTATTACACCTAGTGCTGGTAAAATTGGGAAAAAGAATATTAATATCGGACAATTTGTACAAGCAGGCACGCCATTATTCTCCATTGTCAATGATAGTACTTATTGGATTGTAGCTAATTTCAAAGAAAGTCAGTTAGAAAGTTTACAAGAAGGTAAAAAAGTAAATATTCGCTTAGATGCCTTTGCAGATTTAGTAATAGATGGTACTATAGTAAGCTTGAGCGATGCAACAGGCGCTAAATTTTCATTACTACCTCCGGATAATTCAAGTGGAAACTTTATTAAAGTAACTCAACGTATTCCTGTAAAAATTGCTATCAACAATCAAGCTGCTTTTAAAAATAAATTAAGAGCAGGTATGAGCGTATTTATCACCGTTGACAAATAGTTCATATGCCAGCGCTTAAGGGTTTCGCAAGAGCCATCATTGTTATTACCACTGTATCAGCTGCCATTATGGAGTTGATCGATACTTCTATTGTAAATGTTGCCTTAAACGATATTTCAGGAAGCTTAGGGGTAAGTATTGAAGATGTGAGCTGGGTCATTACCGCTTATGCGATTGCGAATGTTATTATTATTCCACTGACTGGTTTTTTAGCAGAATATTTCGGTCGTAAAAATTACTACATCGTCTCGATGATTATTTTTACCGCCGCCTCTTATTTATGCGGCCAGTCCGATAGTTTAATTGAATTAATTATTTGGCGCTTTGTACAAGGTATTGGAGGTGGTGCATTACTCTCTACCTCACAAGCCATTTTATTTGATGCCTTTGAACCCAAGGACCGACCCATGGCCGCAGGTTTATTTGGTATGGGTATTGTACTCGGTCCCACTTTAGGTCCTACTTTAGGAGGTTGGATTATTGAGCACAATAGTTGGCCTTTAATTTTCACCATTAATATTCCTATTGGAATTATTGCCACGTTTTTATCCTTCACTTTTATAGATAAAAAAGAAGGAGAAGGCAAGGGCAAGGATGCCATTAAGATTGATTATACCGGTATCATGCTACTCGCAGCAGGTATTGGATGTTTGCAATATGTACTAGAAAGAGGGGAATCGGAAGAGTGGTTTAACAGTGAAACTATTCGTTACTGTTCTGGTATTGCTGTCATTGGGCTAGTCTCCTTTATATTATATGAATTAAATATCAAACAACCTGCCGTGAATTTGCGGGTATTGAAAAATAGAAATTTAGCCTTCACTACTATTTTTACATTTGTAGCAGGCTTTGGTTTGTTTACTTCTGTATTTGTATATCCTGTGCTTGCGCAAAGAATTATGGGCTATACTGCTTTTGAAACAGGTATATCTTTATTACCGCCTACACTGGCAGGGGTAATTATGATGCCCATTATTGGAAAATTAATGAGCAAGGGTGTATCACCTATTCCTTTTCTAATTGTGGGTTTTAGTTTATTTGCAGTCTATGCTTTTTACAGTGCTGCTATGCCACTTGATGCGGGCAAATGGGATTTTTTCTGGCCTTTATTAATTAGAGCCTTTGGAATTTCAATGAGTCAATTACCATTGATTAATCAGGCGGTGGTAGGGCTTGCCCCCAAGGATTATGCGGCGGGTATTTCTTTAAACAATATGATTCGTCAATTAGGGGGTGCCTTTGGAATTGCGATGGCTAATAATTATGTAGCTAGACAATATTTCCAACACCGCACCAATTTAATTGCGCATATGCCATCGGATGGAGTACAGTGGCAAGAGAGAGTGACTGCGGTGACGCAAGGCATTGCTGCTAAAACAGGTGATTTGGCTGGCGCTAAACAAACTGCCCTTAAAATGATTGATATGTCGGTAGATAGACAGGCTTATTATTTATCTTATTTAGACACTTTCAGGTTAGTAGGTATTTTCTTTATTGTAGTTATTCCTTTAGTATTCTTTTTAAGAACCAATAAAAAAATGGATGCGACTGCAGCAAAAGCGGCTGCGGAGTCGCATTAAAATAAATGTATTTATACTTATAAAGTAAAAAGATATGAAAAAAATAGTTTTATGTATGGTTTTGGTAATTAGTGCTTACACTAGTTCCATGGCGCAGGGTTTAATTAATGGAGAACTTAAAAATTTATTAAACCAGTCCTTACAATATTTTCCTAAGGTAAAGGAAGTACAACAGTCGGTTCAATTAGCAGAAGATAAATTGGCATTGACTGAATTGAATAAATATCCAGATATTACCATGGATGCAAGTTATGCTTATGTACAACCTAAAATTGAAGTGGCTTTTGGTGAAAAAACTTTTCAATTCGCTCCTGTACATAATGTATCAGGTGCTTTAAATGGTACCTATACTTTATTTGATTTTGGAAGATTAGCATCCAATATTCAAAAAGCTAAATTAGAATTACAAACTTCAAAGCATCTGGCAAAACAATTGGAACACAGTTTATTTTTTCAAATAAGCCAATTGTATTACCAAATTATTTATGCTAAAAAAGCCATAGACATTCAAAATCAAGTGCTCCAATTATTGACAGAAAATAAAACCATCATTGAAACGCAACTAAAAAATGGCAATGCCATTCAGTTAGACTTATTGACCATTCAGTCCAAAATAGACAATGAATTAAATAGAAAAATAGACGTAGAAACGAATTTGCAAAAATTATTGAATTTATTAAATTATGCAACAGGGGTGAATGCAATTAAAGAAACTCAGTTGAGCATTAGTTTGAAAAATTATACATCCGATGAAGCCATGCAAATGGCCTTGATACATAACCCTAGCATAGCCATTGCCAAGGATAAGGTAAATGTTTCTAAAGCAGATGTATCCATTACTAAATTAAATGAGCGCCCCTATGTAGGCATGAAAGCCAGTGTAGGTTCTAGAAATGGCTATCTACCTCAAATTAATGACCCTCGTTTTAATTACAATGCGGGTATTGGTTTTTCGGTACCGCTATTTAATGGCGGAAAAATCAAACAACAAATTAAAATTCAAGAGCGTAGTTTGGCTTTAAGTGAAACCAATGTGGTTGCACAAATTCACGATTTTGAAAAAGATATTCAAGCAGCTTTAATAGATATTCAAAGCAATCAGGCTAGAATTAAGAATGCAGCTACTCAAATTGAGCAAGCCGCGCTTGCCCAAAAATTAAGTGTAAGTAAATTAAAAAATGGAACAGCTACTCCTATTGAAATCACCTCCACCAATGCCGACTACCAAAGGGCCTTGTTAAATCAATTACAATATCAATATCAACTTTGTAATGCGCAGTTAGAACTTATTAAATTAATGGGCGTGGAATTAGTCGACTAAAAGTCGGCGTAATCACGCGCACTCATTAATACGGTTTCATTTCTATTCACAGAATTTAAGTATTCAGGAGCTACTGAAATCTTTTTCCACAAAGGAGCCTCCACAAAGGACTTCCAGTGCGCATTGCGGTCTTCCATATTGTTAAAGCTAGTCATGTAAATTAAGTTAGGCATATTGCTGCCTGCAATTACTTTGGAATAAAAGATAGCATTAAAATGAAGACTTTCAAACAGTGTTACTTCTCCACCTTCATTAAACATATGTACTTTTCTTAAATGCATATCTTCTGTAGGGCTTTCATAACTTCTATATTCATAAATGCGGTTACTCGATTTTATTAAACTAGAAGTAGTTACATACTCAGGCTGAAACTTAAAAGCTCTAGTTATTATTTTTTCTATTCTAGTATAAGGTAAACTACCATCTGCATTCTCTAAATGAATAATAGCGTCATTGCCCATAGGATCCAATGCTTCTATTTTTTGATCAAGCGCATCTAATTTTTGTATATTTTTAAAAGGCACCCATACATATAATTTTTTATCGGTTGCGGTATCGTTATCAACTGGGGCAAATACACCTACTTTTTTTATCCCATTTTCATGCATATAAGGTAGAAATGTATTTTTTAAAAAGGCATCAATATTCGTAATTTGTTTTGTAGTACTACAATGGTATATTTGAATTAAGTAATAATCGCGCGCTGGATCATTTTTTGATATTGAATTAGCTTTTTTAAAATTTGAAATAGTTGCAGTAGATACAGTGGCGAAAATGATAAGACTTGATAGTAAACAAGTCATACTTAATAATAATTTTTTCATAGGTTATTGTTTTGTAAGGCTAAAGGTTTTATTAGCCTCCGCTCTGTTTAAATTGTGTTGTAATATGATTTGAAACTTCTTCAAAAATAGGCCTTTAGCCTCTTTTAATGCTATTCTACAAGCAAATTTTTTGCTTGTATGTTTTGGATAGATTATATTTAAATATAATTTATGTGCTATGCAAAAAACTAAACCAGACCTAATCCCTTTTATATTAATTACTTCTTTGTTTTTTCTATGGGGCTTTGCACATAATTTAGATCCCATTTTAATTCCTCATTTAAAAAAGTCTTTTACCCTTACAACTACGCAATCTACCTTGGTAGACTCCTCGGTTTTTGTAGCTTACTTCTTTATGGCCTTACCGGCAGGCTATATTATGAAAAGGTGGGGCTATAAAACAGGTATCATTGCGGGTCTTTTATTATTTGCATTAGGCTCCTTCTTGTTTGTACCGGCTGCGAATAATCAATCTTATAACTATTTCTTGTTTGCCTTATTTGTAATTGCCTGCGGCTTAACAATTTTAGAAACTGCTGCAAACCCCTATGCTTCTTCATTAGGTGACCCTAGTACTTCTACACAAAGATTGAACCTGGCTCAATCCTTTAATGGCTTGGCCGCAGCCCTGGCACCTGCTATTGGTGCAAGAATAATCTTAACCAAGGGTTATAATAGTGAAGAATTAAGCAGTATGACTGCAGCTGCTCAAAAGGCGGCCTTAGCAGCAGAGGCCTATACCGTTAAAACGCCTTATACTATTTTAGGAATAATACTTTTATGTATAGCCTTCTTGTTTTTTAAAATTAAGCTACCCGATATTAGAGAAAAAAATGAAAATAGAACCAATCAAACTATATTAAAAACATTTAGACATTCCCATTTGACTTGGGCCGTGGTGGCACAATTTTTTTATGTAGGCGCACAGGTATGTGTACTTAGTTTATTTATTTTATATGCTACTCAGTCGGCAAAAATTTCAGATATTCAAGCAGCCGATTATTTAAGTATAGGTGGTCTTGCATTTTTAGTAGGCCGTTTTTTAGGTACTGCCTTAATGAAATATGTTAGGCCTAGAAATTTATTAACTTCTTTTGCTATTGTATGTGTGGTATTGTGTTTGGTAGCCATTTTTGGTAAAGGCATGATTACCATATATGCCTTAATAGGCATTTGTTTTTTTATGTCTATTATGTTCCCCACTATATTTTCATTAGGTATTCAAGAACTTGGTTCAGATACTGAAATGGCTAGTAGTCTAATAGTCATGTCCATAGTAGGGGGTGCTATTTTGCCTCGCATTTTTGGCTTAATAAGCGATGCTACCGGCAATATACAAATGGGTTATATAGTGCCACTAGTAGCTTTCGCCGTAGTAGCCTATTTTGGATGGAAGGGCAGTGAAATTAAAAAAGCTTAATGCTTATATACTTTTCCGTCTTTCATTACAAAGTCAACATTTTGTAAAGCAGAAATATCTTTAGTAGGATCTTTCTTTAAGGCAATAATATCAGCAAAGCTACCTTCTTTAATTTCTCCAATTTTTCCTTGCATGCCCAACAATTCTGCTGCAGTGGTAGTAGCTGTTTGAATAGCTTGCACAGGACTTAATCCCCATTCAACAAAATAAGTAAAGTCTTTGGCTTGCGCTAGGTTCCAATCATAGCCACCAATATCAGTGCCATAGGCTAGTTTAACGCCCATCTTCATTGCTTTTTTAAAAGTAGCTTGGATAGATTGTTGAAAATATAAATTAATAGGACTTCCTAATTTAGCTCTTCCCTCGGCAACAAATTCATTTACAAATAAAGTAGGGCACCAGTAAATTCCTTTCTCTGCCATCACACGCATACATTCTTCATCCATTCCACTTCCATGTTCTATACTTGAGGCACCTGCATTAATAGCTGCTAGTATACCATCTCTGGTCATAGCATGTGCAGCTAATTTTTTTCTACTTACAATGGTTTCATCTCCAATGGCTTTAATTTCTTCAGTTGTAAAATTGGGAATAGACCTGAAAGAGCCATCTGCTAAACGGTAATAACCACGGTCTGCATAAATCTTAATCCAATCAGCGCCTTGTTCTATTTGTTGTCTAACGGCTCTTCTGGCTTCATCAGCGCCCGTAATTTCTATGACGCCTTTTGGAAAATGTAATTCCCATGCATAATCGGATGCTTTTAAAGGGTAATGGCCAGTGGTATTCATCGCTAAAGTAGAAACAATCAATCTTGGTCCGCTGATCACCCCTTTATTGATTGCTTTTTTAAGATCTACATCAGCAAAGCCCGCACCTTCTGTTCCAAGGTCACGAATAGTCGTAAAGCCATTCATTAAAGACTTCTCGGCACTTTTAGTAGCTCTTATGGTTCTATAGGGAATAGATTCTTTTAAAACTTGCACATCGTAGTCCTCGGATGTGATATCGCCTTGCAGTAACACATGTGTATGACAATCAATCATACCGGGCATTACAAAATAGGAACTTAAATCTATAATGGAATCGGCGGTACTTACACTACCACCTATTGAAACTACTTGATTGCCTTTAATAAGAATATTTTGTTTTTCAGCCACTATACCTGTTTTTGCATCTAATAATTTACCACATTTTATTAATATCGTTTTTTGTGCACTAATAGTAGCAGAAAAAAATAAGCTCATCCCAAGAATTAAATTACGCATCGTATATATTTTTAAGTTTAATATCAAATATTTTTAATTGATTTTATTAATTTATTCCTCTCAATGTATAAAAGTGACTCTAAATTTATAAAACTTTTATTGAATAATTTTATTTTTCTGCATCCAGCTTTTCATTATGCTGGTCCAGACAATTTCACTGGTGGGGTTTTTCATACCATAGCCATGGCCTCCTTTTTCGTATAAATACAATTCAGCAGGCACTTTATTAGCAATTAAATTATCATAATAATGTATGGAATTAGCTACGGGTACTGCGTCGTCGTCTTTCGAGTGTACTAAAAAAGCAATAGGGGCGTCCTTGGTAATTTGCTTTTCACTACTAAAATAATCAATGGCTTTATTTGTCTTTTCATCCTTGGCATTACCAATTAAATTAATTCTTGAACCCTCATGTCCTTCAGGACCAAAACTAATAACAGGGTAAATAAGTATTTGAAAATCGGGTCTTAATGAAACCTTACTGGGGTTGTCAATTTTAACATCACTATAATGAGTGGCCAGGCTAGACGCTAAATGCCCGCCTGCTGAAAAGCCCATGATACCTATTTTATTTTGATCAATGCCCCAGCTAGCTGCATGGGTTCTTGCTAGTAGTATTGCCTGCTGTGCATCTTGTAAAGGCGCTATTGATTTATCTGTTTGATTTTCTGCACTGGGTATTCTATATTTTAACACCATGGCGTTTACGCCAATACTGTTAAAATATTTTGCTACATCTGTGCCTTCATGTCCCGCAGCAAGAATACTGTAGCCTCCACCTGGACAAATAATAACACAAGGTCTTTTAGTATTGTCGGTAGCTACTCTAAAATATTGGTAACTAGGTATAGATACTTTCTCTACAATTAATATACCCGTACTACTAGATTCAGCTTCTTGATTTTTTGAAGAAATATTATTAGGTATAGTTTTATATAATGGTTGGTACTGTGCTAAGGAGGTAGACATATTAAAAAATATTAAATAAACAAGTAAACTAATTATAGTAAAAATTTTATTAGGTAGCATAGGACTTCGTTTTAATAATTTGAATAATTTGAACAATTTTCAAAAAATTTAGATATACTTTTATTTATGAGTTATTGTTATTTGATTTTATTTTTCAAATTTATTTCGAACCCTGAATTAACAAAGTATAAAAATTTATACATTTTTGAAAATCAGTTACTAATAATCTTTCATCAATACCATGATATCCTCTGGCATTCGTAATAGGTGTAAAATTAATAACTCCATCGCTTATTTCTCTGTAGTTTCTAGAATCGGTAGCACCTACCATTAACATAGGAGCTACTATAACATCATCTACTATAGCATTAATTACTTGCTCTACTCTTTTGAAGGACTTGCTATTAATATCAGTTGTAGGGGAAGGTAGTGTACTATAATTATGGTAGTAAGTAATTTTTATATTAGTGTCATTGATTGCTTTTTCTACATAATTGTATACATCTTTTTGTGTTTCACCCGGCAAAATTCTGCTATTCACATAGGCTGTAGCGAATGTTGGAATGACATTATCTCTTACACCACTATTTACAATAGTAGGCACAATGGTAGTTCTTACTAAAGCGTTGGTACTAGGTGCTTCCGATAAATTATTGATGACTTGTTTTTCAAATAACCACATATTAGAAAGCATCATTTTTTTCCAAAAATTATCGGTATAGCCACTCACTCTTTCTAAATAAGCTTTAATAGGAGGAATTATTTTGGCTGGCATTTGATTTTCTCTTAATTTATAAAGCCCCTTACTTAATATATCAATGACAGTTGTTTGTCCTGGAATAGAAGAATGGCCCCCTGCTTTTTGTGCAGTCAAAATTAAAGTGACATAGCCTTTCTCTCCCACACCAATGGAGGCAATGGGTCTTTTAACATCTTTCATATCCTCTGTTGAAATTTCTCCTCCCTCATCCACTACAATATCAAATCTTTTATGAAGCGATTTAAAATATTTTACCACTGCAGTAGCGCCATTACCACTCGATTCCTCATCTGCACCAAAGCACAATAAAATAGTTTGTTTAGGTTGAAAACCTTTAGCTAATTGAGCTTCCGCGGCTTCTAAAATACTAATCATACTTGATTTATCATCTAGCACGCCTCTTCCCCATATATAACCCTCTTTTACTTCACCCCCATAAGGAACGGCATGCCATAATTTAACGGCGGAAGCTTCTACAGGCACTACATCGTAATGTGCCATTAAAACCATGGGAAGTAAAGTTGTATCCGTTCCTTTCCATTCGTAGATATAATTAAAACTATCAATAATAGTTCTAGGTAAATTTTTATGAATTAATGGGTAAGATTTTTCCATAAATTTTCGATAGGCTAAAAAGGTAGCCGTGTCAAATTGATAAGCATCGTTAGGTGTTTCGGTTTGAAGCTGAATGGCTTCAGACATATGGGCAATGGCATTAGTAGGTATAAGTTCTAAGGATGTACTTTTTTGGTGTGCACCTGGGCTATTAGTAAATGTTTTTATAAGTACTATTGTAGTAATTACAAGTAATCCAATTCCTACTATGGCTAAAAGTTTTTTCATATAAATACAGTTTAATTATATTCTGTAATATACGAAAACTAGCCTATAAAATAAAAGCACCCCTTGGTTTGAAAGGGGTGCTTTAGGTATAGAATTTTACTTATTTATGGGATAAAAATGCTTACTCCTGGTCCCAGCCCCTTCTTTTACTTACTTCGTGACGCATTTTATATAGAAAGTCTCTTTCAATACGCAAGGCTTTATTTACTCTTTCTTCTGTTTTTAATATAGGCAGTAAATCGGCTTTATATTTTTTTCTAGCATTCAGCATGGCTTCTTGCATTAGAATTTCATCATTCATCTTAGTTTTTATAATTTCTTGTATTACTTTTTTATGCGCTTCATGTACTGGCCAGAACCCTTCTGCTTCGCTGGTGGTAAGCTCTAAATTTTTAGTAATAAATTGAATTTTAAACATTTCAATTTTTTCTCTTTGTTCTGGTCTCATTCTCTCATCCCTTCTTGGTCTTGGGCCGCGATCGTCTCTTCCACGATCATCGCCTCTTTGATACTCTCTTGGCGGAGGAGGAGGGGGTCCTTGTCTTTTATCTGTATTAGGCTGCGCTGTTACAGATGCATGTATCATCATACCCATCAAAAGAAAGTAAATTATTTTTTTCATTTGTTTATTATTTTTTCAATTTCTTGAATTTGTTTTGCATCTAAACTAGAAAGCTTTGCATTTTCTTTTTGCATCTGTGCTTGTAAATCTATTTCTGCTATCCATTCATTGGAATCTACATAAGTTTCAATTTCTTCAATACTAATATCTTGCAGGGAGATATTGTTAGTTACCATGGAAGCCTCTGTTTTTTTAGAAACCGAATTATTTAGAAAAATAAATGAACCGCCCACAACAATAATAAATGCCGCTGCAATAGCCCATCTATTGATAGGCTGCATAAAGGAAGGTAAGAAAAATATTTTTGCATTTTTCTTTTCTAATTTTTGCCTTTTTTCTGATTCAATCCTGCTCATTAATTGATCAGGAAAAGATTCAAAATAATTTAAAGGGGCCTTTATCTTAGACGCATTAAATTGGCTTAGGCTTTGTTTATTCAACAAGCTTTCTGCCCAAGCGCGGTCTTGCTCTAAGCTGTTACCTATACTGTCTTGATTATTAAATTCTGTATCCTTTTCCATATCCTTATTTTGACTATTTTTTATACTATAAGTTTAAAGTTGTCTAATAAAACCCTCTACTTTTTTCACAGCCTGGTGATAATTGGCCTTTGCACCCCCAATCGTTGTTCCAACAATAGAGGCAATTTTTTCATAATCGAAACCCTCATAATAACGCAACATAAACACAACCTTCTGTTTTTCAGGCAGTTGGCTAATGGCACGGTCGAGGCCTATTTGAATTTCAGTACTTTTGGGGCTATCGGAACTAGCGGTGGCGTTTTCATAGTCCAATAAATCACTATTGGAGGGGCTGGTACCCTGCTTTTTTTGCTTTTGTATATAATTAAGGGTCTCATTATAGGCAATTCTGAATAGCCAGGTGGTGAATTCGCTTTCCATCTTAAAGCCATCTAATTTATCCCAAATCTTTATCCAAACAAGTTGTGCAATATCATCTGCGTCTGCATGGTCGGTGACCATTCTTTTAATTTGGTAGTAAACTTTTTGTTGATGCTTTTTCAGAAGGGCAGTGAAATTGGCTTCTCTATTAGTAGATGCTTGAAACTGAATAATAAGTTCTTGATCACTTGCCATAATATGCTAATGTAACAAAAAGTTTTATGAATTAGCCTATTTTGACTATTTTGTCTTGCTTTAAATGCGTGGCTTATAAAGCAAGAATTATCTTAAAAATCATAATTATGAAGCACATAAAAATTTACCTTATGAAGTATATGAAATTTTGTCTGTTATTATTAGCAGTAGCATTTGCTGGAAAATCTTGGAGCCAAGATGTATTAAATACAATTTCAAAAGCTGAAACAGAACGTATTGAAAAGTACTTATCCTCAGATGAATTAGAGGGGCGTAAAACATTTAGCAAGGGCATTGACAAGGCGGCTGCTTTTATTACCAATGAATTTGCACAAGCAGGACTTACTACTTTTAAAAATAGCGGCAGTTATTTACAATCATTTTCAAGAATGTCTGCGAAGTTTATGAGTGCTTCAGGGAATTTTGACGGTAATACTTTGGATCAAAAAAATATAATAGTAATAACGCCTCAAGCAAATTTTTCAATTACAGAAGTTAGTGGTTATGAAGTGGTGAAAATAAATAAAGAAGATAATTTTGGCATGGCTATTAGAAAATATATGGGAGCTAGTAAAAATTATTTAATACTAGTGGATGAATCTTTTGCGCAGAACTTTAGTCGCTTAACTAGCTTAAAATCAAATTTAACAGAAAATCAAAAATCGTTGGTATTTGTTTTAACTACTGCAACACCAACAAAGTTTACTATTGAGGCTAGCCATAAAATTGAAAGTTTAAATTTAGCCAATGTGGTAGCGGTTATACCAGGTAAGTCGCTATCAAATGAGTATGTAATTTTTTCTGGGCATTATGATCATTTAGGTATTAATAGCGCAAGAGCAGTGAATGGCGATAGTATTTATAATGGAGCCAATGATGATGCAGCAGGTACTACAGCTATGATTATGCTTTCTAAGTATTTTAAAAAATTAAATAACAATGAACGCACTTTAATTTTTGCAGCCTTTACCGCTGAAGAAGTAGGAGGTTTTGGTGCACAATATTTTTCAAAGCAGTTTGATCCTATGACGGTGAAAGCCATGTTTAATTTAGAGATGATTGGTACAGAAAGTAAGTGGGGTAGAAACAGCGCTTATATTACGGGTTATGAAAAAACAGATATGGGGGCCATTTTACAAAAGAATTTAGCAGGTACGGCCTTTACTTTTTATCCAGATCCTTACACGGATCAAAACTTATTTTACAGATCAGACAATGCCACACTAGCGCGTTTGGGAGTGCCCGCGCATACTATTTCTACTTCTAAAATGGATAGCGAGCCTAACTATCATAAGCCTAGTGATGAATTTCAAACTTTAGATATAGACAATATGAATGAAATTATCAAGGCCATTGCTAAAAGTGCGCAGTCCATTATTGCAGGAAAGGATACCCCTTCAAGAGTTGATACAACTCAGTTAAAATAATAACGTACTTATTTAAATAAAGGCATTTTTATTAAAATTCTGGCATAATACAAACGAGTATGTACAAAAAACTAGTCCTCACCATTTTTACAAGCATAGTTATTTTAAATAGCTATGCACAAGATACCAGTGGCGTGAAAAAAGTGATTGAAAATATGTTTATTGCTATGAAAAATAGCGATACCGTATTACTTAAATCTTGCTTTTCAGCAAATGCGGTTATTCAAACTATACAATCAAGCGAGGCTGGGGCTGTGGTGAAAGAGTCTAGCGTTCAAGCCTTTATTAATAGTGTGGGTAAACAACCAGTAGGTGCCTTAGATGAAAGAATTGTTTTTGATAAAATATTAATCAATAAAGAATTAGCCAGTGTATGGACACCTTATCAATTGTATGTTAAAGAGAAATACATACACCAGGGGGTGGATTCTTTTCAAGTAGTGCGCACAAAAGAAGGTTGGAAAATTCAATATTTAATAGATACGCGTTATCCCTAATATTGGTAACTAATTTCTAATATAGTTTAATACTAATTAAATAGTTTCGAATTCACCTTTATCGGTATTCTTTTGAACTTTATCTGCTTCAAATATTTTTCCATTCATGGCAATGTATACGCCAGGGCTTACTACTTGCACAAAGGCCAGGGCGCTTCCTAAATTAAATAATCCATCAGAGCTACCAAATTTATAAGGTACCATGGCGCCTGTAAGTATAATGGTTTTGCCTTTGCAATGCTTTGCTAAATAAGAGGCAGTGAGGGTCATGGTATCTGTGCCATGGGTAATTAAAATTTTATCTTCTTTAATTTCATTACAGGCTGCAGCAATTATTTGTCTGTCGGTTTCAATGAAGTCTAGGCTATCTTTCATCATGAGAGTAGTAATGGATAGGTCTAATTTACTTCTACCTAGTTGCAACATTTCATATAAATGTGTTTCTTTAAAAAATAAACTTCCATTTAACTCATTGTACTCTTTATCAAAAGTGCCTCCTGTAACAAAAACCTTTATTGTATTTGGCATATAATTATTTTTGATGAAAGCTATCGCCAATAAAAGCAAGTGCATCAATGATGCCTGTTCTCCAATAGGTCCAGTTATGTGCACCATCCCTCATTCTAAACTCATGGGGTACATTCTTATTAGTGAGGGCTATATGTAACTGCGCATTACCAATAGTTAAAAAATCATCATCACCACAATCAATATAATACCTAACTGAAGACAACTCTTCCTTGGTCTTTTTTTCAATAATAGCTAAGGGGCTATTATTTAACCAAGCTGGGGTTAAGCGGTCTTTTCCTTTTAAATTTTTACCCATTGAATTGCCAAATAAACCATTGAACATGCCCTCGTTCAGATTAATAATATCATTATCTGTCCATACCGCAGCGCTAAGTGGTGCAGCAGCAACAAATAAATTAGGGTATTTAAGGGCATATAATAATGAACCATAGCCTCCCATGGAAAGCCCTGCTATACCTCTAAATCTTTTCTCTGCTTTTACTTTATAGGTTTTTTCAATATGGGGAATGAGTTCTTTAATAAAAAAGTCTTCGTAATTTAAATTACCATCGGCCGCATTAATATAAAAACTTGTAAAGCCATCGGGCGTTACAATAATCATGGGTGGAATTTTACCTGTTTTAATGGCATCATCCGCTAAGCGGTTTACTTCCCCAAACTGAATCCAGCCATCATCGGCATCGCCATAACCATGTAATAAATAAGTCACAGGATAGGCGCGCTCACTTGTATAATAGTCGCTAGGTAAGAAAATTGAATAATGTACTTCTTTATTTAAGATGGCGCTTTTTATAACTTGTTTTTCTTTTACAAAACCTTGCGCAAAACTACCTATGAGAAAAGTGAAAACGAATAGTAGTAGTAATTGTATTTTTTTCATATTATTTTAATTTATTAAAAAATTGCATTATTGAAATTACCGAATTGTTTAAATCTAGATTTAATAAGTATCATCATTTATTTCTAACCAGTAACCATCGGGGTCTTGTAACCAAATTTGATGAATGCCATCAGGGCGGGTAGTAATTGCATTTTTATTACCACTTACATCTTCAAAAGGCAAATTGGCTGCTCTTAATTTTGTGATAAAGGTATTAAAGTCAGGCTCTGTGTAACAAGTATGCTGATTTTTATAATATTCTTTTTTTTGAGTTGAGCCTTGGATTACATGCAATTGACTGTGTTCACCAGTTTTAAACCAAAGGTGTTGACCGTCATGAAACGGTTCTGGAATAGATTCAAGGCCAATAATTTTACTATAGAAATTACCTGTTTTTTCCATATCCATTACAAAAATGGCTGTATGGTTAATATGAACTTTTGTATTTTTTTCTTGCGCAATTAATTGTAGCGAAACCATTATTAAAAATGGCAGCAATATTTTTTTCATAAGGCCTTATTTTTAAGCCTAAGATACAAAAAACAAAGTGCTGATAAAAGAATGTTTTAGAAACTAGTTTTTACGCTTAAGGGGCTTATCAAACATATCTAATTTATCTTGAATAGGATTGTCAGAAATGGCTGCTGCTTGCAGTTTATTAGCCCTTGAAACTGGTATAGCACTGCCAATGGCATTAGACTTGTAGGCAACAGGGCCAATGATACTGAGTGCTTTATTTAAGTAGGTTTCTGTGGGGTCGCCTAATAATTTATAAGGTAAAATATCATCTGCTATTGCGTAGTCTGGTAAAAAACCATTCACTGTACCATAATCAGATTGGTCCAGTGAATTTAATATTTTAAAGGTGATAGGTTGTAAACCATAGTTCCATCTTTTGGCATTATCGGTAATAGTGAAAGAACCCACATTTTTTCCATAGGTATGATCACCAATTAAAATGACACTCATAAATGGCTTTAAATTATTAATAATAAGTTCACTAGCTGAAGCAGTGCCAGTAGAAGTTAAAACAAAAACTCTATTTAAGGAACCAATATTATTAGCCTCCATTTTAAAATTGGTGACAAGGGCTGCTGCTCCATATTGTTTTATTACTTCCTTAGTATAGGCATCGTTATACAGTCTTTTATTCATCACCTTATCTACTTTGCTTGCCAAGTCATTCACCATTAAGTTGGTTAATAAATCTGAATTGGTAACATAGCCACCTCCATTATAACGAAGGTCAATCACTAGTTCGTTGACTCCTTTTGCTTTAAACCTGCCAAATACCGCTCTTAAACTATCATCAAAACTTGTTAAGAATTGTAAGTAAGCAAAATAACCCACTTTCTTACCTGCCCAATTAATAACCGTGTCTTGTAAAATAGGATTGGTTTGTAACTCGGTTTTAGTAACGGTTAAAGTTTTGCCTGTACTGCTAAATACTTTATTATTATAAGCCCCTAAGCCTAATTTTAAAGTTTGATTTTGTAAGACTGAATTATAATTAGAGGAAGTAATAGTTTGGTCATCCACGGATAAAATAATATCTCCTCTTTTTAATCCATTTTTTTCAGCAGGGCTTCCTTTTAAAACATAGGCTATTACTAAGGCCACATTTACTTGTGTATTGTCGGTATAAAAAGCACTCACCCGAATACCTAAAACAGTATTAATACCATTTAATTGGTTTATTAAATTGGCGGAACTACTGTCTATCCAAGAAAAGCGATCGGTGGTTTTATAATCATATAAAATACTATAAAAATAATCCATAGGATTACTACTGGTATTTGTTTTGGCAATTACTGGCATTTTATCGCTCCATAAATAATAGGCTGTCATACTTTCATGAATCCAGATATTAACGTCCGCATTCGTATTTTTTTGTATAGCTGTATTATCTTGGGACGGAATATCAGGCAAGTTGGTAACCGATTTATTACAAGCCATTATACCCATAATTAAAATACCTATTAGTAATTTTCTTAATTGCATACTATTATGTTTTACTTTTTAAAATTAAGAAATTTATATGGAACTAGGTTCTAATTAACTTAATTTTGTGAACCATAGAAATGATGCTAAACAACCAAGAAATACAAAACAAAGAATGAAAAAAATACTATACACTTTACTGCTTTTAAACGTCTTTTTTTCAGCGAATGCACAAAAAACAAACAGCTATTCTAAGTCTATCAATGAATGGCATAAAGCGCGCATAGCCGATTTAAAAACACCTGCGGGTTGGTTAAATTTAGAAGGTTTATACTGGTTACATAAGGGAACAAATAGTTTAGGAAAAAAAGAAGGTAGTGATTGTAGGTATAATAATGCCGCATTCCCTGATGAATTAGGTTCCTTTATTTATGAAGGCGATTCTGTACTTTGGATGAATAGCGCCAACAATACTATTAAAGTGAATGGAGTATTAGTAAATGGAGTAAAACCTATAAAAGTATTTTATAAAGAAGAGCAAGCTATTACAATGTCATGGTCTCATTATACTTGGGCCATTATAAAAAGAGAAGATAAAATAGGGATTAGGTTTAGAAATTTAGAGGCCAAGACTTTAGTGCATTTTAAAGGTATAGATCGATTCCCTATTGATTCAAACTGGCGTGTAAAGGCCACCATGGTGGCGCCTTCTCAAAATTTATTAATGATTACCAATGTACTTGGTCAAACTACCGCCACCAAAACAGCAGGCAAATTATTGTTTACCATTAATAATAAAGAATACTCATTAGATGTAATTGACGAAGGAGGGCCTAAATTTTTTATTGTATTTGCCGACGAAACCGCTGGTAAAACCACTTATGGTGCAGGTCGTTTTATTGAAATTAATAAACCCGATGCTTTAGGTAATACTGAAATCGATTTTAATATTGCTTATAATCCTCCTTGTGCTTTTACTGCATTTGCAACCTGCCCTTTGCCTCCGCCACAGAATAGATTAAAACTAGCCATCACTGCAGGTGAAAAAAATTATGGTAATCACTAATGGGTCCTTTACCTTTGAAATAGATGAATCAAAATAAAACCATAACACCCACCATTGCCATAGTAGGCCTGGGTTATGTTGGCTTACCATTAGCGCTTGCTTTTGCTAAGCAGTATACTGTTATTGGTTTTGATATTAATGAAGCAAGGGTAATTGATTTAGAAAATGGCAAGGACCATACTTTAGAATGTACAGAAGCTGATATTAAAAACGCAACAGATTTAGAATTTACCAGTTCAATTAGTTCTATTAAAGAGGCTAGTATATATATTGTAACGGTGCCTACTCCAGTAGATGCCGATAAGCGCCCCAACTTAAAACCATTATTAGAAGCTAGTGCCATGATAGGTTCGGTTTTAAAAAAAGGAGATATCGTTATTTATGAAAGCACCGTGTATCCTGGTTGCACTGAAGAAGATTGCGTGCCTGTTTTAGAAAAACAAAGTGGACTTGTTTTTAATAAAGATTTTTATTGTGGGTATTCTCCAGAAAGAATTAACCCGGGCGATAAAGTCAATACACTTACTACTATTAAAAAATTAACAGCAGGCTCTACGCCAGAGGTAGCGAATAAGGTAGATGCACTTTATGCAAGTATAATTACCGCAGGTACTTTTAAAGTGTCTAGTATAAAAGTGGCAGAGGCGGCTAAGTCTATTGAAAATGCACAACGCGATATTAATATTTCTTTTGTCAATGAGCTAGCACTCATATTTGATAGAATGGGTATTGACACCCATGAGGTATTAGAAGCAGCTGCTACAAAATGGAATTTTTTACCCTTTAAGCCAGGCTTAGTGGGTGGACATTGTATTGGAGTAGATCCTTATTATTTAGCGCATAAGGCCACCAGTTTAGGATATCATCCCCAGGTTATTTTATCGGGAAGAAATGTGAATGATCAAATGGGAACCTTTGTGACTGAAAAATTAATTCAATTATTAACTGCGAGTGGCCTTCCTGTTAAAGGCGCTAAGGCATTAATACTGGGAGTAAGCTTTAAAGAGAACTGCCCTGATATCAGAAATTCAAAAGCCTTCGAAATACATGCTCAGCTTGGAGCAGCAGGCATGGAGGTGGATGCTTTTGACCCTTATGCCAATGCAATAGAAGTGAAGCAAAAACATGCTATTGATTTAGTGAATGCCTTGGGAAAATATGATGCAATAGTGCTAGTAGTTGCGCATGATTTTTTCAAGTCATTAGATTATGCAAGCTTGAAGCGTTCTGATAAAACTATCATTTACGATACCAAGGCCTTCTTAGATAGAAGCATTGTTACTGCAAGATTATAATACTTGCTCTTGATTACTATTTATTTTAAAAATAACTACTGCAGTTTTGAGAATGTACTATTACCCTACTGAGGATGATAAGTACGCTTCGCATTTTTTAGTACTTCGTTTTTATCTAAGGTCATTTTCTTTACTTGCTGCGCTTGATACATGGCACGTTGGTCGGCATAATGTGCATCTCCTTTATTTGAACTTGCTCCAAAAGTATTCACTGATTCAATAAGAGGTAAACTACCATCTTTAGGAAAGCGAACAAATTCAATATAGGCATCCCCACTATTCATTTTTCTTTGAGCTAGACCATAGGGTTCTGTTTGCACTGCTGCAAGTACATCGGGCATACCGCCTTGTGGCCAGTTCTCATCGCCTCTTACTAGTCTTTGCATTTCACCTAAACTTACATCTAGTCTATTATAATTTTTCATTAAAAAATCATAAATATATTGATAGGTGGCAACTGCCTCTTGCATCGTTAATTTATCATTTTTTCTTCCCTCCATTAATTTAGGTATTTCATAATAAGCTAAATTATAAATAAGTGCCCCATTGCTTTCAGGGTTGGTATTGTGGTCCCATGTTTTTAAAGTTTTAATAACTGGTGCAAGTGTTGGATATTTATTTTCATCTACTAAAAACATGGTATCTGCTGTAAAGCCATAAGGGAATAAAATAGTAGAAGGTAATTGACGATCAAATTTGATGCGCTTTAAATCGGCGTAGGAAATTTTTTCTAGTGGGTCTATTAAATCTTTGGCACGACGGCTTCTATTATCGTGGTATAATTCATAGCCATCTTTAGGATCAAAATTTTTGGGATCTAAATTTTCACTTTCTGCAGTGGCTAAAAAAGGAGAATGGTTCATATTCATTAAATACCCACTTTTAGGATTGGTATATTGAGGAAACTCGTTTAAGGGTTTAAATTTTGTCCATAGCGTTGCTCTTGTATTGCCCGGTAGCGTTGAGTTCCAATGATAGCTGGTATCTGCATTACGATAAGGCATTTTTCCACTAGAGATATAAAATATGGTATCGCGTTTATCGGCATACATAATATTAAACATAGCTAAATGGTTCTGCGCCACCGCAGTTTTAAATTCAGTAAAATTAGTAGCTCTATTCATTGCATACCATTGTTGCAAAGCACCCGCATCCATAAGGGCAGGTAAACGCATTGAAAAATATTTACCTTCTGGGGTTACAGCAGTAGGTCCGTAGATAGAAGTATAGGCTGTTTTATAAACAGGAAAAGGAATGCCTTTAATACTTAATTTAATTTTTCTTTTTTCAAGTGCAAGCCACTCTCCATCTACTTTATATTGTCCTTTATGTGCTTTATTGGTTTCTAATTGGTAGATATCTATTTTATCTTGAAAGTTAACGGTATGTGCCCATGCTAAATTGGGCGTGGTGCCATGAAAAATTAAGGGAGCGCCTGGAAATAAACCTCCTAAAATATTCCAACCTTCTTCACTTTGTAAATGTGCTTCATAAAAAGCAGTGGCGCCTTCTATGGGTTGATGGGCGTTAATCACCAACATATTTTCACCCGTTGAAGATTTACTTGAATGCACTGCAATGGTATTAGAACCTTCTCCTGTCATACCTGCTAGATGAGCAATAGAACCATTGAGTATTTTAGGTAAGGACTTATCTACTCCACAAAAAACAGCTACTGAAAAAACGGTAGAGGCTAAATAATCTTCAACACTTATAGGAAATACATTTTTATTTAAAACTTTATCAGGATGCGCTTTAGCAAAAGCTTCCAAGCCTGCTAAATAACCTTTCACCAGCAAAATAAATTTAGGGTCTAAACTATTTATTTGTTCCAGCACAATAGACTTTGTATTTAATAAGCCAAATACATAATCAACGGGCGCGCCTTTAGCACCTAAATAAGTAGCTAGTTTTCCTTTACCTGTTAAAATAAGGGTTTGAATGGTGGTAAAATCGTCTTCAGCATGTGCCCAAGCCAGGCCATAGGCTACTTCAGGGTCGGTGGGTGCAAAAATATGCGGTACTCCATAAGTATCTCTAGCAATAGTAATTTTATCCGTACGAATAAGGGGCTCATTACTTGATTGAGCAATAGCGAATTGTTGTAATAAAATACAAAGAGATAATAATAGAATACGCATGGATAAGTTTATTTAGGCTTAATTATAATTTGACCGATGTAATTTATAGAAAATATCTGCTAAATAACACTTTTTCAGCTTAGACTTAAGCTACTTATTCATGATCATGCTTTAAAGTACTACCTATTAGCATACTTCTGAAGCTATGCTTGATAAAATACTTAATTTATAAAACCAAATTTCTTTTTTTCTCTTTTGCTTAATTCCGCGGTTATGATTTCTATAGATCTTACAGATTCATACTTCTGATTTTCAATTAACATTGTTGAATTTGCATTTTCGTTTAAATAGAAGTTAGTGGACATAGTATTGTAAACATCCGTAGCTTTTTCTGCTCTTATTTTTTCTTCATCTAAATAAACTACTGAAAAAAGTATTCTGTAATTTTCAGATTCCTTATTAAATACAGCGATAGCTTGTCCTGGAATTACAAAGTCTCCATTTTGAACCAAGCAATTGATGGGAGATAAAATAGTATAATATCCCAATGTGCCATCCTTGTGTTCGATAAATATTTTATTTCGATTGTCGGTGAAAACAGTATTTCCGCCCTCGCCTTGTTTTAGTTCATCATTAATATTGTATACATACCCAGCCCTAGTGGCACAAATAGTATCTCCAAGAGTGTAGCTAAATGCTTGTGAATAATAGCTTGCTTCAGATTTTTGACCTAAAATAATGCTCAATTCCTCTACCTTTGTCACTTTTGTTGTTTTGCCAACACTAATGGGTAATAAGTAATGTGTGAAATTAGAAGGTGGTTTTCGATAGGCCATGCCTGCATAATAAGAATAAGTATAACCTAATGAATGCGAACCTGCATTTTTGTCTGGGGTTAGTTTTGTGACTTGAACTTTTCCTGTACCAATACTATTTATATAGGGATTCGAAATGCCGGTAGTTAAAAATCCAGTTAGACTTGTAAAATTTACTTTAACAGTATATCTGGTGGATGCTAGGTTATTTGCATTAAGCGTAATAGAGCCATCAGCATTATTTTCTGTTTCTAGTGTAATTAAATTTGACTGAGAATTTGTTGGCGTAATAAAAATTATAGTTGCCAGTAGGGTAATTATTTTTTTCATAATTAAAATTATGATTTTCTATATAATTTATAGTTAAAATAGTTTAAGATTTTGCTATCTAAACAGTAGAAAACATTCTAAATTATATTTTAAAAGTTCATTATCGAGTATAAATGTTAAGGCAGCTTTTATTTAATATTAAAATTGCAGAAACTAAATAATTAATTTCATCTAAATTTGTACTAGTTACTAACTAAAACAAATACAATGATTGAGTCTAAAAGGTTTGGTTCCAAGAAAGCGTTAATTGATATAGATGAAACTATCTGCTTTTACACAGATAAAAGAGTATATGAGTTGGCCGAGCCTAATTTTGAAAATGTGGCTAAAATTAATAAACTATACGATGAGGGCTGGCATATTACTTATTGGACTGGCAGGGGAGAAAGCTCAAAGCGAGACTTAAGAGGCCTTACTTTAGAACAGCTTAATAAATGGGGCTGCAAGTTTCATGACTTAATAACAGGCTACGACCCTAATGGTGGCCCCACTAAACCCAATTTCGATTTAGTAATTGATGATAAGGCTAAGAGGATAGAGGAGCTTTAATAGCTTGCTTATTTTTTTTTGCAAGGGTA
>Ga0209596_1000568_pt1 | contig 34278 bp, 52 predicted proteins | sample M_130807_MF_Meta_FD_187314 | JGI IMG/M metagenome (GOLD analysis project Ga0209596, IMG submission 187314) | Freshwater microbial communities from Lake Montjoie, Canada to study carbon cycling - M_130807_MF_MetaG (SPAdes) (version 2) | ecosystem: Environmental > Aquatic > Freshwater > Lake... | reverse complement strand
AGTAGGTTTGTAAAAATCGTTTAAAGGTTCTATTTTAATTACTCCGTAAATATCAGGGTCACTAAAATAAAGGTTAGCCATTAACATTTCAGCTTCAAAGAATGTACTAGCTTTCATATCTGGCATGAATCTACTAATATCTACTACGTCACCGTCTTGCAATGTAGCTTGTACACTTGTTAAATCCGTAGTAAAGTTAGAACTAGAAGTTATACTTATCTCTAATGGTTCTATTCCTGAAAACATTGTGACGTCTAGCTTATAATCTAAATAAACTTGAAACCGCATAGTAATAACATCGCCAACATTTAATTGAATATTGCTATTATAGATAAATGTATTTGCGTAAGTTGTACTAATATCACCCTCTTCAACTAATTGAGAATCTATAACCGCGCCATTTTTTAAAACTTCCCACTTAACATTAAATATACCTCCAGCGTTACTCATAGCTCCAAAATCAAAAGCTACTTCTATAGGGTGTGATATATTTAGATTATATAAACCTTGTTTTTTTATAGTTATGTAATTGTAATATCCTGCTGCTGTATTTGTGTGGTCTATATAGTATTGATCAAAATTATCATGTACTAAAGTTGATGTTATACCGTCCCACGTTGCTAACATATCAATCCAATTATTAGCTAAGTATCTATATCTATTCGCATTGTCAGGGTCTACAGCTATATAAACATATTCTTTAACATTACTTAAAGTGCTTGTAAATTTAACGCGTCTATTTGCAACCTCCGTAGATGGTAAAGATATTTTTTGACCTCCCCCAAAACCTACAAGTTTCTTTTTGTATATTGCAGAATCTAAGTAATCAGACTCATGCGTTAAGTTAGCAACCTCTAAACATTTAGTGAATATTTCACGCGCATAAGTCAAAGGTATTATATCAGTTGTTGACCTTGTCGAATAAGCTGTATAGCCGTATTCAACTAATCCGTAATGATAACCAAAACCATCTGGCAAGCCTGCTGTGAAATTAACCGTATCTACACCTTCTAGTTTTACCGAAGTAGCAAATGAATTAATTACGTTGGTTCTATTTAATAAATGGTTATATTCTGACCATCCTAACTCGCTTATCTTTTTATCTCCTAGCTTCATGAATAAATCAATGAAGTTTGAGAATAAGGTACATTTAAACGAATAGTCACCATTTGATATAGTAACTTGGTTCAATCTTAATAACCCGTTAAAGACAAGTAAACCCTCTTTATAATACTTTGCTTTTACTCTTACCGTTGGGTCAAAGTTAAAACCGATTAAAGTAGTATTGTCAACAGTTGATAAAGCTAATTGATAAGCTGAACTAAAGAAAGCCATATTTGAAGCCGTGCCGGGAATAACAACTTCTTTCGAGTAATTCCTTTTACGCTTATTAGGTTCTTTACTATCTGCTATGGAAAAGTTTAAAGGGAATGGTACTCTATCGTTTAAATCTAATTCCGTATTATTAACTACTAATCTATCCATTTATAATAGTATTGATTTACGAATATTAGGAAGTGTAAGGTCGACCATCTCTGTTGTTTCTTCTACAAATCGGTTATTACTTTCTTCATAAGAAGTGGACGCAATATTAACCATCTGTCTAGTAGCATCAAACATGTAAACAAGCGCAGATATATATGCCGACCTTACTAACCAGTTCTGTGTATCTGAATCAATGTATTTACTAATTAATTTAACCTTGTCTGTAGCTGTTTTAAAATAAGAATGTACACCAGCATTAGACGAATCTAAAACATAATTAACATCTACCCAACCGCCATATTGCTTTTCAAAAGTTTTAGCAGTTATTTCAGATGAAGCTATTAAATTTTGTCCGTAGTTGTAAACATCAAATGAGCCATATTTATTTAACCATATCAGCTCAGCTCCATTGTCGCAACCCCTATCAAAATACATTCTTTTAGTTTCACTAATTGGACTACCCCCTAAATCAGCCATGTAATAATCAACATAATAAACAGTATCTAAAACGGGCTGTGTTAAAGTAGCTAAATAGTTGTCAGAATTAAGATTGAATTGTGTTATCTTAAAACTTGTCGCATAATTATAATCGATAGAAGTTATTAGCGTATTACTTGAATCGTAAAAAGTTAATATAATACCTATATCTGTTTGCTCGTCTGTTATTATGTTTAAGTAATAATCTTTACCCTCTCGAATGTACAAATCATTTGGTGAGTCTGTTAAAAATCTTTTACTATTTGATGTACATTTAAAATCTGTATAGTCAAACGTATCAAAATCGATAGGATTTAAACACGCTTTAAAAGGATATATTGTGGCACTTGTAGCATCAGCATGAAACGCTGGAGTAGATCCGTAGAACTCTCTAATTTTAACGTACGCGCTTCTATAATTACTTGCATCGGTTACAATAGTGGAACTACCTACAATGGCTACGGGTGTGATAGGTCTAATTATTTCGCTAATATCAAAATGAGAATAACCACCGCCAATTTCAGGGAATACTTGATGAGATGAAATCAACACAGCGTTAACATAAACCTCAATAATGTAACTAAAGTTAGGGTTACCAATTGCACCGCTGTAGAAAGTCCAAATAATAGGATTATCTGAAGGTGTGTATTTTTGTGGTGAGCTTGCTATTGTTACCGCCATGGTGATATAATATTTATTTTAATTGATTTACCTAATAATTTTTGAATAGGTTTTTTAAGTACGTTAATAAGTTTTTCATTAACAACGTCCTCAAAGAATGGCTTTGGTTTTTGTCCTTTCTTAACAACACTATTTTGAACCGCCCAAGCAAATGAATCATAAGTTTTAAATTGTTCTGGTAAACCTATACCCTTTTGAGCTATCCAACTTTTAATAGAATCATGGAATGAATAACCACTATCAGGAGCTTTACCCCAATTAGGCGCACCATGTGAAACTTCAGTACCGTTTACTCCATAGTTTACATACTTCCAATAGAAATCCATTTCAATACCAACACTAACCGCTTTACCGTTGTATATTACCTTTGTTGGCTTTATACCTTGTGATAGGTTTCTACTAGCGTCTATATCTCGCGCAGCTATTGCTTTACGTAAATCATCTATAACGTCCTGAGTGAGTTTTAAAAGTAATGCAGACATAGGATTACCAGCCGTATTATTAAGTATAGCTTTAGAACTACCTAAATTCAACTTACCTAATATCTCAGCTTCTGTCATCTTCTAACTATTGTCTTTGTCGGAGGGTTATCTTTTTTTATCTTATACGTAAAGAAGTTTACCCAGTTATTAAATGTAAAGATATTCATTTTTATTATATCTTTTCTATTTTCACCTAATTCTTTTGATAGATAAATTATGATTTCGTGCCAAGCCCAAACATTTTTAACTTCTTTTTTATCATCTTTTTTAACTTTAGGCTTTCCATATAGTTGCTCATTAATCTTACGTCTCTGAGCAAAAAAAAACCTTGAAGCTCTACAAAGTCTGTCATCTTAAAATGTTCTTTAAAGTCTTCATATCTGGAGCTTATAGGGTAAAGCATGTTTTCGTTTTCGTCCATGCAACCGTAGATAGTTCCCTTAGGTATGTAATTAACACAAGCTAATCTTACAGGGTCATTTATAAAGTCTGAATTTTCTACGTCAATATGGTAACCTATACCAACTTTCTTTTGATCTACTAATTGATAGTCTATATCATTTACCGTTATCAATTCTTTGGGGTTACCGTTCACTTTGTAACCATCAAATAAATTCATGCAATGACTAAACATTTTCTCTATGTCTTTATAATCAATAGTCAATAACTTAGGTACTGAAACCAAAGTAATATTAGCTAAGAATATAACCTTATCATTCAGTGTAATATTTTCAACCTTAAAGTGTTCGTCACTAAACGCTTTTAAATGTCTTATCCTTAAATCGTTTATTGTTTTAGGTAGCTTTATTTCAAATTCAGTATTTCGTCGCATAACTTAGTTTGTATTTGTGAGTTTTTAATTTGTTCAGTATGTATATTTACTATTGTTCTTTGTTCTATTATCCACCCTTGGGAATGTGGTAACATAAACATTTTCTTTTTATCCTTTATTGCCTTAAGTGAGAATATAACATCACTCATTTTTTTGTGTTCAGAATCTAGTAAGCTTGACGGGTTAAAATAATCTGTTTTAAATGCCGTTACTCCCGTCCCACATACATCTAAATACATTCCATTATTAACGGTTTTAAATGCGCTATAAGAATCATGTCCTCTATAGTATTCCACTCCTATACCTTTCAATCTACGACCGTGGTAAGTTACTATACAATTATGTTTGTCTATTGCTTGTATTGTTTTCTGTATATAGTCGCTAGGGTAAATAATATCATCATCACAACTGAAATAGTAAGACGGTTTAGTCACATAATTTAACCCGTAAAACTTACCGTTATCGGTTAAGTCTGTATTTAGTTCGTTATTGTAAACTATTATCTTATCAACTTGACCCTTTAAAGATTCTATAGTCCTTTGTAATAACAATTCACGCCCTTTAAAGGTTGCTATTCCTACAATTATAGGTGTTCTAGTAAACTTATCTCTAATTGCTTGTATCTTTTGCGCTCGTTCACCTTGGTTTATTCCTTTACCTAAGCTCTTTTGAGCGTCATGTCTACGGTAATTGTATAGAATCTTATCTGTATATCCTAACTTATAACCAGCATCTAACAATCTAAGGTTTAAATCGTACTCTTCAGCACAAGTTAATGACTCATCAAAGCCGTTTACAGCGTCTAAAATGTCCTTTCTAAACATTAGTGTACCTCCGTGAATAACATTGTTGTATATCATATCATTAAAAGTAGGCTGCTTAAACCTTGGCACTTGCACTTGCACGATATTTGTGTGTACATTATTAGCAACCCCGTGAATAAAGTCGAACCCTTGCATAGCTTCAACGCTATCTGTAATTGAGTTAGTTGTTAAATAGTCATCTTCACATAAATACTTAATATATAAACCTTTCGCACGTTTAATACCGTTGTTTATGTTAGTAGATACGTTAACATTATCATTTTGTATTAATAATTCAATATTGGAATACGTTTGTTTTTTAACGCTTTCAATTGCTTGACTAAGATAACCCCTATCAATTGAATAAGGGATTATTATTGTTACTAGTGGATTCATTTTATTAAATCTAGTATTCGTTTTCCTGTAGATTCAATTGAATGTTTGCTATGAAAGTCTTTATGAAACCTATCATTAAACGTTTCTGTTTTTAACATTGATGTCACTAGTAAAACTTGTCTAAAAGTTTCTTTATCATTTGCTATTAAAAAATCATGTCTAGTAAAAACATTTTCGTAAACACTAGTATTCAAATCATTCGTAACCACAACACAACCCAAGGCAGTAGCCTCAAATGCAGTCACTCCAAAACATCCATAAGGTTTACCGTTTAACTCAGGTTTAAATAGTTCAATATAGATATGGCATTCTGCAATACGTTTTAGATTTTCTTCATGTGGTAGTATCGTTTCGTCGATTCTTATTTCAAAGTCATCTTTAAACGGTTCTAACATTTCCCTAATATCTTTCGTGCCTTTTACAATTGCATTACTAGGATAATGACCGACAATAAGTTTACCGTCTTTGCGCTTGTCTACAGTCTTTAAATCGGTATGTGGTGCTAAGTATGCAATATCTTTTGCTCCCAACTCCATGAACTCTGTTTGGTCTGTAATGCAACGGTGAACAATTGGATTGAATATGTTGTTATAAAAAAACGGTTCGTCTCTATATCTACTTCCTGAATGGTAAACAATTAATCGACCTTTGAATTTAGCTATTTCAATAAGCGAAAGGATCACTGGACAACTATGGAATATCTGTACCACATCATAGTTGTTAACGTGGTTTATAATATACTTTCTATCTACAACCTTGCTTTCTTCAGTATATCCAAACACATGACTGTTTAATGTTAAGTCCTCACAGATAACACCTATCGACCTTAAAGCGTTTGCGTTATTGTGCGCCATGTTAGCGTAGTCATTACTACTTAAATTAAGGATTTTATAATTATATACCATAGTATTGATGAAATTATTATTACCATTATAAATGATTTTGAACTCATAACATTATGATTATCTTTTGGTTCTTCATAGCTTCAATTACAGATGAATAACTAAACTTTGAAATAGCTATAAGTATTATATCGTTGCCTTCCCTGAATATACCATTTATCTTTATCTTAGGCAAAGGACTAATAAGAATATTATTAATAAACTCAGCATCTGGTATCTCTCTCAATACCATATTTTTAAAGATATTGTTTTTCATGCTTGCAAATATAACATTTTATTTAACCAATATACTATACTTTAATATTAATTATTACGCATGAGTACCAATATAATGACCTTTTTTGATTAAGTCTTTTCTAGATTGTATTGCTAAAGCCAAAGATATAACCCCATCATCATGCACACCCTGAGGAGCTGAATACTTAACACCTCTAGTCTTTGTGTCATAAATATAAGTAAAGGCTTCTAGTTCGTTTATTAACCACTCTTCATTAAGTATAGATATATTCTTTTGCTCAAACAGTAATGCTAAATCTTCAATCATAACGGGTTTTGTTTTACTAGATGTAACATAAGGTTCTATAAATGTACGGCATTGTTTATGCAGCATCTCATAGAATACGTCACCTTGGTTATTAACCTCCACGTATATCTTTGCTCTGAATCTATTAATTACTTCAGCAACCTTGTTTATTATATTAGTCCAGTCGTCCTGTCTCCATCGTTCTACGTGTATCATTTGATTATCACGGTTTATAATAGTGAGTACAGTATAATCATCTGCTCGTCCAATATCTAAACCACCAAACATTAACGGAGTTGATATAGGAAATTCATTGACGCAGTCTTTTACATTCTTAAATAGACCTGAAGAATTATCTAGAAATTCAGCTAAGTATTCTTGTCTAAATATATGATCTGGCAAATTACGTCTACGCTCTTCTAAATCTTCAAAGCTAATCATTGGATTATCATAACTAGAAAAATGAAAGTACTTGTATCTATTGTCGTAGTTGTGTTGAAGTGATAGCTTATAAAAATGGTTCTTACCTTTTGGAGTTGAAATAAACAGTATCTTTTTACCCTTAACTAATACGGTCGCACTTAATACTTCACTCCATAACTGCTCTCTACTAAATGCTATCTCATCCATTATAAGATAGTCAAATGTATTACCCCTTATATTATCAGGACGTTCACCAGAAAAGAATTGTATTGTAGAACCGAAACCTTTGATAGTTAAATCTGACCTATTGAATTGAAAGAATCCACTACGTTGACAAACCTTTTCCATTTCATCAAATACCTTTTTGGATTGCTTATAGATGGGAGTAACCCATGCAATACTACAACCTTTATCATTCATCGACCAATAAAGCAATTGATTAATGCCTAGCATAGTTTTACCAAACTGCCTACCGATATTTAAAATATAATACTTGTACGGCTCATGGTTTATACTATGATGTATTTCCTTTTGCTTATCGTGCGGTCTATATCCTTTAATTATCAAAGTCGAATCCTTCTACGGTTTTAGTTTCAATATGTTGTTTGTCATGCATTCCTAAACGGTTCTTAGCGTAGAATATACCTTTACCTTCATTGGCTACTATATCGGTTGCTAAGGCTTTAAAAGTACCCTCTATCTTTTTTATAGTGTAAGCTTTTAACTCATCTTCTGAATGAAGCCATTTATAATAAGTAACTCTAGATATACTATCCATATTCAATAAAGGTATCCAAATATTAAGAAAATAATCTATTGTAGGGATATGTCTATCTCTAACTTCTATAACTTTTCCGCTTCCAGAAACAACTTCTTTAGTATGCGCTAAACATTCAGAAATATAGTTATCTGCATGCTTGCCTAAATTGATTATAAACTCATCTGACTTAGCCATTGATTAATTTGTTTAGTATTGTCCTTGTAGCGTTACGCGGGATTTTAATACCTTTCTCTTTCAGTAATGCTTTCATCTCTTTAAAACTCATTATTTCAAACTGACCTTGTATTACTTCAGTATCTAAAACTATCGTTAAGGGTGCAGTTTCGTGAAATCTAATAAAGTTGTTAATTATGTTAACCGCATTAATCCAGCAACCTGAGCAATTTAAAGACAACGTTTTTTTTGTGATCGCTTGGTATATTGTTTGGATATGTATTTTTTCGTCAAAGTCCCACTTGTTATTGTTAGCAGTTATTTTGTTTCTTAATATATCTAAAGATATACGTCCTTGAATGTTTAGTTCCATAACTTGTCGATTATTGAAGCCACTACAAAAGTAGCTAGTGAATAAATTATATTTTCTTGTGTGCAAATTACAACTATTACTGAAGTCCAAAAAGTAAAGCATGGAAAACAATCTAATAGTTTAACAAATTTGAAGGGGTCTATACCTAGCAAAGTTTTCGCTCTGCTAGATAATGACCATTCCCTTAGTAGTAGTATAGCAATGAATAGTGATATTATTATAGTGTACATTAGTTTAAGTAATAAGTGAATATCATTGACAAAGATACGTTTTTTTGTTTAATACAATGATAATTGAAATATAAATTTAATAATTTGGTTTCGTAAATATCCATTTTAAGTATATAACCTTAAAACAAAGTGGTGAGCCGTGCGACCTGCCCGAACTCCTTATGAAATATAAATCCTTCAATTGCTAAGGGTGAGTGTTGATGTCCTGATTTATGATGCCAACTATCTGCAGGGCTTGGTGAACGTAATGACTCTATTTGTACGCTCATAATATCTTTTGACGTCTTGTGGTGAAAGTGGTGAGTAAACCAATATCTATGTTTACAATCGTGCCAATAATTTGAAGCTTCATGACACATTAATAAAGGTAAATCGTTTTGCTTCGCTCCATCTCCATGAGTAGTCCCTATAAGGTTTTTACCGTACGTTGTATATTTTCTATGTGATGGGCTTCTATTAAATTCTATATTCCGATGTGTGTTATACCAACTGTAAAGTGAATCCATTAGAAAGAAACCACTCATCTCGTCATGATTAGAGACGTTGTAAATTACTTCTAGGTCTGCAATCTGAACCAAAGTTTCTATAATGTCAATGTATAATTGTTTAGCCATTATGAAAGCATCGAACCACTTTAAATGTGAGTCTTGGTCGGTACCCTTTGTAGTTTGTCCTTTGGTGTTATCAGTGTTTAGAACATCGTTACCAACTATTAATATAATTTTGTCAATGTTGAAATATTTACTTTTCTTAAGTATTGAATTAACACCATCTTTTACCCTTTGAACTGCAATTTGTGAGTTGTATTCTTCACCCGTTTCAAATGCAGAACAAAGTTTATTTATATGAATGTCGGCTGGGTCGATAAGTAAACAGTGCGAGTCCTCGATGAGTTCCGACCGCTCAATTTTAATGTGATTAGGTTTAATCTTTTCAACTGTATCTATAAAATCTTGTTTAAATTCATGATAGTTAAAGGAGTCGTTTTCGACCCCCTTTACATTTATAGAATAATGTTTCCCCTTATACCAATAGTGCTTTACTTTATCAAAGTCAATACCTACGGTTTCGCACTCATCAAATATACCTTTATCAATTCTTTTATTGATTAGCTTACCTACGCTTCGTCTATTATTGTCATTAAATTCTATTCCTTGCTCTTCACATATTTGTCTGGCTACGTTTGTTTTTCCTATTCCAGAATTAAATAGCACCATTATTCGCTCAATGTTTTCTATCATTTGATAAAGATAAACAAGTTTTTTAAATGGCTATATTAAAGATAAGTTAAATTCTGATAAATACGATTGTATGCTATCTCTTAAGTCCTGTGCTAAATCTAGTTCTTGCTCTGTGGCATCTCTATTTTTATAAACTCCATGTTTAGTAATGCTTCTTAAATCATTGTCTAATTGATGCAGAATAACGCTGTACTTATAGCCATTTAATGCCATGTTTATATCGTCTTGCTCTTCTACTGAATCGAATTCAATTATTACTTTGCCCATCTTTTAAATCTTTAATTGTGTAAATACCTTGTCTATCGTTATTCATTGCTATCACTTTAATTTCGTCTGCTAAAAGTTCAGCTATTGGATTAGTAAAGTTTATATTACCGTTCATTCTTCTAGCTATTGGTATAACTTCACCAGTGCTAGGTATCTTTACTCCGAAGGTTGTACTCATTTCATTATATCTTTAAATTGGTTTATAATTCCCTCGTTCCTATCACCCCAAAACATATCACACGTAAACTTGTTTTCCACTATCTTAAATGGCGGCTCATTAAACCAGCTTTGACGGTGTTCGCTTGCGTATGCTGTAAATCTGTAGCACTCTTCTTTTTTAGGGCAGTTAGTGCCGCTGCACATTGTTATATCCATTTTGTTTCTATTATATTTTTAAACTCATCTAAACTTCTTACTATGTAATATTCAAAATTTTGTTGTTCTATTTGTTTTTGAATATACTTTTGAATTTCGCTTTGTTTACCTTTCTCATTCTTAACTTCGACAAATATAGTTGAATTATCTTTAAATAATATTAAATCAGACATTCCATTTATATTACACTTAACAATCTTTAAAACTAAATAACCATTTTTTTTTGCTTCGGCTATTATTTTACTTTGAATAATTGATTCTAACATAGTCTTTTTTAAAATAATTGCTTGTATATTTTTTCTTATCTTTTACTACTTTATAAATTTTCTGTTCAATACCGCCTTTTGAAAATATCCAAAAAACTTCATTACTTAATCTTTCTTTAGTTGTAAGTCTATCTCTAGATTGAAAGTAAGACGTTGCAGAAAAATCAATATTAAAATAAACTAAATATTTTGCTTTGCTTAAATTAACACCTTCACGTCCTGAAACAATTTGATAAGCAATAGATTTATTCGTATTATTAAACTCTTCTAATTCAGTTGTTAACTCATCTTTAAATACTTGCTTTAACATCTCTAGTTCTGCTTTAAATTTATAGAATATAGCTAATTTAATTCCTTTAAATCTTTCTTTTATAAATATAGCTTTACTATCATCCAAAATCATTGTATTGCCACTTTCAAATTTGACAGTACCTGAAAACATTTGATGGAATTTACTCATTAATTTAACAGCAGTATCTCCTAAAATAGTTTCAGTTTGACCATCTATAACTAAATCTTTTGCTAGTTTATCAATCAATGAATATGTTATAGGTTTCATATCGCAATACATAATATTTTCTTTTACTTCAGTTTCAAATCCTGCTTCTTTTTGTGTAAATGTTATTAAATAGTCTTTAATCTTATCATTGATCATTTCTACATTAGCATCTGAATAATCATTAATAAAACCAAAAGAAACTCGTTTTTGTTTTACGTTTACATAAGCTGAAGCCCAAGCATAAAAATTAGGATTAGGAAAAGGACTGTATAAAGAAACCCAAAATTGATGATAAATCTGTGAGAAGGATTCTGGAGTAGGTGTCCCTGACAAAAAAATCATTGGTAAAGTATTAAATCTTTGCGCAAATTCCTTTGTATACTTACCGGGTTTTGGGAAAGCTCCAAATCTATGATGCTCATCATGTATTATCAAATCAAATTTACCTTTTACTTTACTTATAGATTCATCATTGATAACTTCTATTTCAAAATCATTTACATAATTAAATTTAGTGTAATCATCAATAATACTAGATATAGCTTTTTTCTTTGTTAAAAACAAAACTCGTTTTGCTCCATATAATTTAGCCGTTTCTAAAGCAGTTAAAGTTTTACCTGTTCTAACTTCCATTGATAAATAAACGATCTTTTTAACTCTTAATATTTTAACAGCTTTTAATGAAAGTTCAATCTGATAATCTCTTAATTTATAAATCATTTAAATTGAGATTTAAAATAATTCAACTTCTCTTCTAATAATTGATTCTGTCTTTTTAAAGATTGTATTTCTACATCTAACTTGCTAAATTGATATTGGATAAACATAAGCCGTTTTAACGTGTTTTCTATAATCTTTGTGTCTATGTCTTTAGATTGTTGCTTTAATAGCGTAGCTTCAGTCCTAAAGGCTAAATTCTTTATATAATGAAACGCTGTATTAATATCTATTTCTGTTCTTAAATTACCGTTTATCTTTTCATGCTCTGATAATTCAATATACTGTTTAGCTAACTCCTCTTTGATTGATATAAAAGGAGTGTTTAGTATTACACATTTTGGTTTAGTTAGTTCCATTTGTCTAAAGTTTTTGGGTTAATAGTAGGTCTTTCAATTTTAAATTTTTTAACTCCGCCAGGTGAAACTGATTCATATTTAAAATCATAAAATTCACAATATTTTATTATGTATTTTGTTACCATGTTTTTAGTTTTCTTATTCCTATCAAATTTATTGATTAATTGATTCTCGTAAAATTCATAGAACCACAAAGACTCGTACCATTGTCCACTTTTTAAAGTCTCAACACATTCTAGTAATTCTTTACTTATATCAATTTCAAATTTTTTGAACGGTAAAGATATGCTTTCATAGTTCATTAACCCATTATTAAGATATTTTTTTACACATTCAATCATGTAACAGTCAAACCTTGCAAACTCTTCTAAGTCCCAATCATCAAAAAGCATATGGCCAAAGAAGTTAATCGGTGTGTGTGTAGCATTAAAAAACGTACTTAATTCAACTTCAAATTTCCTAGCATCATGTGAGCCTCCTGTACCTTTTAAAACATAATTTGTAGTAATTAATATTTTAGGACTGTCTTCAACAGGAAGCTTAATAGTATTTTGTCCCTTGTAAGTTATTTCTATTCCTTCAGTAATTACACTAAACAAATTCTCAAAAGCAAAATTTCTTTTTACATCATCAAACACTAAAACTTGACAATCTGTTTTTATAGATTGATAAGGGAATTGATCTTGAAACGAAAACTTTTTACCGTCAATAGACTGTACTTTTTTCATATTAGATAAAGCATTCCAAAATAAACCTTTACCACTCCTACCGTTTGGTTCGTCTGAAATCATTTCATCATTTAAAATAATAGCTTTATTATCTCCTTTAGATTTATACGAATGTACTAAGTAACCTATTACACTTTGAAACGTATTATATCTATCTACATTCTCACCTGAAATCTTCCATATAAAAGTTCTAAACTCGCTATCGTGGTGGTCGCTTTCAATATAGTTTCTTTTGATAACCTGGTCTTTCCATATTGATAAACCATAATCACTATATTTTTTTAAATTTTGACTATTTTTTTTTACCTCAACTACTCCATTCTCATAAAACAAATAGCAAATATATTTAGTATCTCTTAATATTTTTATTTCTTTTGTAGCTATTTGAGATAAAAAATCACGTTTAAAAGTAGTTGTTTTTCCTGCCATCAAATTATAAACTGCTTCAGATTTTGAATCATTTAAAATATATGTTAAAACAAAATCTTTTATATCAGTTTCATCTTTAATTTCTAAAAACATACCATTCTTTTTAATTAAATTAAAAGCACTATTTTCATTAGGTCGATTTTTAAAAAACCCACTATATTCTAAAAATAATCTAAATCTATAAATACTTAGTGAAGGCTTACCATCTTGACTAATGTCATAAAAAGGTTTTAAATTGTTATCGTTCATAGTTCGTTTAATGAAATTGTTAACTGATATATTATCTCATCTAATTGTTTTTTATTCAAATCAATGTAGGTTTGACCATCATTATTTTGAATAATAATTCTAGTTGTTTTATCAAAGTTTAACACTTCAATAATTGAATCATCTTTTTTTAATCTGTAATTCATATAAAGTTTTTTAAATAACAAACCCATTTGAATAAAGTGCCTGGAATGACTTTAAACAAATGGGTTCTAAATAATATCTTATGGAAGTTTCCAGGCTTACCTGATACAAATATATATATAATATTTTAATTAAAACGTAAAAAAGTTAACTAAAACGTAAAAAAGTTAAAATGATTTTTTTACGGTCTCAAAGTCAATAGGAATAGGCTTTTGTATTTTAACCGTAAAAAAGTGTTTTTATTTTTTTACGGTCTTAAAGTCAATGGCAGTAAAGGTTTAGATTGAAAACGTAAAAAAGTAAATTGTTTTTTACCCTAAAAAAATAAAAAATATTATTTTTAAAAAAACTTCCCTTTTTTTATAAACTTTTTTACGTTTTGCTCGTAGAAGCCTATTAACAGTACGTTTAAGACCGTAAAAAAATAAAGCAAAAAAAAACCACTTTTTTACGGTGGCTTATAACTATTTGAAAATCAACTATGTTTTCCGTAAAAAAATCAAATATACTTTTTTACGTTTTGTTTTACTTTTTTACGTTTTATAAATAGTGTTTTACCCCTCTTATCTCTTATATTCTGCTGTTTACGTATGCTTTGCTTGTCATATTTCAGCATTTTCTTACGTTGAATATCTAGATTGTATTGGTGAACGCTAGTACTACATGATAATAATAGTAAGATTGGTAAATATTTCATGCACAAATATACGGCAAATGATTGTGTTTGTAGTGTATTTGTGTTTTGGCAGTAAATGAATAATAGTGCCAAAATAGAATAGGGAAAGTTTTAGACAAAATAATTGCGTTTATTTTACTCCCCCTATTCAGCTGCTTAACCGAACAATACGCATTAAGCAACTATAAAACTAAAAATATGTTCAATTATTGGCAACGTCCAACCATCTCCAAGCAATGATCCAGCTTTTGCTTTAGATAATATACTTGTATATCCATCAGGAAAACCTTGTAACCTTTCCATTTCTATTTGGTTAACTGTTCTAACTATTCCATCTTTGTAGGAATAAAGGTTGTTATTTGATTCCATTAAACAAGGACTTTTCCCTTTTGTAAATCTTCCTCTTCTTGTTACTGAGGTGGGAAAACTCAAATCAATGCAATCATTTTCCGTTACTATATCAAAACCTTTTAAAGTATTTGTTTTGCATCTTAATTCGTTGTTTTCTTCGTATATTAAAGTCAACATTCCAGTTGTTTCGTTTCTGTGTTTTAAATATCTTTGTGAACCATCCTTACCACTTCCTGTATTTAAACAGGTGTGTTTATCTGTATCGACATAAATCATATTTATAAATTCTTTTTTTGCTCGTTTTTTAATACTTTCTTGACTTGTACAAATTCTACTTTCGGATTCCAATAGTGCAAGTGATTTAACCCTTTCAACATATCCATCTGTAATAATATCTTTAAACATTATACCTAAATCTTTTGGTTGAGGTATATCAGTCACAATATCAAACATTGTTTCCTTTGTTTTTATATTGGACCAGTAATAACGATCACGTAATTGTGCGGTTACTAAACTTGAATTAATTCGGGCCGGATAAACTCCAAGCGCTCTACTCATAATACCAACGTCCAATTTACTTGCACTTCCTACATTTTCTTGAAGGAATAATACATTTGGATTCAGTAATTTAATATGCTCTAATATTTCAATAAAAACAAAGAACAAACTTGACTTTTTACCATTTATACCAGCCCTTTTTCCAGCTGCACTTAAATCCTGACAAGGTGATCCGCTTAATATCAAATCAATTTTACACCAATCAATATCCCATTCTTTCCATTTAGTTACATCTCCTACTTGAATAGTATCAGGAAAATGATATTGAGTTAATTCAATAGCATACGGTTTAATCTCACTTGAATAGTATGTATCAACTTTAATTCCTACGTTTTCTAGTGCTTGACGTCCTGTATTCATTCCATTAAATAAACTTAATACATTCATATCTCAAAACTTTTATCAAAAAATTTACGAAGTTCTTCTACGTTTGAAATTTGCTCGTTTGCTACATCTGCTAAATCATCACTTGACTTACTCCAGTACAAACTATTACTAAACATCTCTAACTTCTTAAGTAAGTCCGTTGTGAAAAACTCTGGGAGGACCTCGTTAAGTTCCTCAAAGTTTTCTAAGAATAGCGGCTGCATTGTCATTGTTTCAGCTATCAGCTTATTATAGTGTAGTTGGTTGTTGATCAACTTCAACTTTCGTTCTTGTGTTTTAAATTTCTTATTCATCTTAAAATATTATTTTGATGATTTCTAATGCTAACTCTTCAGCATCTGTTATTAATTCCTCTTCTTTATCTTGTAGATTATCGTAATACTTTTCGAACTGGTAGTGTGTAGCTTCGTGAAATACTAACCCAAAGTTTTGAGCCATATTATCAGTAAATGATGAGGTATTTAAAAACAAGTAATACATATCGGTAGTTCTAGGATATAAGTTTTGCATACCATCGAAGTACGTACCGCCTTGAGCAATCCTATCAATGCAAGCTTGACGATTCAATCCATGTAATTCATCAACTTCAAAGTAATCAAACAAAGCCAGTGCTGAATCACCTACTAACAGCGTTAAGTCCATTCTAACCATTTTCGCTAATGTTATCTTATTATTCATATTCATTGTTTTTAAACCATTCTAAGCCACTCAAACACTTCATAAATGCTATCTTATCTTTACGTTCGTATTTGTTTCTTAAAATACCTCCGTTATGTTTTCTATCTAATGGCATTAATCTAGTACGTTTAAACCGTTTTAGCCATTTCATGTATGCTATTTCGCTATCCATATCTTAAATTTTACTATAAAATAATTTCTTTGATAGATTATGTACTTTTCCGTTGTCGCATTGTATTCTATATTGCTGCTTATAAGTTTCTATGATCGTGTAAATGTTCAATGTACTTATTAAATTAGCGTATCCAGCGCGTGCAATAACTTGCTTAGCTTCTAAGAAGTTTGGTTTTACGTAGTCTATTCCTATTGTGTACTCGCTGCAGTTTGTATGGTGATGCGTTTCTTTGCACCCTACTAAACAATATTCTGTTATCATAGTTTCTCTAGTTCTAATTTAACTCTATCCCAATAATCTATCATTACTATATCGTGAAGCTGTAAGTGTTCTAGTACCTCGTCGCAGCATATTAAAGCGCATAATTTACTTTGTTGATAGTCTATATTAAAGTCTACTGTCATTTGTCTTATCAGGTGTTCCGATTTCTCTTTTGCTGTCATCTCTTTTTTAATTAATGTAAATTCGTTTATTACTATATCAATTGCTTGTGTTAATTCCTTAGGGTATATCATTTCTGTATCAGCACCTAATCTCCACTCTTGGTGTATTTTTAAAAGGTTTATAGCTTCTTCTAGTTTCATGATTTAAAAGTTTCGTTGTAGTAATCAATACCTCCTACCCAAACTTCACAATTACTTGTTCCCCTAGATTTCCTTAGTTTATTTCCGTGAGCTTCTATAATCTGTTGCTTCTCCATTTCTTTGGCTTGGCTGATAATTGCTTTCCACTCATCGTTTGTATATGTTTCAGTTAACTTTTCTAAAACCCATTCCACTGCTGTTTTCATAGCTCTAATGTTTTTAAGTCTGCTTCAACCATTTGATCTACTAATTTAAACGCTAACTTCACCAGGTTGTTTGCGTCTTCTTTTAGTCCGTTAATCTCTGTAATCTTTAAGATATTAGTAAGGTCAATCTCACTAAAATCTATTATATTCTTTTTAAGTTGTCTTTTCATTTTGTAAGTATTTCGTAAATTGTAAATGCTAAAATTAACCCTGCTATTCCTATAACTGTTAGGAATAACCGTACTATAAACTTCATCTCTCTAATATTGTCATCGTCTTGGAACTCTCTCATATTAAATGTTTTTAACTGAAATTGAACTTTTACTAAATGTTACGATTGGACGTTTTAAAATCTCTCCAGTACTTTCATCTAAACTTGCTAAGCTACTTAGAGCAACTTGCTTGTACTTATCTTCAATCTCTTTAAGGTTAGCCTTAGCAATCTGATATTCTTCAATTTCTGAATAGTCAATCATTCTACGTCCTTCTACTTTTGTAAATTTAAAGTTACCAAAATTAAAAGTTTTCTCGGCACGTTTTTCAGCTTCATCTATTGCCAGCATTTGTATTTCAATCTTAACCTTTTGCGCTAACTCTTCAATCTCTTTTGCTTTACCGAATAGCTCTAAAGCATTTAGTTCTCCATTTCTAACCGCTTCGATTAGTATTCCGAAGTAATCCTGTAGCGTAGTTGGTGTAATCTCTATCACGCTTTCTCTTTGTTGTCTTTCTAAATTATTCATCTTGTTTAGTTTTTAGTTATTTCGTTAATTTCTAATTGTTGCTGTGCTGTTAATGTATATACTGTTTTAAGTTTATCAAACACGTCTAACTCTAAACCTTCGTATCTACTTACTGCTTTCTCGAATGCTGCAGGAGAGCAAATTGGTTTTGTTATTGCTTGTGGCGCACTTGCTTTTTGACCATCATCGTCGTCAGATTGCAACGATAAAATCGCCGAAATTTGGTAACGACGGTAGTACGTAATTTGAGACCCGAGAGCCTGCGCAGTTAAGTTTGGAGTTAGTTCAATATTACTCTCAATCATTTCTCCGTTATCAATGTCTATTATCTGTGTGAACACTTTACCGTCTTTAATGGGCTGTAATAGTATTAAACCTTTTTCTAGTAGTATTGGTTCAACTGCATCAATTAATGCGTTTAAATCAGCATAAGTGTTTTTAAAGTGTGGGTTCTTAGCGTTCTTTTTAACTACTCCTATCTCTTGTTTTGCTTCGTGTATTTTTGCGTATATCTTCATGATTATCTTTTTAAAGTTTTAACTCCTAAATTATTTAACGTGATTATTATTTTTGTATTTTTTTCTTTAGCTTCCATCATCTGTCCGTAGTTATCAATATACGATGTATAGAAATCATAACCGTTCGCTATTTTGATAATCTCTTCTGTGATTTCAAAACCTTCATTCATTTCAATTTTCATAGTTATTACTTTTTAATAATATTTTAAACCACCAATATAATTCTTCAATTTGTTCAGGATTGTTAAAGCAAGCGCTTTTTTCAATAGGTTTTAAATTTGAGTCGGCACTCCATCCATTTTTATAATATCTAATATCCATTTTTTGAACGTGTCCGAAAAAATTAATAAAAAATTTATGGCTTTCACCTTCTGTCTGCATCATTTCAGCAGTTAACTGCATTAAGTCGTTTAAATTTTTCATGTCGTTAATTCTAAATAAAGGTTAATTAAATCGTATCTCATCTGTCCTTTGTCTACATCAAATAGACCTGTAATGTTAACACCCGCACAATATACTCGGTGAACATAGATCGTTTGTCCATCTTCAGGAAATCTATTGTCGTAGGTATCTTCATATTCTACTTCTAATTCTACGTCCATATAATTAACGTAGGTTGTGTTTGCTCTGCTTTTCATAATTATTTGTTTATTGCTTTTAAATACTGTAGGTACAATTCATAGTTGAAACTTCCCGTTGTAGCTTCTGCTTGTCCTTTTGATTTCCACCATTTAATACAGATACCTAATGGAGGTGCGATGTACGTGTTTTCTTTTTTCATAATTTTTAGTTTTTTATTTAACTTTATAATACTCATCTGTTTTTAAAAATTGTTTCCAATCATTCTCAGTCCAATAAGTTGCAGAATTGAATTCTTGTTTACTCATTCTAATTGTTCTGTACTTTGCTGTTTCGTTTCTCAAAGTGAATGTTCTTGCTGTGTGGTTTTTTGTAACTTTCATAATTTTTAGTTTTTAATTACGTCTTATTGACGTTTCAAAGTTAGTTATAATATTGACTATAACAAACTTTATTATAAAATAATTACTATTTATATTGATTCTAAATAGTGTATTAACTAAGAAACGCTATAAGCGTGGAGCCTATAGCGTTAATTTACCTAACCAAACACACGGGAAATTATGAAAAACCCATGTAAATATAGTAATTATTTTTTAATAAACAAATCAGCTTCTTTACGTCTTCTATTAATTAAGCCTTGTAGTAACTTACCTCCACCTGTAACGTAGTGATTAATCCACCAATCATAAATAACCTCATCTGTAGCTTTTTGGTTTACTAATCTAAATAAAGCTTGTGAGCTACCACAGTTCCAACAGAAAGAAACTAAAGCATCAAATTGGTTTTGATTTAAAATAACCTTTATGTTTTTGATTACTGTGGCTTCGTATTTTGGCAATAGTTTTAGCATTAGCATATCAGCTTCTATTTGGCTAATCTTTTGACCCATGAACACCTTACTACCATCTAAGTAGTAAGTTGAACCATAACCTATAGTCCAAACACCAGCAGGGCATTTATAAGCTTTCAATTTGCACCCTTCAAAATCTTTGATCAATTGAATACCGTTTTGTGAAACCTTCATATTTTAGTAAGCTTAGAAATTGTCGCAGCAGTTGCTCCTATTGTAACTAACACCGCACCAACTGAAGCAGTTACAGGAAACGTAACTAATGCACCACCAACTAAACCAACTACTATACCAGCGTGGATTAACTTCTTAAAGAAGTGAGGTGTTTCGCTATTCCATCTTTTTTTTAATTCTCTCATATTAATTGTATTTTATATCGTAAAATTTTCCGTTAACATTCTCAAACGTGTCTTGTAAGTCCTTTGGCAGTAAATCAATGCCGAATGAAAATATGTTATAACAAGCTAGTATCTTATCAAAGTTAGTCATATAATGTTCACACGAAAATATAGCATCTATTCTGTGTTGAAAGCTTACAATTACATCGTGCCTAAACTTCTCAAACAATTGAATGACATAGTCAATATCTGCTTTGTCTATACCTCTATCGCTCCAATGCGCTTTAATTTGCTTAACATATTCAGCGTGCATTCCCCACATAGCAGCTAGTATCATTCTCTTTAACTCATCACTACTTACCTTTGTAAAGTCGTTATCTAAAAACTCATTAAACTTTTCATAGCAAACATCACATTTAAAACTAACGAAATCGCATGACATTCTCGACTTAGTAGCATCATATTTGCCATGTGAATAAAACTTTAAAAACATAGCTTCATTCTTAACCCTTTCTAGTGTGTTGAATATATCATGACTTTTTAAATCTATAATATCTTTCTCAATAGTTTTCTTAAACTTTATATTTGTTAAGATTGTGCTTATTGGCTTCCTAAAAAAGTACATCGCACCTAGTAATATAATTGCAAAGAATAGCAAGTAAGGTGGTAAGTTAGACTGTGTAATGTACTTTATAAACTCCATATCTTAAAAAGGGTTTACCTGAACCTTTGGATCATATATAATTAAATCTAAATTCTTAACCCAAAGATAATCTACATTTGTGCAATATTCCATCTCTTCAATAGATATTACCCAGTTATCGTTTAGGTCCTGAATAGGATTGAAATAAGAATCCGTAGTATATTGTTTTCCAACTATTAAGTCTTTTTGCTCAATAGTCAATAGACCTACATAGGTAGTCCATTCTGCTTGTGTTATGTCTGTTAGTTTCATAAATTAAACGTTTCTTGAAAGTGTTGTTTGGAATGCTTGTACGGTATTTGTAAGATTGGTAACATCTGTTGGACTTAACCCATCAGCAATAAATGTAAACGCTTGCTCATTACTGGAGAAATACTCTGCTCCGCTCCCATTTAAAGCACCTATATACATATTACGATTAGTTTTACCATCACTTACAACATTGTCATTGAACAATAATGTTCCGTTAATATAAGTGCTTGCTGTTGCAGATGTTGTTCTTGAAATTATGTGAAGTTTAGTTGTTTGCGCTGATGTAATTCCAGCACTTGCATAATTAGATGAATTTATCTGAGCATAATAAATTGTCCCAATTGGCAAAAGATAGTTTCTATAAGTAGCAAGTGCGCCAATATAACAACCATAAGACGCAGTTGTCCTTAAATAACAACCAAATGAAAAATCATTTTGTCCATAATTAAATGGGTTTAAATAAGTATTAGCATAAGCGTTTGTTCCATTCGGAGTTGCTCCCGTACTTGCGTGAGTCCAACCTCCATTGAAAGTCAATCTAAATGCAGCATCTAAATCCCTTGCATCCATGAAGTTAAACTTATGTTTTGCAGCAGTTCCACCAACCATAGGATATAAAGCCTTAATCTTAGCAGTTAAACCGTAAGTTGTTAAGTCTGTTTCTAAGGTGTTTAAAGCTCCTATTATAGTGGTATCAGTTTCAGACGTTGCCGCTATCCATGCAGTAGTTAACGGGCCGTAAGCTGGCACTACTGCGCTTTTAATTAAATGATGGTAGTAACTCATATTATGCTGGTTTTACAATCCAATATTCAACTCTTGTGCTACTCACCCATTCAGCGAATATAATATTCAAAGTCGATGTCGTGTAAGTTCCAGTTCCAATCAAAACCCACCCAGCTGGAACAGTCGGAGCGGTTGCCTTGTTATGGTATATCTTTTGAATATATCCAATCTTAGCATTCGTTAAATCGTCTGTTAAATTTGAACTTGAAGGACTTGCGGGAGTATTCCATACAACTGGAACATTGAACGAAATTACAGACCCCGTTGTAGCTGCTGTTATTCTTGGGAAAATAGTATCAAAATAAGCTAGTAAAGTACTCTTAAAATTAGACCATGATAGCTTTTTTGTTGTCGTTCCTGCACTATTAGTAATCGGTACAACATCAGCGTCTACAGGCGTAGTAGTAGCTGCAAAAGTATCCACTAAAGTCTTTAAGTTTGTGGCCGTTAATGTAGCTTGGTAACCGCTTAAGTCTTGGTCTCCTGTATTACTTCCGCTTAATGTTGTAATTCCTAGAATAGTTTTAATATTTGAACTAGTATAATTATCTACAATTGCTTTAACACTTGGATATTTAATATCTGAAGTAGTATTACCGCTAAAAGTAGTAACTTTATTGGTAACATTTTCAGGAACGTAACCTATAGCACTTTCTAGTAAAGCCCAATTTGCTGCAGTTTGAGCTGGTGAATCTATTAAAGCTCTAACCGTATCACCAACGTGCATAACAGTACCACCTAAAGTACCTTGTACGTTAATAGTCCATATATCACCCTTCATTATAGATCCTGCTGTGCCACTACCCCCACTTGAAGGAAATAAATTAACTGAAGCATCATAAGAACCTCTGTCATCCCAAAGCCCAACAAGTTTACTATTTATATGGTCATCAACCGCTTTAACACTTGGATAGAGTGTATCATTTACAGTTGTAAAATTAGTTGCTTTATTAGCTAAATCTTCAGCATTTAAAGAACCTAGTGTTTGGTCTCCCGTATTCGTTCCTGAAGTATTGCCTAATAGCGTACTTTCTGCACTTGTTATAAGTCTTTCCCCTGCAACCTTATCAACTTTATCTGCTAAAGCGTCAAAGACCCCGTTAGATTCTACAGCTTTAACACTTCCATCTGTTGGCACGGTGTCAATAGTTTGTAATTCCCAAACAGCATTAGCTATTGTTGAATCTGTGCAAATATATAAATCTCCATTATCTAATATCCAACGTGAGCCAGCATAAAAGCCTTGTGAATTGTCATTATTTGCGTCTGGAATACTTGTAAATTTATGGTTAACCTCTCTTATTAAAACACCGTTACCGTCCATTACATACTGACTGCCAGCTTCCCACTTCAGCTCGTAACCAACTGCGCAAATTTGAGCAATACCACCGCCAGCACCTGAGTCAATTGTCCCCTCTCTAAGTCTTGAAGTATTATTTAATAACACACCAACACCGTCCCCAAATTGAATATCTGTATCTGTAGTGTTTCCAGCAGTTACAACGCTCTGAAGGTCTTGGTCGCCTGTATTCGTTCCACTAGTATTACCCAACAATGTAGCTTCAGCGCTAGTTATTAAACGGCTTCCAGCTTCTTTATCTACCTTATCATCTAATGCCGTTTGCGTAGCTGTAGATATTGGTTTGTTTAAGTCAGAAGTGTTATCCACATTTTCAAGACCCATATCTGCCTTGCTAAATGTTATATTAATGTTATTCGCCATAGTATAAAGATATTAATAATTATTTAATTTTTACGGTAATTTATCTATTGTTAAAAAAATACTTGGAGTTGCGGGTCTGTCAGGTGTTGTTTCTACTCCCGTTGCTAATAATCGTAAATGTACATCATTACCACTCATCCATAATTCAACGTAATCATTAGCGTTTAAAGTGAATGGTATTGAAATAGTTAACCTTTTCTGATCGTTACCATTTGCAACTCTAATCTTACTATTTGAGTTAGCTAAATTAGTTCCGTTTACTTTTATCCAAATATCTAGTAATTTATTAGCACCACTAGAAAGTTCTGTTTGTGCTGAAATATTAGCTATAAAATTACCACCTTCTAAAACTGTAAACCTAGAACTAGAAGTTTGTGCTATTTTAGCCGCAAAATCTAAAGTATTAAATGTAATTACTTGTGGAGTGTGTGCAACGGCAATGGTTTGAATAGTTGTATCTAATAAAGCTATATGTGGAGTTATATTTGACTCAAAGAAATTACTTACACTTATCTCTGTATTCTTTTTGCTTTGACTAGTTTGTCTTACTAGTATAGTGTCATCACTTGCAAGCGTTGTAAGTTCTTCTGTAAATGCTAAGTCGGTTGTAAAGTTTTTCATTAGCTTAATGTTGGAATATTGAACGTACTATTTAAGTTACCATTTACATAAACATTGTATGTAGTATCTGGAAGCGTATAAACGTCACCACTTGCAGCCGTATGGGTAAATGAACCATCTGAGTTTATTATAATAACGTCTTCACACATTTGCATATTAGCAGACGTTTCAAAGTCGTAACCCATCATAGGTAAATTACAAATACTTTGATTATCGTATATTGTAAATGATATTGCTAAAATCCATCCAGCGCTTTCATCTGCACCCTTTTCTAGAAATTTACTTGCCGTTGCGCCCGTTATCTTACCAATGTTTTGCCATCTAGGGCTTTTACTAATAACTTCGTAAACATCTCTAACAACTTGCAAAGTATCACTTTCAGTATCGTTTAAATTACCTTGTCGACCATTCTTAAAAAACTTATCAGCTACAATTATATTAATAGTAACAGGAATAGTAACCTTTTCTAAACTATTTCCTGTAACAAAGCAACACATTAAAGGGTAAGTAACCGCCTTGTCTTGGTTTATAGCATTTAGAAAGTCACCCCAATAGTAAGTGTTAACCTGAAGGTGTGCGTCTGCAATTGCTTGTAGTTCTGTATTAAGATTATTTAAAGTTTTCTTCATTTAAAATAGATATTACTTCTAGTTTTACCTAAGTCTGGTTTAATTCCTTCACCGCCATCTGTTAAACAACTATAAAAAGAGTCAGGATTAGAAAAGTATTGATAGTATTCAGGATATAGAACAGAATTATATTTTAAATATTGTATTAATTTTTGTCTATAGTGTTCAAATTTTGATCTAAATGAATCCTGAAGTCTATTTATTTCGCTTTCACTTGCACCCCTTAGAAACTCGTCGTTTGTTATTCCTGTAGCTTTGTTTCTAATTTGGTACGTAGTCATTACAACGGCCTCTAAATTACAACCCATAGCAACTACGGGAATAATATACTTATCCATTAAAATAACCTCATCAGCGTTAAGATTATCTAGGTCAATACCTTCTAGTATTCTAGTGTACAAAGACGTGCCTATAATAGGTTCTATCATTGTGTCTTGTACTATCTTAATTGTAGGTGTTAATATACTATCTTCAACATTTCCATGAATCAAAGAAAGTTGTTTAAGATTATATGCGTTTATTAATAATGCTGTACTCATTTTATTTAAAGATTACGTTTTGTTTCCAAAAATGTCTACATGAAGGAGTATTTATATCTGTGTTTGGGTTATGATACCAACCGCCTCTATAGCTCCATACGTCACGGTTAACCGCTGAGCTGATATTGTCTATTTCTTCCCTTGTGTAAACTTTATCCATTTCGATAAGTGTTTTGCAAAATGGTCTAGAACTACCCCCCTTAACTAAGTCGGGCGCGTTTGGTCTTTTCTCATAAGAATAAACAACACTTATCTGTTCTTTGCTTACAATTTCTTGAAGTCCTTTGTCGGTAACATTGCCACCGTCTAAATAACCGTTATTTTGCAATCCTACAATTATTTTTGAAACTTCAATAGGTTTCATGTCTAAAGCTTTTACAATTGCATCATAACTCTCACCATTTGAAAGCATGGATAAGATTCTATTTTGATTATCGTTAACAGCAAATTTGTCTTTAAAGAAACCTTCAATAATTTCTTCATCCGTTTGATTCGTAAATTCATTAGATTTTATAATTTTAACATCACTTTTTGAACGTCCACAACTTACAAATAAATCTAGTATTTGCGTTTCATTGTCCTCTGCTGACAACTTTAAAGCTACGGGAGTAGTAGGTATTACTTCAGCTTTATCAAATAGTTCGTATTCATTAAAACTAATTTCTCCCGTCATTCCGTTAAGTTCTGAAAGTACATAGTTCAAAGAGTCTGCTATATTCTTTTGTCTTTTCTTTACGTATGTACGATTGAATAGTTTAAAGTCATTTTCTAAGTCTTGTGAAAACATAGAATTGTCTTGAATATACCCAAACATTTTAGGATTAATTACAGAATGCGAAATAAATATCTTTTTAGAAAGTCCAACCTCTGTACTTTCATAGCGCTTATCTAAGTCATTTCCGTTTAATTGTACAATGCTAGGTTCTCTATCTTTACCGTCAGAGAAAGTAACGCTTACACCGCCTTGTTTACGCTTATCTGTAGCGTTTAATTTAAGGTCATAAACTATCTTTTCTGCTTGCTCTTCACTTTCTGGTATTCCATTGTTCAAAGATATCAATGTCCCACCCTTATAACCGTTTACAACTTCCGATAATCTAAAGAAATTAATCTCTATATCAGTCAATATTGAATCAATACCACCGCTGTACAATGGAATAGGATAATATCCTGAAGTCAGCTTTTTAGTTTCTAGTATAAATTGTCTAGATTTAGCCTTTACAAATAAAACGCATTCTTTTGTTTCGATTGTACGGTTAAAAAAGCTAGTATATTCTTTGAATTTAGTTTTATCATTTTGTCTAGACGTTGCCCAATTCTCAGAATAATAGTATATAGTTCCGTTTTCGTTAGGTCGCATCAACTCAAAATCTAAGTGTTCTAATTGCCACTTTTGATTTAATGAATCATAAACGCATTTAATATAATAACCGTTAATAACTTCTTGGTCTAGTGAGTACATTTCAACAAGTTCGTCTAGTGTGTATTTAGATCGTCCATTTTTATTAATCTCGTCCCAATTTTCAACACCTTCATATTTTAAACCAGCTCCAGAAATAAAAGTATTTTTAGAGTTGATTATTCCTCCATGAATTGGGCTATTAACATATAAAGACCATAAAAATTGAGGGTAAAGATTGTCGATACCCCATTTTACCCACCCTTCTTTGGCTACTATTTCAACGGGGTCAATGATTGCAACCTCTCTAAATGTACTAAACGTTCTAGCTGTTTGTTTCTCCTCCATAAATATTTGATGTTAATGTAGGCTCAAAGCTTGCTGGCACTACTATAATGTTATCTATAACTCTCACTTTACCTATCTCGCATTGAATACCTAAGGAGTAATCTAAAGAGCCACCGTTAGGCATTTGATAAACTCTGTACGTATAATCACCTAACTTTGTGAATGTAGCATCTACACCCTCCAATAAATTAAACAAATTATAACGTGCTGTTGACTCGTTTAAATCATTTAGATAGCAAAATATTTCTTGTCTACCTTCGTCTTTAGTAAATCTAAAAAGCCAATTAATATCTAATGTTTGGTCTTCAAGTTCTGACAATGTCAAAGCTATAATGTTTAAACTAGATTTCGTTATTAAAATTGTCATAGTTCAAAGATACAAAAAAAACCTTATTAAGATTAATTCTCAATAAGGTTTTAATTAATTTATTATTTCTAATTAAGAAACTGGGTCTAACAATGCTGTAATTAATCCTGCAGCAATTTTATTAGGTCTATTCTTTTCTTTACCAGATAAAGTTAAAACGTTACCGTTCGCATCTTCATAAGCTTGTCCAGAATCTCTAACCCCTGAAACACTCGCTCCATTAGTTTCGTAGAATACTTCATAAGTACCATCGTTCAATTCTACAGCAAAAGTAGTTCTAGCGATTTCTAAAGCTTCAAGGTTTACGATATCAGTTGCAGTATTACCACTCAACATCATAGTTCCTGTTTGTTCGTATGCTACAGATTGGTTCTTTCTATCACCTATTTTCGTAGCTGTAAATTTAGACGTCTCCATTTCAACAAAAAACTTGTGGATATATTTTCCAGCAGACAAAGCCAAAGCTGAAATAGTACCATTTGCCTTTGTGATTGTAGCGTCTGCAGTATTCCAAGCGTAGATGGCTTTTACACCGCCTACGCTATCACATACTGCGTTCTTTCCTTCTAGGATTTCACACATAATTCAGTAATATTAAGAGTTTAACAAATGAAGTCTAACAAAGTATTGACCCCAAACAATTTGAGTACCTAATCTGAAAGAAGCTTCAGCTTTTAATTTATCGTCATAAGCGTTATATTTAACTTCAAAGTTCATATCGTCTAAAGAGTCAACACCTAAGAAAGTTAAATCTAAAGGAATAGCGTAAATTTCAGATTTACCATCTAATTCTGGTAAAGTAACAACTTCAACGTTAGTACCAGGAAGGATAAAAGAAACACTAGATTTAGTATTAGTAACAACTACATGATCATATTGATTAGCAGTGTTCCAAGCAGTAATTGCTTTTCTAGCTTCAGTACGTCCTGTGTATAATTTGATAGTCATTTCGTTATCAAAAAGTTCAGTAGGTATTTTATCATGTACTCCTAGAAATTGGTCATAAGCGTTTGTAGATGTCATTGTAGCATCAGGCGCATTGTAAGTTAATACATCTGCATCATTAACTAAGATGTGACGTAAACCATTCATCAAAACTAATTCAGGGTCGATTGAAGAAGTGTCACCAGAAACAACAACTAACTGAGCTTTACGTTGTAACAATTTACCAAGGTAAGCACCTAAAACAGTTTCAAGGTCAGCTGGCAATTGTCCGTCTTGCATTTTCAAACCTAACTTGTTTAATATTTGTGTCATTTTACCATTAAGGTCTTCATTACAAAACTCGATACCCATGTATAAAGGTACAGTTGTAAGGTCAGCTTTTGTAAAGATAACAGAACCATCAGGTGAAGGAGTACAAGCAACTTTAGCTTGAAGTGTTACATCTGCATTAAGCAAAGCAATCTCTTTCGTTCCTTTAACATCTGACTCTAAAGTCAAAGAGCTTAAAAAATCAGAGTTGTTAATCAAGTCTGTAATTACTACAGGCATTGTGTTGTCAGTCCATGCTGGTAATCCAGCTACATCGTAATCAAATTTTTCTTTAAGGGCTTTACCCAATTTACCAATTTTATTCATCTTTATTTATTTTTAAATTTAGTTTTTAATATTTTTTAGGATTTCGTTTGCTGTCATTTTAGCAACTTCTTTAACTCCCGTTTTAGCTTCACTTTGAAACTTACTTTCTTTTACTTCTTTAATCTTTTTGATTTCAGATGTCAATTCTTCAATCTTAGCGAATGTAGCCTCTAAAGTGCTTTTCATTACTTCAGCAACTTCTGATAAGATTTCTTCTTTAAGGTCTGAACTCATCTCAGCTTCTTCAACTATAACATCTTCGACAGCAGAAACTAAACCGCTTTCGTTAACAGAAATTATAACTGTTTTACCGTCGATATCACATTGATAGTCTAACGCTGGAGCTGGCAACTTGTCGCCATTCTCATCAATTACGAAGATAGGCGCATCAATTGCTAGCTCACCCTCATAAGTCAGCACCGTGCCGTCTATTGATGTAACCTCCGCAAATGATGAAACTGTTTCTTCTGTAACTGGCACATCTTCAAACTTGCTTTTTCCAAAGATCAAATTGAAAAGTGACTTTCCACTTACTTCTTTTTTGTTCATCTTTTGTTTATTATTTGTTTTTATATTTACTTGTATTCTATCAAAAATTCCTTCGACACTAAAACCTTGAAACTTTCCACTTTTTACTTCGTTCCATAGTTGGTCATTCTCTACTTTGTAAGACGCTATCCAAGTACCGTCTTGTAGATTTTGTTTACTAAATTCAATAGGTGCGTTAATACCACGCTTTGAATCAATAAAGAAACTTTCTAGCATTATAGCACCGTTTACTTTATCGTTTTCATTGTGCATCTTATTTACATTGTTTCCAAAACTGTTCTTAAAGAACTTTAAAACAATTTGTTTAATAGTAGCAACGTCAAAGAAAACTTGATGTTCTCCAATATCTGGACTGTTTCTGTAAATCAAAGTATTTGCACTCATCATAACGCCCGTTACAATTCTTTGCTCTTCTTTAAACTTATAAGGCATTGATTTATCAAAAGCAATAAAGGCTTTTAAGTGGGCAGGCGTGTCGACAAACGCGTTATAGTCTACGCCCGTCTCGTCATTATCGTTAATTGTAAGCTTGTATATTGGTAACATGATATAAAGTTATTAATTAAAATTGAATTATTTACATTTTATTTAGATTAATTCTAAATAGTGTTTACACTAACCTCCAAAAGTAGACAACGCACTAGCTGCAGCCGAGGCATCCATAACGGCTTTTATTTCAGAATCTACAACGGTTACTTTTATTCCAGTTGCATTATCTGTAAGTCCAACACTACTAACTTGACTAGTAGAACCAGAACCAAAACCACCACCACCGCCTTGAGCGTCATTACTTGGAGCTGGTGGTGGTGCAATATTACCGCTACCTCCATCAAACTTAGTGCTTGCAATTGCTGCTATTTGTGCTATTCCCGTGACCGCTGAGAATACAGAGAAAGGCGCTCCAAATGTTAATGGACTTGCAGCAACGGATTTACTTATAGCTTCTGCTGTGTTTATAGAAACACTAGCAATCTTTAAAGCTTTATCTCTATTAAATGCTTTCTTTTTAATCTCTAATATTTGCGCTTCTGTTAAGTTTTGATTCTTTAATTTATTAGCATCTAATTGATTTTGTAAATCATTTAAAGCATTTAAAGATGTCATTGTAGCGTCTGCAATTTTTTTAATATTATCTATCTTTTTATTAATTGCAGTTTCTTCTACCTTATCTAATTCATCTTGTCTTTTCTTTTCAAGTTCTACAGTATCAAGTCCGTATTGTTCAGCTGTTTTTATAAGTAAAAAATACTTATCATTTATAGCAGTTATTTCGTTATCTTGTGAAGTATTAATTGCCTCTTGATAAGTTGTATAAAAATCTTCTTCAGCTTGTGCTTGTATATCTAAAGCATTTTTTCGGTCTTCAGTTTCTTTATCTGTAAATTCTTTGTTTATTAGATATAATTTTTGCGATTGTGCTTGCTTCAGTACTGTAGTGTCTTGTCCATTCTGTTCTGCTTGTGAAATTAAATTAAAATAATAATCGTTAACATCTTGTATGTCTTTTTGTCTTTGAGTTAATAAAGAGTCAAAGTATTCAGTTTCTGCTTGTTCAATCTCCATTAAAAAATCATTATCTAACTTTTTAAGATTTAACAATCTTTCACGTTCTTGTTGAATATGCTCTTTATTTCTTTCATCACGTTTCTTTTTAGCTTCATCGGAACTTGTTTTTTTTGCTTCTGCAATTGCTTTATCATTAGCAGTTTCTAATACTAGTTTTTCATGTTGAGCTTGTTTTATTTCAAATACTGTTTTCCATGCTTCTGTTCTTTCGTATTTATTATTTTGATCTAGTGATAAACCTTTTATTTTTAAATTCTGTATTCTTGCATTTGCTAACTCTTGCTCTTTAAGAAACACCTCTTGGTCTGTAGCTCCTTTAGCTTTTAGAATGTCAATTTCTTTTTGAATCATATTAACACCCCCTTGTTTATTTGCTCTTATTTTTTCAGACTGAGATATAACTTGAAGGGCAATTTCTAAACCTCTTTTTTCATGTTGATTTAATGCAGCTTGTTTTTCTGCAGCATCAGCTGTTGAACTACTAAACGCTCCCATAGCTCCAGCAATAGCGACTATACCAGCAATAATAGCGACTATTGGCAAAGCTAACATTGCTATACGAGCTATACGTAAAGCTCCCGTACTTGTACCGATTGCAGTTGTGTAAGCGTACTCACTAGCAATCTTTATCTTATTCCATATTTGAGTAGCTTTTAACCTTACTAAACTTTCCTTTTCAAGGGTAGCGCGTATTTGTTCAAGTCCAGCTAAAACAGCTTGAATAGCTTGCAGTTTTACTAAAGTTTTTTGTAGGTCTTTATTCTCATTCCCAAACAAAGCCATAGCACCTTGAGCAACTGCATAACCAGCAGCAACCCCTGAACCAACTTGTATAGCTGTTTGCATATTACGCCCGTCATTTGCGTTTGCGTTTATTTGCGTTCCTAAATCTGATAACCTATCCTTTAATTGACCTGCCTTTTTTATAGCTTCTTGACCTATAGGACTGTCCTCTCCAGCCATTATTGCAATACTAGCGTATTCCTTTACAGCTCTAGCAAGTTGTTTTATAGATAACTCACCACTCTCAACTTTTCTATTCAGTTCCTCAAATGCTTTTGCTGAATCAGTAGTAGCAACCTTTACCGTTGAGTTAACTTCTTTTAACGCTTTGTCTACGTTGTTGATTGCAGAAACACTATTACCTGTGTCGACCGTGGTCTTAAATACTATTTCTTCAGCCATTAGTTAATAGTTATTTTAATTGATAAATTATCTATAATTGCATCCGTTAACACACCTCCCTCATAAGTGTATAATTCAATAGCATTAGCTGACTTTCTATAGAAGTTGTAAACCCTATCAGTAACCATTGGAGTACCGCAATAACATTCTACTTTGTTTATTGTAAAAGCTCCTACTAGTGTACCCATATATTTACCCGCTGAAATTCTAGTCCATACAATTGCTCCTATAGTGTTTTCAAACTCTATTACACTTGGCGCGCTTGTGCTTACTTGTGATATTAAAGCACGGTAATTTTTCACTAAAGGCTTTCCGTTAGCGTCTAGTATATCATTTCCTAAACGTGTGTATAATAAACCCGTGGTAATGTCTTGCATCAACTCACCTTCGTAGATGTCTGTAACAATCCAGTCACCGTTTCTGTGGTCAGCACTTACAGGAACTGTCGCAACTCCTGTACTTCTTTTAATTACTTGTCTTCTTTTTATGTCCATTATCCAAAAAATATATCACTGTAAATTAATGCGTCTTCAATCCCTCCAAAACCAACACCAACATCTGTACCCGTATCTGATGGTGAAAACTCAGCATCTATAGTAGATATTTCCGTCCATGTTATAGTACCCGTTACGGGGTTGTTGGCTTGTATTATTTTTATTAATTCTATTTTTGTAGATTCAGATATATTACTATCAAAATCCGTTATTTGATTAAGTCTATAAAGTACTCCGTTCCACATTACAGATTTACTAAAGTCTAAGCTATTAATATCGTTAACGCTTATCTTTGCGTAAAGTTCTACTATCTTACTATCTCGCCCCGTCATTTCCTTAACAAACCTTTCATGGTATCTAGTGAATAGATTGTCACTTGTTACCGAAGTGGCTGCGTAATCAAATAGTATAGGCATACCCCAATTCAAATCAAAGTTTGGACTTTCCCAATTATCAAAATGATGCACACTAGGGTAAGTTGTTAAGTCTGAATACATAGTTGTATTGGTATCTGTTAACCTCCATGAGCCACTTTTTAAACCATTCCATAAGTATGTTCTAGGTTTACCTTTAAATGGCTTTACTATTCCCGTTTGTATGTCAACATCTATAATTCTAGGAGCTACGAATGGAAATATAGCATCTGTTGGTACTGTTTGAGCGTATGGTAATTGATAAACTCGCTCGCCTACTTGAAACGTAGACGGAACTGTGTACCAATGATTACCATAATCTATACCGAAGTAAGCAAAATACTTTTTATTGTCATAGTCTTGGTCTTTCATCCATTGAAACTTGTATATTTTACCCTCAATTTTACTAGATGGCATTATATTAATATCTTTTGAATGGTCAACTATATCTGTAATGTCCCAAAATTCGGTTGTAGGTTGGTAAAAATCGTTTAAAGGTTCTATTTTAATCACTCCGTAGATGTCAGGGTCACTAAAATAAAGGTTAGCCATTAACATTTCAGCTTCAAAGAATGTACTAGCTTTCATATCTGGCATGAATCTACTAATATCTACTATGTCGCCATCTTGTAATGTAGCTTGTA
>Ga0209596_1000567_pt1 | contig 34280 bp, 23 predicted proteins | sample M_130807_MF_Meta_FD_187314 | JGI IMG/M metagenome (GOLD analysis project Ga0209596, IMG submission 187314) | Freshwater microbial communities from Lake Montjoie, Canada to study carbon cycling - M_130807_MF_MetaG (SPAdes) (version 2) | ecosystem: Environmental > Aquatic > Freshwater > Lake... | reverse complement strand
CTCCACGTTCAGTTCGGAATGACGCAGCCGGACGCCGCTTACGTTTCCTGTGTGATCCGTCGCATACCCGAGAGGCTGCCAGTGCATCATCGCCTGCACACCGAGCGTCGCGAACCAGCCCTCCGGCATGTGCCAGTGCAATTCGGAACGCGGGCCGCCGAAGATGATGAAGATATCCTTCGCGCCGCAGCCTTGCACCACGCGTGCGGCATCCATCGCACTATCGCCTCCCGCGAGTATAGCCACGCGTTCCGGCACCGTCTGCCCGTTCATGGCAAGGAAATCCAGCGCGCCGATCACACCGCGTGCCGTCCCGAGCGAGCGTTCCTTCCAAAGCCCGACCGCGACCAGGACGGCATTGTGACTCCCATGGAGGCTGGCTAAGTCGAGATCCCTCCCAAGCGTCGCGCCGAAGTGGATGTGGATTCGTGCTGCATCGAGCGCGGGCTGTAAAAGCACATCTATCTCCGCCATCGGACTGGCTAATGCACGATGGCGCGAGAGCACGCGCCCCGGCACACCGCCGAGGCGATCAGTCTGCTCATAGAGATGTATTGTGTGTCCAAGTTCAATCAGTCGTATTGCCGCTGCAATACCCGTCGGCCCGCCGCCAATGATACCGACACTTTTTCCACTTGCTCCGGTCGGGACGCGCACGCCAGTCGCGCCGCGGCCGCGTGCCCGCCATGCGATAGTGTATTGCAGATCGAGAATCGGCACGGGCGTGCCCGTCAGCGTTGTCTCGATGCACGCGCCCTCGCTCTCCAGCCACGCCGGCGAGTACCGCGATGTCAGCTCCGGCAGCGGATCGCGCGCGCGGATGATTTCGTAGGCACGCGCTTCGTCGCCATTCCGAAATGCCTGGATGAATGCCGGGATGTCCGTCCGCGTCGGCGATGCGGCCATGCAGGGCGCGGCTTCGCACAGGTGGCAACGGGCGGCTCCGGCGAGGAGGGTATCCGAATCAAAGCGGCGCATCTGGCGATAGGTGGAAGCATAGGTTTCCGCGTCGCGGAGCACACAGCCGACGGATTGTCCTTCGTCGCGCAGTTGTGAGCACGCGAGACAGAGCACGCATGTGGAGCTTGGCTCCACGCTCCCGCGTGAAAAAATCTCCGCAGGTGCCGATGGGTGAGCAAGCGCACCGCGCCCGAGGCCGGCAAAGTCCATCATCCCGTCGCGGATTGCGCCCGCTGCAACCTGCGGCACAAATTGCCTCAGCCAGCCAAAGCCGCTCCCCACGACTGGCAGGCCCGGCACGGCTTCGCGCAACGCGCGCGCGAGGGTGATCTGGCGCTCGATCGACATCAGGGGATGTTCATCCGGCTGTTCAGCATCAGAGCGGCCGCGCACGCCGCGCTCCGGTCCGCGCAGGCACGGGCTTGCTGACGTGACGTTCAGAAGCGCGAGTCCGTTTGCATGCAGGCTTTGCACGAAGCGGATTGGCTCGGTCATATCGAGCTTGCGGTAGTCATTAGCTGACACACCGAATCCTCCGCGCACGGCCTCATAGGCGGTGAGACGGGTGGCTAGCACGAGGCCGGGTGCCGATTCGCGCACGCGCGCCAGGATCTCCGGCAGCATTTCACGCGGACATTGCAGGTCCACTCCATCAAAGCCGGCTTCCTTGGCCAGCAATGCGCCGCGATGCATTGCATCCGCGTTCTCAGACACGAGCTGAATGACGATCATCGGACTGTCCCCCGTGCATCCGCGCAGCTCCGTCACCAATTCGCGAAATGCCCCGACCGTCCCGCCACTGAGGCAAAGCTGCCCTGCTTTTTCCGGCGAACCGAGGACGGTTTTTTCCATCCAGATCAGTCCGAAGCATCCTTCCGCATAACGGCGATAATGTCGCCGTGTCAGTGTGCTAGGCGAGCCATCAGGCTGTGCGTCCCCGCCTGCGATGGGTTGCGCACAGAGGCGGTTCGGGATGATTTTGTTTCCGAGAGCAAGCGGCGCTGCAAGGCACATCAAATTCCCGTCCAGCGGGATATCGAGGCCGAGCCGCTCGATTTCTGCACGCAACTCTGCGAGCGAATGAATGTAGAATGGCTGATAGGCGGGAATCTCCACTTCACTTCTCCTCTCCCTTGGGCTTGCCCACGCAGGCAAGATAGATCGTGAATTCGACCTTCCCGTCCAAGCCCAGCAATTCGTCCATCTTGGGCTGATGATAAGAGAGCATTGCACAGACGCCGGTGCCGCAGGATGTCGCTGCGAGACTGAGGTTCTCGCAAACGTGTCCCGCTTCCATCGCAATCATGCGGTGCGCGAGGTAAGTATATTTCCATTCCGTCCGATACGGCGTAGCTGACCAGATAAAGACGACCGGTGCGCTTCCGGTGGCAGGGTTGCCATAACATGCGGCCATGACCTTTCCGGAAACCTGCGCGTCCTCGCGGATGAGAACGAGCTGATGCTCATTTGGCAGATAGCGATAGATGCCTGCGGCAACACCCTGCACGCGACCAATTGCGAGATAGGTCTCCAGCGGATAAAGTGCTCCAGCCGAAGGGGCGGCGCGAAAACGCTGCACGATTTCACCTGCTTCGTCTCGCTGCACGGCGGTGACGCCCTGGGTCGCCCACAGGAGATAGCTCAGTTCCTCGGGAGAAATGGCGGCATCGGAAAATTCGCGCGTGCTGCGGCGCGCTGCTATGGCATCCCGCACGGGCATGTTGCCGAGGCGAAGCCGTGTCGGCGGGACGAGGGCGATAAGTTTTGCCCCCGGCGGCACGGGTTTCTCCGGCGGCGGCTCCTTGCCCCGCTGAACCGCATCGCTGTCCGCACGCCATTCGCCGGGGAATCCCTTCAGCATCACGCGCAACTGCGCGATCGGGATTTCGTTCAGTTCCCGAACCGGCTCTGCATCGCTCTGCTTGTGCGACAAATCGCAGGCCGGGAAACCTAATGCCAACAATAGGCACGTGCCTGAAGCCAGCAGTGCGAACCTCTTAGAGCGCGCCATTGAGCGCCTTGTAATACTCAGCGACCTTGTCCCGGTATTTCGGCGGGGCCTGATCCGGGCCGCTTTCGATCACGTCGTCAAGCGCGCCGGTCGTTCCCTTTGCTTCCATTGCTCCGGATGGCCCGGCGGATAGATTCGTCGCAGCGCGGCTGAGGGATGAGATGGCCATCTTCCGAAATTCGCGCATCTGTTCGATGTCACCCTTGGCAATCGCGTCGGCGGACTGGCGGAGTTCATGCGCCGCGGCTTTCAGCGAATCCACGCGCACGTTTTTCATGGATGCCTTTGCGTAGAGCGCATCCGCCTGCCGTGCCATGAGCGCGGCCATGCCTTCCTTCGAGCCTGCTTCCTTGGAATCCACGCGCTCTGACCCGCCGCCCATGCCCATCGCGTCGGCCTTGCCAGTTCCGCGTTTGCCGCCGCCGGTGGCCTTTGTGTCGGCCTTGCCCGCGAGATCCACCTTCCCGCTTTGCATCGGATCCTCCGTGCGGCGGGCCTCGATGTTCTTGTCGCCTTCGCCAATCGTGCCGGAGCCTGCGGCGGTCTCGCCGCTGGCCATGCCCTGACGGCCCACGTTCGAGCGACCGTCCTGCTCCTTGTGGTCGGGCGTCTGGTTGCCGGATTTTCCCTGCGCACCGAAGGATGCGATGTCGCCTTCCATCACATCCCATCCGGCGGGAAAGTCGGGCATCGCGTGATTCGTCGCGCTGTCGTCGGCCTTGTCGGCCATCTTCTTTTCTTCCTTGAGAAGGTCGCCCACAAGGTCCTGTGCAGCGGCGGCCAGTTCGGCGAGAGCGATGCCGGATTCCGGCATCTCGGCCTTGTCGTGGGCCTCCGTGGTCACCTTGAGTTCATCCGGCTTTTCTTGCAGCCACATTTCCATCGCATCAATTCGCTTGGAAGCCTCGCCCATCTGCGCGAGCAGTTCGTCTTCCTTGGCAAAGCCTAGCTCCTTCACCTTGTCGGACGCGTCTTTTTCCGAACCTTCCTTTTGTTCGATTTCCTGGAAGACCGCGAAGACATCCTCGACTAAGTCATTAGCCACATTTAGCTCGGTAAAAATGTGGAGGTCAGTGGGCACTTCGAGCAGGGCCTCTTTGATATTAGCCTGCACCTCCGCGAACGTCTCCTCCATCTCATCCATCGCCTTGTCATCCTTGTTCTTCTGCCCCTTCACCGTCTCCATGGCTTCCTTCATTTTCTGGCTCAGGGCCTCCAGCTTGGCGAGCTTCTCCTTGGCCTGCTTCACGGCAGCCACCAGCAATTCGCGCTTCTCGGCCTCCTCCTTGAGCTTGATTTGATCGAGCATCGCTTGCAGCGATTTCAATCCCGTGATGGCGCGATCCTCGAGCGTGATTGCTTCCGCGGGCAGGTTTTGATCCAGCCGTTCGGCAGCCACCACCATGTCATTGCGAATCTTCAGTTCCGCGGCCTTGGCCATCATTCTATCAATCGTCCCGGCCAGCGCAGCATCGGTCTGCGCGGCTTGCGCGGCCTCCTCCTTGCACGCGGTCAGGAATGCTGCCATGTCGCCGCCGATCTTATCCTGCGCATCCACGAGCTGCTTTCCGATCTTAGCTTTGCTCTCAGCAATGGCGCGCGTCTGCTTCAGTGCGCTGCCCTGGTCTCGCAGCAGTGCCTCCAGGAGCGCGCTAAGTCCCGCGACGCGCCGCTCGATCTTAGCCTCGCCCGCCGCGGAGATGGCAAAGCTAAGGTGCCTCAGGATCTTAGTTTCCAGCGAAATAGCCTCGGCGGCGAGCGGCGCCTTCTTAGCCTCCTCCGCCGCCGGGATGGATTGCAACGAATCCACCGCGAGCACCATCTCGTTCACATAGAGCTTCTGTGCCGCTGCCGTGAGATTGCCGAGCGGCTTCACGGGATTTGCCAGCAGTTCGCGCATGAGGCTGCGGATTTCCTTCTGCGTCTCCGCGGCCTGCTTCCACTGCGCCTCAGCCGTGGTCTTCAGCGCGTCCTTGAAGCGCCCGGTGTCCGCGAGGTTGCGCTTCTGCAAGTCGAGCACCTTTTGCAGATTCGCCAGCGCGTCCTTTTCCAGTTCGTTGCGGCGCTTGGCGACATCGGCCGGGATTGGCGCGGTGAAAATCACATTGGCCGAGAAGGTCTCGTTCGGCGTCTTCGGCTTGTTGTCCCGCGCGATGATGCGATACGCGATGTCGCCGCCACGGGCCGGAGTCGTCTCGCTCCTCCACGCCTGCCGGAATTCACGCAACCCGCCGACCTTCCAGCGTTTCACCTCGGTGCCCTTGTCCTCGCGCGTCGCATCGGGCTTCACTTCCTCGACGATCACCTCGGCGATGCCGAAGTCATCCGCGACATGAAACTCGATCTGCGGGCGCTCGCCCGGCGGCAGCATCGCGCGGCCATTCGGCGAGACGATCTCGATCCCCGGCGCCTTGTCGGGGTCGAGCGCGAACGGCACCTCCTCCTCAAACGTCGTCCCGAACGTATCCTCGCCACGCAGCGTCAGCGCCGTGCCGGATGCGAGCACCGCGCTCGCTGTCCAAACGGTCGGTTTGTCCGCCTGCTTGAGCGCGATCGGTTCGCTGCCCGCACCGCGCACCCGCACGGATTCGAGCGGCGTGTTGGAAGTCGTCGTCACGCGGATCGCCGAGCCGGCGGGCATGATGAGGCGGCCTTCGCGCACATTCACCGTGCGCACCGGGATGCGCATGTACGGCGGGGGCGCGACGACGATCGAGACGCCCGTGAACGCCGGGGGCGTACGCGTGCCAATCGTGAACCACGCCGAATCCGGCGCATCGCCCGCGCGGAAACGATAGCGCAGTCCCGTCGTCACCTTCGGCAGACGGTAGCTGAAATCCTGCTGCAAGCTGCCATGGACGCGCCCGATCGAATACACGCTCTTCTGCGCATCCCCCGGCTCCACCTCCACGCGCACCTCGTGACCTTCAAAGCCCTTCACCGAGCACGTCAGCACGAGCGCATCACCCTGCAACACCGTGGAAGTCCCCGGCTGCACCCTCACGATTTTCGTCAGGCTCGGCGGCTCCACATTCGTGAATGGATTTACCGTCCGCCACACGGCGACCGGCCACGCCTGGCCGAAGATGAACAGCGGCAGCAGGAGCATCACCGCCGCAACCGATACCGCGATCCAGTTTCGCCGGTGCGCCTTTTCATCGCGCATCTCCGTAAAGTCGAGGGCCTGCCAGTCCGGCAGCGCGGCCTTCACATAGGCGGCCTTGAAAGGATCGCCCTCGGGATTCTTCGCAAGCTGAAGCGTATTGATGAGCCGGTTGTCGAGCTGCGGGAATGCCTTCTCGATCGTCGCCGCCACGCCCTCCGGCGTGAAGCGCCGCATCAGTGCGCCGCGCACCAGCCACACCGTCGCGCCGATCAGCGCGAGGAAAATTCCCCACGTCGCGAACCGGCCCGGCTTGTCAATGCGCAGCCACAGATCCAGCATCCCGAGCGCCCACACCCAGCCCGCGATCACCGCGAGACCGAGCGTCAATTTCAACTCCGCACTCCAGCGGTTCAGCGCCCGTCCGATTTGATCGAGTTTCGCGAGGAATTGAGGAGGCATGGCTGGGGTCCGGTTCGGGGGGTCAGAATTTCATCGTCGGATCGGCGACTTTGGTCACGGTCACATTATCCACAAAGCCGGGCTTCGCCATCCAGATGTACACCGTGAGATACCGCACTTTCTTCAGGGCTTCGGTCGCCTGCGGGGAGAGCTTCACGCCGGGGATTTCGATCTTCTCCTGCTTCCACTCCGCGCTCGATCCCACCGTCGCCTTGCTCTTGTAAATCTCGCGCAACTCGCCCAGTTCGGGATTTTCACGCGGACGCACGCCGGGCGCGAACTGATAGCCTGAGAAATAAATCCGGTAGCCCGCGCCCTTCATGTCGAGGGTGGCCACGTACTTGAATCCCGGCTCCAGCGGGAACGCCCGGCACTCCATCTTCACCCCCGCATCCCCCGCGGAGCCAAACTGCACCACATTCTTCCGCGCCCCCTCGGTCACGATGGACACATGCGCCTTGTTCCCCACGTACCACGAATTCTTCGTGAACTCATAATCCACAATCCACCCCTTCAGCGGTTCGGTCGGATGGTCGAAGTTCCCATTTTCGATGATGGACTGCTGCGGAGCCGCAGGAGGTGCGGCGTGGAGCGCGGCGGCGAACAGGGAAATGCTGAGAACGAGGAATCGCATGGGACGATTGTTGGAAAAGGGGGTGGCGGGCGGATGCAGGGTAGTGACTCGGGTTGCCTTTGCCAGCAGGAAAACTGCCCGCACGGCCCCATATCTGAGCCGGTGCCGTACCGCCCTCGCCAAGCCCCTACGCACCTGCCATAGTATGTGCCGCATGACCGTTCCCTCTGTTTTTCTCAGCGCAGCTACGGTTGACCTCAAGGAATGGCGCGATGTCCTCCACGGGGCGCTCTCGCGCGCCGGTTTCCGCTTCCTCATGCGGGAGCAGGGCCTGTCCATCTGATTTTCCAAAGCATCCGCTTCCCCATGCCCTTTCGTCGAGACGAGCTTGCCAAGAAAATTGCCGACCGGCTCAACGTCGTCGCGAGCCAATTGAAGACGCGGACACGCGCGAGCTTTACTGACGCCAACCACTCGCTGGAGTTCATTATGGCGCGGTTCTTGAATGCGCTCTTCGGTTGGAACCTCACTGACCTAAATGCGGAGCAGCAGAACTTCCCGGCAGCAGACATCGGGGATCGCGGGTTACGAATCGCGATTCAGGTCACCAACGAAGATTCGTCGGCTAAAGTCACCGGCACGAGAGAGAAGGCGCTAAGTCACGGACTCGGGAAGGACTTCGACCGGCTCATCATCTTCTTCTTGCTCCCGCAAAAGCCAGGAATGCCGAAGAATTTTGTGCAACCAAGCGGTGGCCCCGAAATCGAGTGCTGGGATTTGGCTGACCTGCTCAAGCAGATGAACAACCTTTCGGAGATCGCACCGCTCGCGGCTGCGGTGAAGATCTTGGACGATGAACTGGGCTCGGCCGATGCGCGGCCCGTTATCACGCCACTTCACCAGCTTCCCCCGAATCCCCGCGGCCAAGGCTTCGTCGGGCGCGCAGCCGATCTTGCTAAGCTGCGTGTGATGAATCCCTCCTCAGGCGCACACATCACAGGACTCCGGGGTATGGGTGGCATCGGCAAGACGGCGCTCGCGCTCGTCCTCGCGTACGAGTGGGCGACGTGCTTTCCGGATGCGCAGCTCTTCCTCGACGGGCGCGGCACACAGGCCGACCCGCCGAGCGCACGCAAGCTCATGGAGCAGGTCGTCCTCGCCTTTCACCCCACTGCGAAGCTGCCAGACGACGACACAGCCATCGCCACCATCTACCGCGACGTGCTCGGGGGAAAGAAAATGCTCATCCTACTCGACAACGCGCGCGACGTGGCGCAGGCGAAACCGCTCATCCCGCCCGCGGGCTGCGCGCTCATCGTCACCTCGCGACACACGTTCATGCTCGGCACGGTATCACCGCACGATGTCGGCAGGCTGCTGGATGCCGAGGCCGTCGCACTCGTCCGCAAATTCCACGCCTCGATCACCGAAGCCGACGCCGGAACGCTCGTGAAGCTCTGCTCCGGGCTACCGCTCGCCCTACGCCTCGCCGGGGCGCATCTTGCGATGGATGCCGTCGAACGTGGCGGCACGCCAAATGTCGCCGCCTACTTGCAGTCTCTCGGTGGTGGGCGGATTGTAACCCTTGATTCGAGCGCTTCCGATGTTGACGAGGTTACTATCTCCGAAACCCTGCGCCTCAGCGAAGCGCAGCTCCCGGAAGCGGAGCGTGAAGCGTGGCGCAAGCTGGGAATCTTCACCGCGAGCTTCGTTGCATACGATGCGAAGGCTATCGCCGGTGCGGACGCGGCGATGCTCAGCCGCTTCGTCCGCCGTAGCCTGTTGGAGCGCGAAGGCGTGGAGCGCTTCAAAGTTCATGACCTTGCCGCTGATTACGCCCGCGGCCAACTCGGTCTTGACGCACTCGGCGAGCTGCACCTCGCCCATGCGAAGCACTATACATCAGTCGCGAGGTTAGCTGACGGCCTCTACAAGATAAAAGGCAAAGCGGCATTGGGACTTGCTCTGTTCGACAGTGAGCGCACCCAAATCGAGACCGCGTATGCGTGGCTCTCCAGCCGAGGAGATGAAAACGCCGCGCGGCAACTGCTCAGCCTTATGGATGTCGTGGCCTATACCGGCGACCGCCGCTTCCACCCCCGCCAGCGCCTCGCGTGGGCAGAAAGCCAGCTCCGCGCCGCCCTCATGGTGAAGGATCGAAAGGATGAAGGCAGTGCGCTTAATAACCTTGGCATCGCCCACAAGGTCTTGGGCGATGCGCCTAAAGCGGCCGAGCTTCACGAGCAGGCACTGGCCATTGCCCGCGAGATTGGTGACAGGTGTGGGGAAGGCGTATCTTTGGGCAATCTCGGCGTCGCCTACAACGGCATGGGCGAACCGCACAAGGCGATCGAATATTTCGAGCAGCACCTTGTCATCGCGCGCGAAAGCGACGACCGGCACGGGGAAGCGAGCGCGCTGGGTAACCTCGGCATCGCACACAGGCAATTGGGTGACGCATCCAAAGCCATTGAATATTACAAACAAGACTTGGCAATCCGCCGCGAGATCGGCGACCTACACGGAGAAGCCATCGTGCTGTTCTGCCTAGGCAACGTCCATCGTTCCCTAGGTGAGGTGCCCATAGTCATCGAATTTTTCGACCAGAATCTCATCATCGTCCGCGAGCTAGGCGACCAGCGAGCGGAAGGGAGAGCACTGTGGAATTCGGCTCGGGCACACGACTTACTGGGCAACCGCTCCGAAGCCATCGCTCGAGGGGAAGCAGCGCTAGCGATTTTTGAGGCCATCGAAGACCCGGACGCCGCGATGATCCGAGGAGAGCTGGCCGAGCTGCGGAGGGAGGGCAACCACACGTCCGGCCTGCTGCGTGTTTACCTCTCTCCTTCCTCCCTTCAATAGCGCTTATTTTCCCATCTATGGTGGCCCCCGATGGTTTGAGTGACGACGAGTATGTGAAGTGGATCATCAACGTGCTTCCGGACGTTTTCCAAGTTCGCCGCCTTGCCAGGGCAGCGGGGAGCGTGTTACTTTCCACACCATGAGCGTTCTCGAACTGAAGCAGGAGCTGTCGCGCATGAGCAAACGCGACCGGCAGGAATTGCACGCCTATCTCATCCGCCTGAAGCACGAGACGCCGGAATGGAAAAAGACCGCGGCGAAGCGCGTGGCGGAAATGAAAAGTGGACGGGCGGTGACCACTGCGGAACTTGAGGCGCGCATCAGCGCCCGGTGAGAGGAAGGAACACCGCGCGGTCTATTCCGAATCGGCCGCGGAGTTCATCCTGACGCTGCCCAAGCGCAGGCAGAGAAAGCTGGTGGATACCTGCACACGGCTGGCGCGGCATCCGTTCATCACTTCCGATTATGTGGTGAAGGACGCCAGCGGGCGCGAGATTGAGCACCTGATGGTGGACGGTTTCGTCATCGCGTATTGGGTGGATGTCCCCGTGAAACTCGTGATGATCGTGGAAGTGGATGAGGTGGAATAGCAGGGGCTTTCACGGCTCTGCGGCTACCGTTGCCACCCGCCTCACGGCATGTTGCGGAATTTCCGCAGCATCCACGAGGCGCCGAGCATGATCATGAGCGCGGTGACGATGGGCCACTCGCGCCAGAGGGTGCGGTATTCGGCCATCTTTTCCTGGGTGGCGTGGAGCTGCAGCTTCGAGAGCCCGTCGTTCAGCGTGTCGAGGTTTTCGAAAAATTTGCCGCCGCTTGCGGCTGAGATCGCTTGCAGGACTTCGACTTTTGCGGGGCGTGGGACGGTCTCGGGGGAGTAGGGCTTCACGAAGAATCCGAAGGGCTCGCTGGTGATCATCTGGCCCTTCACCTTGGCGACGCCGGTGACTTTGTAGAGCCCCGGCTGTGCCGCGGAAAATGGAAGGCCGTAGCCGGGGAAGCTTTTCCCCGAGGGCAGCGTGACGAGCTGCGGGGCCATGCGGTAGGGGACTTCGCGCTTGTCGGGCAGCGTGATCTTCGCCTCGACGCTGTCGGCTTTCGGCGCGTTCTCGGTGCCGAGGCGCGCGTGGAGATCGAGGGATTCGCCGAGGAAAAGCTGGTCGCGGTCGGCGAAGAGTTCGAGGCGCATGCCGTCGAGCGCCTCATCGCGCGGGAGCAGCCATGAGATCATCTGCGTCCAGAAACGCTCGTAGGGTCTCGCCTTGCCGGACTCGGGGCCGAGCTGCCAGCGCCAGAGCGAATCGGTGAGGATGGCCGTCACTTTTCCCTGCCCGAAACGCTGCGTGACCACGACGGGCTGCGGGCCGCCCGGCGTGTCGGCGGTGACGAGCGTCTCCGCGGCGGGCGAGAGCGTGAAGCCGGTGAAAAGCGAGAGCACGGGCGGGATGTTTTGCCACAGCGCAGCGTCGCCCGCGAAGGCCGGATGCCCGCGCGCGGCGTCGCTGAGTTTCACGGGATACGGCTTCTCGCCTTCGATCGTTTTCACGTCGGTGCTGCGCACGGGCAGCATCTTGCCGAGGTCGGTCTCCACGAGTCCGCCGGCGGTCCATCCCTTCGTGCCGCCGAGCAGGATGAGGCTCCCGCCGTCCTCGACAAATTTCACGAGGTTCTTCGCGCGCGCCGCGCCGAGTTCCTTCCCGTCAATGTTGCCGAGCATGATGATTTTGAAATACGCGAGCTGCTGCGGAGTCATGTCGGCGGTGACGTTGCCCACGGGCGTGCCGCCGTGCGGTGCGCCGTCCGACCCGGTAAAAAAAATGACGGGTGAGATCTGCCTCTCGGAGAGCAGCGCGCGGCGGAGGTATTTGTATTCCCAGCGCGGAATGCCCTCGAGGTAGAGCAGGCGGTTGCGCGCATCCACGACCTCGATGTTGAGCACCTGTTCGTTGTCCTCCTTGTTCTTCTCGCCGGGCAGAGGCGGCACGAAGACGCGGTAGCTGAAGACGCCCATCTTCGCGTGGTCCAGCTCGAACACGACTTCGCGCTCGCCGCCTTCGTCGGGAATCTGTGTCGGCAATTCGGTGCGCAGCGTGCCGTCCTCGAAGACCTGCACGGTGACCGGCGCACCGCGCGTGCCTTGGCCGGAGACCTTCACCTTGAACTCGGACTTCCACCCGACCGTCACGCGCCGCGAAGTCGTCACCGCGTCAATGCGCAGATCGGGATCCTGTTTCCATCCGCCCGGCGGCTCGGGGCGCAGCGTGTGGATGGGAAAATTCCGCGCAGTGCCGGCCCAGTCGTCCAGCGCCTCGCTCGTGTCCGCGCCGTCGCTAAGCAGCAACATGCCCGCGACGTTCAGCCCCGCCGAGCGGTCGGAGATTTTTTTCAAGGCGTCGCGCAGCCGCGTGGCCGCACCGTCGGGCTTGAGCGATGCGGCGCCCGCGACGGGAATATTTTCGCCCAGCTCCGATGCAAACGGGAAGAACTCGATCTCGCACTCGCTCGCGAGCGCCGCCAGCCACGGGCGCTTCAACGCTTCCTGCGCGGTCGTCCAGCGCGTCGGCACGTCGGGCGATGGCGAGAGCGTCATGCTCTGCGAAGTGTCGAGCGCGATGATGAAGCGCGGCTTGCGGAGTTGCGTGAGCGAGTTCTTCAGCCCAGGCATCAGCAGGCACCAGCCCAGGCCGAGCAGCACGAGCGAGTAGAGGAGAAAGATGAAGCCGTTCAGCCATCGCCGCGGGAGAAATTTCCAAGCCGTGAGCGCACCGAGCAAGATTGCCGTCGAGAGCGTCGCGACGATCGCGGGAACGGGAAATGTGTGCTCGTAAACGATCATGCGCCGGTGTGCGTTTCAGCGGGAGTCTTGGCGTGAGTTTCGACATGCCCCGCGGCGTCCACGCTCACTTTGCCGCCGCCGCCCTTGCCGCCTTTTCCTCCGCGGGCGAGCATGTTTGCGTATATGAACTCGATCACCACGAGCACGAGCGCGAGCCACAGCAGGTGCTCGCCGTACGTGCGCCCGATGCGGTACTCCTCGATCAGCTTGCGCAGCGTCGGGAGATCGTTTGCGACGACCGCGCGCTCCACGCCGAGCTGCTTCGGGATTTCCTTGTCCGCGACTGGCGTGAGATCCGACTCGCCGCGCGGCAAGTTCACCGCGAACGCCGGCCTGCCCTCCGGCTGCTCCGCGGTCGCCATCGAGTAGAAGCCGGGCATCGTGAGGTTCTCGGCGTTCAACACGGTGCGGCCATCCACGACCGAGCTGCGCACGGACACCGGCTGGCCGTCCGGCGCGCTCAGGCTCGGCGCATTTTTCAACTCGGGAGAACGATCACTGAGCGACAGCGAATCCGTCGCCCACTCGAACGGCGCCTTCACCCCGACGCCCGCGCCGTAGTCCGCGCATTGCGTCAGCAGCGGGAGGAAAAATGGCGACAGCGGAAAATCGCTCCACGTGCGATCCGCGGAGACGGCGAACACGAGCACGCGCCCGTCGCCGAATTGCCGCTCGATCAGGAAGGGCTGGTTCGCGCCCATCGAGACGACGCGCTGCGCGGTCTCGTGCAATTTTTCAAACGCGAGCCGCCGCCGGATCGCGAGCGCGGGAATGCCGATGCCCTCGCGCAGCGTCCGCACGAGCAGGTGCTGCGGCTGGTCCCAAGTCAGCGTGCGATTGCGCTGCGAGAGCGGCATATCCTCGATCGCGGACGGCACGCCCGGCAGGCAATTCCACGCCGCGTACGCATCCGGCTTCGCGCCCATGCCGGGGAAAATCACGAGCACGCCGCCGCTCTTCACGTAGCCCTCCACCGCCGCGATCGCCTGGCCGGAAAGCGGCAGCGCATTGCACAGCATCACGCACGCGTAAGATGAGAGCGGCTTGTCTGTGATCTGTTCCGGCGTGACCGACACCACCGCATCCGCGCGCCCGAATCCCGTGCGCAGCGCCGTGCGCAGGAACAGCGTCTCGCCTTCATTCCCGACGACGAGCGAGGGCATCTGTGCCTGCACGCGGATGAGAAAATAGAACGCGTTGTCGAGCGGCAGATTGTCGTCCGGCGTCTGGATGCGCGCCGTGTGGACGCCCACATTGAGCGCCGGCAGCGTGAAGCTTGGCGCGGCGGCCTCGGGATCATTCGCGCCGACCACGCGCCGACCGGCTTCCTTGTCGTTGATGAAAAGCGACAGCGTCGTGTCCGCCGCCGTGCCTGAGCGCAGCAGCTTTGCGGTCACTTTCACATCCGAGCCCTTGCGCACCACCGGCGGCTGCAATTCCACCGACGCCACGCCCGCATTTTCCGGCGCCAGCACGCCGAGCAGCGACACGAAGACCGCCGTCTTCGCCTCGATCTCCGCCTTTTCCACCGCCATGCTCCGCCACGGCAGCGCCTGATTGTCCGTGATGATGTGCAGCTCGTGTTCTCGCCGCGCGTCGGCCTTAAGCAGCGCGCGCATCGCCGACGTGACCGCCGGCCCGAGCCGCGAACTCGTCTCTCCCGGCTGCAACGCTCGCAGCCGCGCGATGCCCTCCTGCTTGTTCGCGACCGGCTCCGCGACGAGCGCCTCCGGCTGCTCGCGCGCGAGGAAAATGCAGAACCGGTCCTTGTCACTCAGCCCCTCGATGATCGCCACCGCCGACTCGATGCCCTTGTCCCACACCGTCCCGCGCTCGGTGTGGTAGCCCATGCTGTACGAGGCATCGAGCACGATGGCCACATCGCGCGGCGCATCGCCCAGCCAGCCCAGCCCGCTGCGGCGGATCATCGGCATCGCAAACGCCATCCCGAGCAGCGCCATGATCAGCGTGCGCAGCAGCCACAGCAGGAAATTTTCCAGCCGCATTTTCCGCGACGAATGCTTCTCCGCGAGCTTGAGAAACCGCAGCGTCGGAAACGGAAGATGCACCTTCTTCCGGTTCTGCATGAGGTGCAGCACGAGCGGCACGGTCGCGCCGATGCCCGCTGCGATGAGGAAAAATGGGGAGAGAAACATGGGGGCGGCCTGATCGGAAATCGGGAGCCTAAAGCCCGGCGCTGCGCGGCCCCGTGCTCATCCGGTTGATTGCCAAATCATGCATGGCCGCACCATTCGCAGGCGCGATGCGCGCGGCAAATCCCAATTTGTGAATCACGCCGGACACGCATGACATCCGTTCGGCGTCGAAGCCGCCGACGGCACTTACGGTCTCGCAAATGGCGCGACATTCAGCAGCCGTAAGCCGGGCACGCGTTGGAATTCCGCGAGATTTCGCGTGGCCATGGAAAATCCGAGCGTGAGTGCCGTCGCCGCAATCTCCAAGTCGCGTGGGCCGATCATCTGCCCCTGAATCTCCAAGCCCGCCCAAAGTCGTGCGTGCTCGCGTGCCTCTGCCAGCGTGAACGGAGCAACCGCAAAGTCCCGGATGATCCCTTCCACAAAACGGATTCTGCGTTCGCGCACGACGGCATCGGTTGCCCGCGCACATCCATGAAGGAGTTCTGAGGCTGTGATTGCGGCAATTTGAAAAACCTCGTCGTCATGCGCGCGCAGCAGGCCCACCAGATCAAACTTCCGCCGCTCGGCTGCGATCAGCACCGAACTGTCGAGAATTACTCCCATTCCGGTGCGGCCTGTCCGCTTGCCGCGGCTCGCGCCGCCACGAGGTCCCGTTCAAAGTCTGCGGCCTCATCCGGTGTCAAATGTGGCAGCCCGGGCCAACTCCGCGCAAGTTCACCGCCCGTTTTCACCGGCCCGCCATCTGCGCCGCCCAGTTTCACGGTGAGAAAGCGCAGCAGTGCCGCCTGCTCTGCGCGCGGCAGTGCGGCGACGGCAGATTCGATTTCGGCGAGCGTGCTCATGGCATTCAGACTATCGCGGCCAGAGATGAAAGCAAGCCGTGCGAAGTTCGTGAACCCGCCGCCGCCATGAGATCCCGCTCAAAATCCACGGCCTCATCCGGCGTCAAATGTGGCAGTCGGGGCCGGAGCCGCGTGAAGTCACCGACTGGGTCTGCCAGGCTTCCGCTTGCGCGAGTACAAACCGAAATCCAAGCCACCGGTCAAACTGGAGTATCACGATCTGCGTACATCCTGTAAACGACAGCAGGAAAATGGGAGGCGGGTCACTTTGGCATCACATGACGAAACACGCGTCCGCTGGAGCGATCCAGAACTAGGATTGCCGCGCCGTTCTCGACGATAAACGGATCCAAGGATATGCTCTCCTTGCCGACAAACCGGTCGATGCTGAAGGATCCGACGACTTCCCCAGTGGCTTTGAACACATAGACGAAAGGGCTTGGCGGATCGAAATCCGAAGTCGCGATGATATGGCTCCCGTCGAATGCGATATGGGATAGACTGCCACCCGCCGTGAAATCAATGGTGCGGATGGGAGTGGCGTCCGGCTTGTAGAGAGTTATCGTCTCTGTCGGAAGGTGGGTGGACGGAAGCTGGAAAGGCGTTCGCAATCCGCCAAACTCGTTTCCCATGGAGGAATCGCGCACTGCTATGGAACCATCTGGGGCGAAGCACACGCCGGTGACATATTCGAGCCAGTGACCGTCCGCACGGTGTGTGAGGCTGGCGATCCGGGACCGGTATTCGTCTCGACGAACAAGATGGAGGTCGCCTAATCCGTCCTTAGTCAAAATACTTTGCGACTTGGGCTGTGCGATCCACTTCTCCCCGATTTCCGTCAGTGACGTAGGCGGAAATTTGCCAAGAAGGACTCCTTTCGCGGAGAACCGCAGAAAGTGTCCACCTTCCGGATTTGGCTTTTCCGGTTCGGTTTTTGAACCCGGTAAATCCTTGCTGAGTTTCACAAATACCTCCCCTTGGTCGTCTACGGTAAGAGATGCAGCGTTCCACCCTGTCTCCACCCTGTGCCCTGTCTCCACCCTGTGTTCCTTTCCGGGCTTGCAGAGGTGGAGCGGTTTGCCGCCGCGGTCGAAGACATGAACGTAACCGGTCGTTGATTCGAGGGCGTAGATCTGCTCTTTGGGATCCAACGTGGCCGCCGCGATGTCAGTAAGCGGCTTATTGTCGGAACCCAATAGTTGGAATTCCCCGAGCATCTTGGAATTTGCACGCGGGAGGTTTCTTGGAGGGCCTTCCTCTTTGTCTTTTGGAAGCGCCCATTTGACGCGCTTCACTTCGGCCACGCTCCAGACAGCCTGACGCTCCGTCTCAACCTTCGAGACGCTGTAGGTGACTCGCTCGGCACTGTCACCAAAGAAGATGTCGAACTGTGCGATGGGAATTGGGGTGCGCCGTTCTTGAGGCAGCTCGGGAGTGGCAACGGCAGAGATCGATAGAATCTTGTATTTCACCGAACCGCGGCTGACGACGTTACCTTCCTCGCGAATCTTGTTTTCGTGGTTAACGGACCAAATCATTTTTCCCCGCATGTCCATGACGCCAAAGACTGTTCCCTCGATCATCGTTTCCCATCGCATGTGTTCCAATTGAACGAGGAGGAGCGGCGAACCCGGAATTAGGCGGGATTCTTCGCAGAAGATAGAATCTGGAGTCACCTTTTCTACGACCGGAATAACTGCGGACTGGAGGCAACCCGCACCCAAGTGATAGTTCCGAAAAACGTCATTAATCCGGATGATCATGCGATCGTATTCCGCATCAAACAATAGTTGCTCCGCACTGAGGCTCGGGACATAGCCGGGTTGACCACCATATGCACGTCGACTGGTTTCCTCATAGGTTGCAGTGCCTTTTGCATTGAGGACACGGACGATAAACTCTCCGGCATCGTTTCCCAACGCCAAGGGATCACCGCCCATGGGGCCCTTGCTGTATCCAAAGCCTCCCACGATCCCATCGTCGTTGACGCAGGCTTGCCAAAAAGTGAAGGGCAACTCCCGCTTCCAAACAACCGCTTTGTTATCCTGCCGGATCAGCGCAGCCATGCACGGTCCGGAACCATATCGGTGACTCGGTTTTACCTCGAAGCGATAGGTTTTGTTCGGAGAAACGACTTGATATGGCTGCAAGGTTGGAACGCTTGGCGATTGACCAGCACGAGCGGTACTCGCCATGATAGTCAGCACGATGGCAAGGAGCGTTGCGCGGCAGCGTCGGATGGAGGGATTCATGGCTGGAATTGGAAGAAATTGTCGTGGCTGACGATATGCGGGAACGCGAAGAAGCCGTAAAGCTTTAACGGGAAAGACGGCGACGTTCTTCGAGATAGGCGCGCACGAAGGACTCCAGCGCCTGATCTGTGCGGACGAGGCGGTAGTCAATGTTCATGCCGGCGCATGCCTTTTTGTACTGCTCCAGGAATGCGCCGAAGACCTTCCGGTATTCGTCGGCGAGGCCGCGTGGGTTCACGGGGAGATGCTCGCCGGTTTCGAGGTCGTGCAGTTCGCACGGCTTTTTGAAAGTGAGATCGATCTCCGCGGGATCGAGCGTCTGGAAAACAAGCACGTCGTGACGCTGCTTGCGGAGGTGCGCGAGGGCTTTCACGACTGCGGCCTCGTCGCCGAGCAGATCGGAAATCACGACGACGAGAGCGCGCCGCCGGATGGAGCTGGCGATCTCGTGCAGCGTCTGTGCGATGCCCGTGCCGCCGTTCGGATCGGGCGGATGCGCCTGCACATGCTTGAGCATGTTGTTGAGGTGCTGGAACGAGTTCGCGGCGTCCATCCGCACGTCCACTTTTTCCGCGTGGAGAAAAAGGCCGACGGAATCGCGCGCCTTCACGATCACGTAGCCGAGCGCCGCCATGAGATGACACGCGAACTGGAACTTCGTCGGCCCGTCGCCGGACGCGTAGTTCATCGAGGCGCTGCGATCGAGTGCGAAGTAAACGCGCAGGTTCGTCTCGTCCTCGTAGCGCTTGATGAAATACTTGTCCGTCCGCGCGAACACGCGCCAGTCAATGTGCTTCGTCTCGTCGCCGATGCCGTAGCTCTTATGGTCGGCAAATTCCGAACTCGGCCCGCGCAGCGGACTGCGGTGCGCGCCCGCGAGATTCCCCTCGACCGTGTAGCGCGAGAGCAGCACGAGCCGCCCGAGCTTGTGCATTTCCGCGGGATTCAGGAACGCGGAGATGCCTTCCTTTTCCGGCTCCTTCGAGTGCGCCTTCGCTTTCGGCTGTGAGTCGGTCGCCATTTACGGACGCGGGAAAATTTTCCAGTGCGTGTAGTCGCACACGACGATGATTTTCGTGCCGACAAATGCGAGGTGCAGATCGCCCGCCGCCGTCCCCGCACCGATGACGGCCGTGGTCTTGCCGAGGTTGAATTTCACCGCGAGCAAATTCCCCGGCGCAGGGATGACCTGCTGCGGCACCGCCGAGATGCGCTCGGCATACGGCAGCTTCTCCGCGGACTTGATGTCCGACAGGTCGCCGAGCACGGCGCTGCGCAGCGAGTATTTTTGATCGGCAAAGCCTTTCAATTTCTCAAAGCCCTTCACTTTTTCAAAGCCCGTGAGCGCGTAGTTCCATGGTTTGCCAAAGCGATCATTCAGCGGCGGTGGTGGCACCGACTTCAGCTTCGGATTGGTCCCGATCTGCTCCAGAGTTTTCGGGTACGCGATCTCCTTGCGATAGTAAGCTTGGAGCGCCGCCGCGACCTTCTCGCGATCCTTGCGCGTCATCCACGCGAACGCGATCCTGCGCGCGCCGTCATTCAGCGGCGACGGCGGCAATGCGAGATCCGCCTCGAACATCGCGAATGCTTCGTCGTGCTTTCCGGCGCGCAACGTGTGCCACTCCTCAATCCCGCGCACGACCGGCAGCAGCGGATCGCCCGCGTGCGCCGTGGAAAAATCCCGGCACGCCTTGATCACCGTCTCGTGATCGTCCGGCGCGGCCATGTGCTGCTTCCACAATTCCAGCAGCCCGTCCTCATCCGCCGATCGCGCGGCGGTGCCGGAAAACACGGACGCGATTACGACGAACAGTAAACACATGCGCCGCCTCATAAGCGCAAACTTCAGCGGATGCTGCGAGGGAACACGGGCTTCCAGCCTGTGCGGCCCGCGGACATCCTGCCTGCCGCTGCGGGGGCATGCAGGCAGGATGCCCGCGGGCCGCACAGCCAGGATGGCTGTGTTCCGATCCGACTGCGCTGCCATTTTGCGGCCCTCGATTGCCCCTGTGAGGTTCAACGCTGGCCGCCCTCCTTCGCTGCGGCGGCGCGCTGCTGCTTCCGCTTCGCGATCTCGGTCTCCAAAAATTCCACCCATGCCTTCGGGCCGCCCGCCGCCATGATTTTGTCGCGGCTCTGGAGCAGGTCGCGGTCGCGGGCCTCGAGTTTGATGGGCCGCGGCCCCTCGGTGTAGCTGTAAAAAGTTGCGCCGGGATTCACCTCGCCCAGCAGTTCCTTGCCGAACTTCGGGCTCATGCGGTCCTTGTGCCGCACGATCGTTTCGCCGAGCAGGATTCCGTTCTTGCCGGGATCGATCCCCGCAATCTTGCCGGTCACCGCGATGGCGTCGCCGACCTTCGTGGCGGGATCGGCTTTCAGGATCGAAAGCGACACCGGCATAGTGACCGTGAAAATTACATCCGTGTATGACGAAGGCTCGAAAGCGGTGATCTTGAATCCCGCGCGGCCGTCCTCCGTCACCGGCTGCATCTCCATGATTTGGAGGTAGCGGAAAAAATGCGGCCGCCCCATCGCGTCATCGAGCACCGCCTTGCGTGCCGCCGGAGTTTTTGCCTCCGACATCGCCAGCGCGAATTCATTCCCGTTTGAAGTCGCCGCCGCTGCGGCGCACATCAGCGCCAGCAGCACCACGGTGAAAAGGAATGCGTGTCTGTTCATCGGAAGCCTAGTGCGTGACTGAATACATCATCACATTCTGCCCAATCTGGATCGCGCTCACGTCGTTGACCCCGCGTGCATACGGCGACTGGCTCATCTCCCATCCGCCCGAGAGCCCGAGAGGGCTGTAGATCACGCCGTAGTTGCCATTGATCTGGATGCCAAAAAGCACCGGCTCCGTGCGCGCCTGGCCGCTCTCCTGCATCAGCGTCGGCGTCACGCCGACCGCGGTGATGTTGTTCGGCTCCTTGAAAAGCGGCGCGGTCACCGGGATGCGCTCCATCGGCTTGTCCGGCAGCACCGCGCGGATCATTTCGCGGAAGGATTTGTCGAAGCCTTTGCGTCCGCAGCACGCCTCGCCGAACAGAAAGCCGCCGTTCTCTAAGAATTTTTTCAGCGCCGTTTTTTCCTCTGCGGACAGCTCGAACGACTCGTGCCCGGTCATGTAGATCACCGGCGCATTGAAGATCCCGGGATCCGTCAGGCGCAGCTCTTTCAGTCCGAATTTCACCGGGATTCCGGTGCGCGCATTGAACGTCTGGAGCATCACCGACAGCCCCGCGTGTCGCGTCTTCCAAACGCCATTGTAAACGACCTGCGCGATCGACACCGTGTCCGAATACGACTTCAGCTTGTCCACAAACTGCATCGCCTGCGCCGCGTTTTTCGCCCACGCGCGCATCGCCGAGGCGTAGGAGAGAATGTTCACGCCGAGCTTGAACGCGGAGTCCGGCTTGTAGGCCTGCCACTCTTCCTTCACCTCGCCCTGCCAGCCCACCGCCATGCACCAGCGAGAGACGAGCGCCACGACGCGGCAATTTACCTCGATGCCGTCAAACCACGGCTCATTTCCGCGGAAGCCCGAAGCGCCGACGGCCTTCGTGTACTCCACGCGATCCAGGTCGTAGTGCGAGTGGAAAATGGGATGATCCGGCGCGAGCTTTTGCAGCGGCTGTTCGGGGAAAATCTGCTTCAGCTCCTCCACCACCGAATCATAAAACGGCTTCGAGCCGAGTCCGGTATTGTAGATGATCATGCCGCCATTGAGCAGGTATTTCCGCAGCTTTGCGCGTTCCTCCGGCGTGTACGTGAAGTGATAGTGCCCCGAGCGGAACAGCACCGGATTCTTCTCCGGGTTCTCGCTGATCTGCGCCATCGTACGGATGTCCATCTGGAAGTTCGCATCCGTCTGCGCCTTCATGGTCTTCAGCAGATTGTTCACGTCATTGGGCGTGGCATTCCAATAGACATCCGCGCCGTAAAGATCCTTGCCGGTCTGGCCGTGTGCAGGCTGCGAAAATGACGCGACGAAAAGCATCGCTGCGAGAACTGCGAGAACTTCCCGCAGAATAGCTTGTAGAAATGAACCCCGGGTTTGCTCCGGAGGAAAGTTTTTGGTCACGCAAAGCCGGAAAGGCGCAAAGGAACAGCGGTCTCTTTGCGTTTTTGCGCCTTTGCGTGACCACTTCCAACGATGGATTCTACAAGGCATCCGCAGAACAGGGGCCGCAAGCGCCGAATCACCGGCTCGGCGGGAACAATCAACGTGGTTTTTTCGCATGGAAAATGGTTTGCTTTGGGAGGCGTTTGACGGAAACTGCGGGACACGAAACTCTAGCAGCGCACCCTCGCAGAGCAAGACCTTCCCACACCCCCAGCAACTCAGAACATGAGAAATTCCACCGCCAAGAAAGTGATGAGCACGGCGCTCGCCGCCACTCTCTGCACCGGCACCCTGATTTCAGGCGATGGCACCGGCGAGGCAGGATTCGTCGCGCCGCCGCGCGAAATGAAGAAGCCCCCGGCCCCGCCGCGCGTCGCGTCGTCCGCCGAGACGGTCCTCGCCTGCTGCTGCTGCCCGGTCACGCCGATGTCCCGCACCGAGGCCAAGAAGCCGCCGCAGCCGCCCATCTTGATCACGAAGATCAAGGAGGAAGACCCGGCGAAGGGCAAAAAATAGGGGCCGCTTGCACCGGCTCGTTCCCATGGTCGGTCTCATCGTCGGAAAAACTGCCACCATCCGCGCCGTCGCTTCGGCTGGCATTTTGCTGTTCGCTCTTGCTCCCGGCCTCCAAGCCGCAGACGCGTGGCAGGTGGCCGAGGCACCGCTGCGTTACAAACTGGATCTCGGACGCAAGCCCACGCACGCGAGCGCAGGCTACTTTGCCACGCTGCCGGATGGTGGAATCATCCGCGCCGCCACGCCCGCGACGACTGTCGTGACGGATGATGGCAAGGTGCTGCCAAGCTATCTGCTATGGCATAACTCAGAGACCGGATTCTCGCTCGTCTTTGCCGATCCCGGCACAAACGCAAAATCTGTGAACGTCTATGTCCAGCCCGGCGCGGGTGCGCGGACTTGGAGGCCGAATACAGGCCTGACACCGAGCGCGATCATCAGCGTATTCCCCGGACGCGATACGCTCCCCGCCGCTCAGAGCCTCGCAAACCTCGGGCGCGCCGAGGCAGCCGTGCATGTTGGAGAAAACTTCGGCTATGCGAAGGCAGCCTTCAGCATCGGTGGCGATCTTACCGGACGGCCAAAGCCGGCAGCATTCTATCTCCTCTCCCATGTGGATGCGCCGGTCGCGGGCAGTTATTGGCTCGCGCCTTTCATCCATAGCGGAGTGTGTGAGGTGTTGATTGACGGCAATAAGCTCAATCCCAAGGAAAAGAACAAGCTATGGGGCGGCATCGGTGCATCGGTGGAACTGACGAAGGGCCTCCATCGCGTCGAAGTCCTCCAGACCGCACCGGGATCCGGCCCTTATTCGACGAACCCGAATGACGGCGGACTGATGTATCTCACATGGCATCCGCCCAAGGAGGAAATCAAAGGCGCGGAAGCCCGCGTTCTCAAGGCCTCCGAGATCGTCCGCTCGGGCGCCTGTATCCTTAGTTCCGTCGAGGCCCGCGACGGCTCGCCGGTCGCGGCTGCGAAGGTCTCGCCCGGCCTCACCTATTGGTTTGAAAACGAGGATCCGTTGCTGATCTATGAATTCAGCGCGCTAACTTCAGGCCATCCTGCGGGTACGACCGTATCGTGGACGTTTGCCGAAGGCGGTGCCATTGAGGGAGCAAAGGTGCAGTGGCTCGTCCCGGGATTTCGCGAGGGCAAGGCACGGCTTACCGTCAAGTCCGGGCAGAACGTCTCCTCGTGCATCGTGCCGTTCTTTGGCTTCAGCACACAGAAGACTAGTCTGGAAAATGCCGGGCACCGCGAAGCATTTCGCCAGGTATTGGGCAACATGCTAGCGGCATTCCCGCGCAACCCGGATCCGGTCGCAAGCTGGGGTGACGCCTGGTGGAACAACCTTTTGCGCACCGTCGAGGGAGGCGAGGGCGAGAAACTTCTCGGCCGTCTTTTCACCGACCACTTTGAAGCTGTGAAGAAGAAGCTGGCGCCCGCGCAGCTCTTTGTCCTCCAGGATGTCTTCCTCGACGTGATCCTGCGCGATCATCCCGACGAAAATTTCAAGTGGCTGCAAAAATTCTTCGCCGGCACCACCGATGTCGCGCGGCAGAACGACCTTCGATTTCGCGAGGGCGAACTGCACATGTATTACCTGAACGACCGCAAGAAGGCGGAGGGCATCTTCACCGTGCTCGCCCCCGTCCGCGGTGAACTTGGCGAGCGCGCCAAGATCCGCCTCGGTGATCTCGCCCTGCTATCCGGCGATCTGAACAAGGCCACGAGCTATTACGCCGACGTGCAAAACCGCGCCCGCACCGCGCGCAACAACGCACCGGCGCCGACCGGCTCGCTTGTGACCAAACAGCTCCTCGATGGAGGTCCGGCACGGCCAGCGACTCCAGCACCGGCGACGCTACCGCCAGCCGGTCAGTCCCCACAGAAGACTGGCGCGGCAGCCGATCAAAAGGGCGGCGCCTTACAGGAGGTCTCCCTGTCTGAGAACGTCCGGACACTGACCGGCAACGGCTTCCTCCTCGAAGCCCGGCAGGCCCTCCTTGCATGGGAAAATGAGTTTCCTCTCAGCAAGATCAGCGGCGACTACATCCTCCGCGAAGCGGGTATTTACATCAAGATGGAGGACTGGAAGCGCGCACAGCCGATGCTGGAGGCTTATTGCCGGGAGATAGACGCATCAAGCTATCTCCCAGAGGCGGTCTCCATGCTCATCTATTGCGTCGGGGCGTCGAAAGCGTCGCCCGCGAGCATCCGCGAAATCGTTGAAAACGTGAAGGGCCGTCTCAAGTATCACCCCGTCGCCGCACAGCTCGATAAATTCCTATCCACCGCAGGGCCGGCGCCCAAGTAGCCTGATATGATCTTACGCATCCTATTGCTGACTTTGCTCGCTCTCGCCACCACGATGGCGCAGAACCCGCCTGAACGCACCCGGCTTTATAGGAAGCCCGATCCTGCAAACACGGGCGGGCTCAAGGGCAGCATCGCCTATCCCGCGCTTCCCATCGAGGCTATCCTTGCCGTCTCCGCGGAGGACGTGGAGGAGGTTTATGAAGGCGAGGTCTCCGGCTCGCAGCGTTCGGAGTTTCAATTCAAGGGGCTCCCGGTCGGCAAATACGATCTGATCGTCGTCTTTGCCGCGGAGTTCTACGAAGGGCTGCGGCTGAACCGCGAAGCAAGCACGCTCACGCCCGAGGATCTGAAGAAGATAGATACCACGGTCCAGAAGTCCGAGCCGTTCTTCCCGAAGAAATCCATCCACCGCGTCGAGGGTGAGACCGGGCGGGGCAAGGGCGCGCGGGCGATCTGCACCTATTTCCGCGACAAGGGCTCCGAACTGCTGCTGGAGCAATTCGAGGGCAAGTCCAGCCGGCCCGACTTCCGCCGCACGTTCAAATTGGTGGTCTTCAAGGATGTCGGCCCCGGCTGGCAGATTGCGCGGGCGCGCGACCTTTACCCCGTGTGGATGAACCCGAAGGCAGCGCTGCCGGTGCATAAGTTTAGTTCCGCGATCAGCCAACTGCGCGTCGCCGATCAAATCAAAGACTTGGGCGCGCTCTATCTCTCGCGCTAGACTAGCATCATTAATTATTCCTATTGTTCTATGGCTGAAATCGAATTCAAAACAGGCACCATGGCGGGCCGCCGCGTCACGCTCTCCGGTGGAAGTTACACGATGGGACGCAAGTCCGGCCTCGACCTTTCGCTGAACGACAGCATGTGTTCCGGCGAACATGCCGCGCTGCGTTTTTCTGACGGCGCATGGAGTCTCGTCGATCTCGACAGCTCGAATGGCACCTGGCTGAACGAGCAACGGATAGCATCCTCAGTCCTCGCGACGGGTGATCTCGTGCAGATTGGTGACACCACGTTCGTATTCCATGCTGACGGCGTCCGTGCCGGCAGCGAGCCGCCGCCGCCCATCGCAAGTTCGGACGAGCTGGCATTAGTCGAGAAGATGCGCGTGCTCACCGAGCGCATCAGGCGTGAAGTCGGCAAGATTATCGTCGGCCAGTTGGATGTGCTGGATCAGATATTGATGTGCATTTTGGCCAATGGCCATGCGCTCCTTATCGGACTGCCGGGCATGGCGAAGACGCTCACCGTGCGCACCATCGCGCAGGTATTGAATCTGAAATTCAAGCGCGTGCAGTTCACGCCTGATCTGATGCCGGGCGACATCATCGGAACCGACGTGCTGGAGACTAATCAACAGACGGGCGAGAAGGAGTTCCGTTTCATCCGCGGCCCAATTTTCTGCAACCTGCTCCTTGCCGACGAAATCAACCGCACGCCGCCGAAGACGCAGGCCGCGCTGCTCGAGGCCATGCAGGAAAAAATGGTCACCGCCGGGAACACATCTTACACGCTTGAGGAGCCGTTCTTCGTGCTCGCGACGCAAAATCCCATCGAACAGGAAGGCACTTATCCGCTCCCCGAGGCGCAGCTCGACCGGTTTATGTTTAACATCTGGGTGGACTACCCGCTGCCGCACGAAGAGGAGGAAATCCTCCGCGCCACCACGGGCGGCGCACGCGCCGAGCCGAAGCCCGTGCTCACGCAGGCGGATGTCCTCCAGCTTCAGGCCGTGGTGCGGAAGGTGCCCGTCTCGGATCATGTGATCAAATACGTGACGCGGCTCGTCGGCGCCACGCGCCCGCAGAGCGAAGGCGCGCCGCAGGTCACGAAGACCTACGTGAGCACCGGGGCCGGGCCGCGCGCGGGGCAGTATCTCATCCTCGCGGCGAAGGCCATGGCGATCCTCGAAGGCCGCATCCATGTGAGCTGCGCCGATATCCGCCGCGCCGCGCCGCCCGTGCTGCGCCACCGCATCCTCACGAATTTCGCCGCGGACTCCGAGGGCCTCACGCCGCTCTCGATCGTGAAGAAGCTGCTCGAAGAGGTCCCCGAGCCCGGTGCCGAGGCATACGCGGCGGCAAAGTGATCGTGGTATGACCTCGCCGGTTTTCGCAGGGGCATCCCGATCTGCGAAGCGCGTCCTGCCGCGAATGAAACGAGCCGAAAGATTTAAACCTCTGAGAAATTCCACGGAACAAGCGGAGGAGGAGCCACGAATGGCACGGATGAAAGATTTCTCCTCTGAAAACCATCCGTGCCATCCGTGAAATCCGTGGTGAATTTCTTCCTCATCCGAGTGATCCTGATTTTTGCAGAGGTCTCAGATTGTCGGCCCCGCATTTGCGATGTGAACATTTCGTCAAATAATACGTGTAAGTAGCAATTGACTCCGCGCGCTTCGAATCCTACCAACCTGCTTCACGCTGCGAAAACCACGCGCCTTTCTGCTCCCATGAAAATCCGCCTCGCTCCTTCCCTCGCCCTCGCCCTCGCCGCCTCACTGTGCATCGCGCACGCGGCAAAGAAACCGCTCAAAGGCCAGCCCACCACCGAGGCTGCGCCCGCAAAATCCGGCTCCGTCACAGGCTGGCTCGCGTGGCGCGGGCCTTCGCAAAATGGCACTTCGCCGGAGACCGGACTGCCGGACAAAGTGGACGCAAAAGCTCCGCTGTGGGCCGCGGATTGGCCGGGGCAGAGCACGCCGGTGATCGCGAATGGCCGGCTCTACATCAATGGCTACACGGGCGACGGGCCGGACCTGCGCGAGGGCACGACATGCTTCGACGCGGATACGGGCAAGGTGATCTGGCAGCACTTCCAAAATGATTTCCTGAGCGACACGATCTATCTGCGCTACTCGACTTCCTCGCCGACGATCGATCCCGAGACGGGGAATGTCTTCGTGCAGGCCACGCAGGGCGTGCTCACGTGCTTTTCGCCAGATGGCAAAATCATCTGGCAGCATTCGATGATGGAGGAATTCGGGCGGCTCACGTTCCCGAATTCGCGCACCTCGACGCCGGCGATTGATCGCGAACTGGTCATGACGCGCGGCGTGACGAGCGGCTGGGGCGCGGCGGGCCCGGCGGGCGACCGCATGTATGCGTTCGACAAGAAGACAGGCGAGCTTGTCTGGATGGCGTCGCCCGCAGACCGCCCGCAGGACAACACATTCTCGCAGCCGACGTTCTCATTCCTCGACGGAAAACGCGTGCTCTACACGGCGTGCGGCGATTCCTCGATCGCGTGCATCAATGCTCGCACCGGCGACCCGCTGTTCCGTTTCCCTGCGGCGAAGGCGGGCGCGAAGGGAGGCATCAATGCCTCGCCGATCATCTACAAGGATTCGCTCATCCTCGCGCACGAGTCGGAAAATGTGGACACGACCGAGGTGGGCCGCACCACCGCGTATCGCATCCCGAAGAGCACCGACACCTCGGCTGCCGTGCCGCCGCCGGGCGTCACGCTGCCGCCGGGCATGAAGCTTTTCTCGCCGAAGGAACTCGAGCTGTGGCGCAATCCGCTCGGCAATCTCGCATCGTCGCCGTGCCTCGTCGGCGACACGCTGTATGAAGTGACGGGCGTCGGCGAACTCGCCGCCGTGAACGCTGCGACGGGCGAGGTGAAGTGGAAGAAAAAACTCGGGGCCGAGCAGCGCCAGTCGTCGCCATTTTATGCGGATGGAAAACTCTACGTCGCATTTTACATCGCCGGCACCGATGCGAGCGCGGCGGGCAGCGAGAATGAAGTGGGCAACGGTGAACTCTTCGTCTTCAAGCCGGGCGAAAAGGACGCCGAGCTGCTCTCGCGCACGAAGCTCACGGGCCGCTGCTTCGGATCGCCGATCGCCTACAATGGCAAGCTCTACGTGCAGACCGACAAGAAGCTCTACGCCTTTGGCAAGAAGGGCGACAACACGGGCGCGAAGTCCGTTGCGTGGAAGGACGATGCTCGCTGGCCGGAGAAGGCGGGCGAGCCTGCGAAGCTCCAGATCATCCCGAACGAATCGCTGCTCCGCCCCGGCCAGAGCGCGAAGCTGCGCGTGCGCGCGCTCGATGCAAACGGCTTCACGGCGAGCGAAGCCGTGGACGTGAAGGCGGTGAAATTTGAGACCTACATCCCGCCGACCGCACTCGTGAAGGCGAAGATGACCGGCGCTGTCGTGGACGGTGCGCTCACTGCGGAAAAGGCGACGGCACCGAGCGCGGGCGCGTTCATGGGCGTGATGAAAGTCGGCGAGAAGGAAATCAACGGCACCTTCCGCGGCCGCGTGCAACTGGACCTGCCGATCAAACTCGATTTCGAATCCACCGAACTGAAGGAGAAGACCGGCCCCGGCCTCGGCAACGAGCCGACCGCGCTCGTCTCGCCCGGCCCCGGACTTCCCGCGCCGCAGCCCGGCCCGACGAATTGGAACGTGATCGAGCCGGTGACGGATTTTTCCTACCCGCCGCTGCCGTGGACCGGCGCGCGTTTCCGCTTCGAGGTGCGCAATTTGCCCGGCGGCGGCAAGGCACTCTGCAAGACGATTGACAACAAACTCTTCCAGCGCGGCCAGGTCTTCATCGGCCACCCGGACATGCACAATTACACGATCGAGGCCGACGTGATGAGCGAGGGCAACAAGCGCAAGATGTCCGACATCGGGCTCATCAATCAGCGCTACCTCGTCGTCCTCCGCGGCAACGCGCGCGAGATCGAGCTGAGCAGCAATCTTGAGCGGATCAAAGTGGTCGCGCCGTTCGCGCTCACGCCGAACGAGTGGTACCACATGAAGGTGAAAGTGGACGTGGCGAAGGACGGCAGCGGCACTGTGCGCGCATCCGTCTGGAAAAAAGGCGACGCGGAACCCGCGACACCGACGATCGAATTCAAGCACAAGCACGCACACCAGAGCGGCTCGCCAGGATTTTTCTCGATGACGCCGCAGGAGCAGCGCGCGTGGATTGACAACATCGAGGTGAAGGCGAACTGAGCAATGATGCCGCCGACGCTGGCCACGCGACTGGGGACTACGACGCACATTTCCGCGCTGCTGCGGAAAGCTGCGCGCCTCGGCTTGCGCACGCCGGCCGATCTGTCGGCGCTCGCGGTGCAGCGAGGGTGTCGGCACTACTGGCACGACGGAATCCCCGAGCAGGAATCGGTGGGCTGCGATGATTTCACAAACGAGGAACTCACGCTCGCGCTGCTGAATGTCGCGCTGCCATTCGACCCGAACGCGATTCGCTGCGGCGCTGCGATGGCGGGCGCAGAGGGGAATTCGCCGAAGCAACTCGCGTGGCTCGCGAAGCTCGAACGCTCCGAACAGGTGTTGCGCTACGTCGCCGAGTGCGGGGGAAAATTCGAGCCGGAGAATCCGTTTTGGGAAGAGCTGCTCGCGCTGCTGCCCGCCACGCCGCCGGCGAAGGAAGGTGCGCTGCCGCACCCGACGCGGTTTGTTTCCATGACGGGCTACGTGCGCGGCGTCGGCCCGAAAATCGTGACGCAGTGGGAGCGTCCGCAACGCAGAAAAATCGCGGCATGACCAACGCCGAACGCATCGTCAGCACGCTGGACTCGCTCCTCGATCACGAGGTCTCCCTCGTGATTTACGGTCGAGCTGCGGTCGCCCTCGGCTTCACAAGTCCGCCCCGCGAAGTGGCAAACTCGCTGGATGTGGACGTCATCCTCCGCGACTCGCACACCGCCGCGCTCGACGCTGACGATCAGTTTTGGGATTCGCAGGCTGCGGTGAATGCGAAGCTCGACCGCGAGGGACTTTACATGACGCACCTTTTCGGTGAGCGGCAGGTCTTCCTCCGCCGCAAGTGGGAAAGTGAAATCCTCCCAGTGCTGCGCCCGCCGCTGAAATTCCTGCGCCTGTTCCGCCCCGCGACCATCGATCTGATCCTCACGAAGATGATGCGCGGCAATGACGAGCAGGACATGCAGGACGTGGACTTCATGATCCGCCACGACCGTGTCACGCAGCGACAGATCGAGGATGCCTTCCGCGATGCTGTCATTCCCGAAGGCGTCGAATTGCGCGATGCCTACGACCGCGCCCGGCCCACCGTGCTCACGCTTGCTCGGAAAGCGGCGGTGGACGGGTTCACACTGCCGCACCGCACTTCCGTCTGAACCGAATTTCCATGAGCCATGAAATCACAAAACGCTCTGCGCCTTTCAGCGGCTCTGCTGGTTCTGCTTGTCGCCTCGCAGATTTACTTCCCGCGCTCTAGCAGCAAACCAGCTAAGGCCAAACCCGTTTCAACCACACCGACACCTTCCGATCCTCAAACCGTAAGCACCATGAACACCCGCCAAATCACGACCGCAGCCATCGCCACCATCGCATCCGTCTCCACCGCCATCGGCAACGACTGGCCCGCGTGGGGCGGCAGCGATCCCGGGCGCAACATGTATTCGACCGCGAAGGGCATCCCCGCCGTCTTCGGGCCGAAGGAGGCGAACAAGCAGGGGAAATTTGAAATCCAGTTCAAGAAGAACTCCGAGGAGATTGACATGGCACAGACGAAGAACGTGCGCTGGATTGCGAAGCTCGGCTCGCAGACCTACGGCAACACGGTCGTCGCGTATGGCAAAGTTTACATCGGCACAAACAACGCGGCGATGCGCGACCCGCGCTTCAAGGACGACAAGTCTGTGCTCCTTTGCCTCGATGAAAAAATGGGCGATCTCATCTGGCAGTTCACCGTGCCGAAGCTGCTGAGCGGAAAGGTGAACGACTGGGAATACCTCGGCTACCTCAGCGCGCCGTTTGTGGACGGCAACACGCTCTACTCGGTGACGAGCCGCTGCGAGGTCATCGCGCTGAACGCCGACGGGCAGAAAAACGGCAACACGGGCACTTTCAAGGATGAGGGGCAATACATGGTCGGCCCCGGAAAACCGAAGGTGGAGGTCACCGCGAAGGACGCAGACATCCTCTGGAAATACGACATGATGGACGAGCTGGGCGTCTATCCGCACAACGCGGCAAACAGCTCGCCGCTCGTGCTCGACGACAAGATCTACGTCTGCACCAGCAACGGCCAGGACTACTCGCACGTGAACATTCCCTCGCCGCAGTCGCCGAGCTTCATCGTGCTCGACAAGAAGACCGGCGCACTCATCGGCGAGGACGACGCGAAGATCGGCCCGCACATTTTCCACGGCCAGTGGACCTCGCCGAGCGCGGGGAAAGTGGATGGCAAATGGCAGATCTACTTCGGCGGCGGCGACGGCTTCCTCTACGGGTTCGATGCGAATCCGGTGAAGGAAGGCGACTCGAACTTCATGAAGACCGTGTGGAAATTCGACGTCGTCCCCGACGACTACAAGAAGGACAAGACCGGCAAGCCGTACAAGTATCCCGCGCCCGAAGGCCCGAGCGAAATCATCGCCACGCCCGTCGTGTACAAGGACAAGATTTTCGTCGCGTGCGGACAGGATCCTGAGCACGGCGAGGGTGTCGGCCGGCTCGTGTGCATCGATCCGAAAGGGCTCAAGGGCGACGCGACCAAGACCAAGGGCGCGCTCGTGTGGGAGTTCCGCGACATCAAGCGCAGCATCAGCACCGTGGCGATCGATCCTGCGACCGATCTGCTCTACATCGGCGACTACAGCGGCTTCGTATATTGCCTCGATTCCAAGACCGGCAAGCAGCTCTGGGTGCACGACACGCAGGCACACATCTGGGGCTCGCCGATGATCGCGGATGGAAAAGTGTTCATCGGCAACGAGGACGGCGACCTCTACGTCTTCGAGGCGAAGGCGGAGAAAAAGCTCCTCAACCAGGTGAACATGGGCGCGCCAATCCTCGCCACGCCAGTCGTCGCAAACGGCACGCTCTTCATCAACACGCAGACGCACCTCTTCGCCATCTCCGAGGGCGCGAAGCCGGAGGAGAAGCAGAAGTAGCCGCGCAGGCAGCGACGCACCGTCATGGCTAACACCACCTCCCCGCGGTTCACGACCACGCAGTGGCTCATCATCATCATCGCCTCGATCGGGTTTCTCTTCGACACCTACGAGCTGCTGATGACCCCGCTGGTCGCCGCGCCGGCAATCGCGGAGCTGCTGAATGTGCCGCTCAACAACTCGCTCGTGACGGACTGGGTCGGGCGGCTGCTGTGGATTGCCGCGCTGTGCGGCGGCGTATTCGGCCTGTGCGGCGGCTGGCTGGTGGACAGATTCGGGCGCAAGAGGGTCATGGCGGCGAGCATCTTCATGTACTCGCTGTCGCCATTCTGCGCGGCATACGCGACCACGCTGCCGACGTTCATCTTTTTCCGCAGCGCGACCTTTATCGGCGTGTGCGTGGAATTCGTCGCGGCGATCACATGGCTTGCCGAAGTCTTCCCCGATAAGAAACAAAGGGAACGCTGGCTCGGCATCACCCAGGCCTTTGCATCGCTCGGCGGTGTCGCGGTCACTGTGGTGAGCATCTGGATTTCCTCGCACGGCAAGGATCTCCCGCACATGAGCCTTCCGCTCAGCCTCGGCGCGACCGATCCCGGCTCGTGGCGCTATCTGCTGATGACCGGCATCCTCCCGGCCATCCCGATCGCCCTGCTGCTGCCGTTCGTCCCCGAGAGCCAGGTGTGGAAAGATCGCCGCGCCGCCGGTTCTCTGAAACGCCCGAGTTTCGCCGCGATTTTCGCTCCGGAACTGCGCCGCGTCACGATCGTCACGGCCATCCTTTCTGCTTGCGCGTACGGCATCGCATTCGGCGCGCTGCAAGTCACCGTCGCCCGCGTCACGCCCGGCCTGCCGGAGCTGAAGGATCAGGCAAAGACGCTCGTGCCGCTGCGCAAGGAAGCGGATGCGCTGAACAAGGAGCTCAACGACCTCGACCAGAAGCTCGGCGCCGCAGCCGCAGCTTCGCCGGAGCGCAAGGTAATCATCGGGAAGATCAAAGAGAACTTCGGCAAGCAGAAGCCCGCCAATGAGAAGGTGAAGAAGATGGCCGACACCGTGCAGTTCCGTCAGGAAATGGGCGGGCTCGTCGGGCGAATCCTGCTCGCGATCCTGCTCATCATCGGCATCAGCCGTGTGAAGCTGCTGAAGGTCTTCCAAGTGCCCGCGCTCGCGGTGCTGCCGCTCACGTACTTCATATTCTTCGAGAAAGGCGGGGAGCTTTTCCTGTGGAGTTATTTCGTCTGCGGCCTGCTCACCGTCGCGCAATTCAGCTACTTCGGAGAATACCTGCCAAAGGTTTTCCCAATCCATCTGCGCGGCACCGGCGGCAGTTTCGCGACGAAT
>Ga0209596_1000564_pt1 | contig 34356 bp, 44 predicted proteins | sample M_130807_MF_Meta_FD_187314 | JGI IMG/M metagenome (GOLD analysis project Ga0209596, IMG submission 187314) | Freshwater microbial communities from Lake Montjoie, Canada to study carbon cycling - M_130807_MF_MetaG (SPAdes) (version 2) | ecosystem: Environmental > Aquatic > Freshwater > Lake... | reverse complement strand
TCTTCTGAATCAAATATCTTTGCATTTTGAGAATCAATTACGCCATAATCTAAATCATTTTCGGCTACATATCTTGTACCTTTTGCGCCTCCATCAAATGCAATTATGTATTCGTCTATATTTACTTCATCTATCGAAGCGGTGCAGGCATCTAGGTTTAATCTTCCACATTTTTCAATGTCTTCCAATGCCTCTGTTAATTCTTTAGATTCATATTCAAAATAGTTTTCGGCTCGTTCAATTAAATACTTCTTAGCCTCGTCTTCCGTATCGAAATCTTGTTGCGCTGTAAAGCAACCGTTTCCATGTTTTTTAATTGTCATACCAAAGTTTAAAATAGATTGGTATTGGTAGGCTGTTGGAACTTTTGCGTATATTCTGAATGTCGTTTTCATATTGCTATTTTTTAAATTAGTTTGTTTGGGTTATAGTGGGTTGGTTTTGCATTCCACTTGCAAAAAATTGATAATACCCTTTGTCGGTTATAATTGTAGTTTTAAAGTCTTTATGTGCTATTAGGCGAATTACTTTTAAATTCTTAGCCTTATCCATTGCCACGTCTTTTGATAGTCTAGTCGGGCTTCCTTGTTTTGGGATTGATTTGTCGCACCAGCTAACGAAAGGGTATTGTTTAAGGACTGAAAATAGAACTATATTACCATACAAATCAATGTACTTCATTACTTCCTTTGCTCTGTTCTGAATAGATTGAACCTTTACCATGATTAAAACAAATTTATTCTTATAGCAAAAGGAAGGGACAAACGAAACATTTTAACGTCTTGAATTGCCTTGTAAAATTGCACCATTAAAGGGAATCGCTGTACAGTATCATAATGTCTTAAACTAGCCAATTTAAGCATATTTTTTGCCTTCTGTACATTGATTTGCATTTGGGTATATACTCCCCTTGTAGCGTCTATTGTAATGCCTACCATCTTGCGAAGATTTGCGCCTACTTTTTGGAGTAATTGAAACGCTTTTAACTTTAGTTTACTTGCAAATTTTTGCACTATCGTCTTACGTCTTGTCTTTACTGTTGAAGCGTGAAAGGTTACACGTTTGCCTCGTTTGGCTGGGATTAAATTAATGTAGCCTACTATTTTTAGGGCTAATTTTGGGGCTGGTATTCTTAATGTTTTGTTTTTCATATAGGTTTTTATTTTGTTTGATTAAATTATAGTTAATTAGTGTATATGCTTATATTAATCCTTCATCACCAAAGGAAAAATACTCGTTGTTTGTTCCGCTTAGTATAATATGGTCTATCATTTTAACGTCTAGTATTATTCCGCTTTCTTTTACTTTCTGTGTTAGCTTTCTATCAGCGTCTGAAGGTTTCATTTCTCCCGATGGGTGATTGTGGCACATGGCAAAGCAAGTGCAACCGCTTAGCAATAAATGAGAAAAAATAATCCTCGTATCTACAACCGTTGAAGTACATCCGCCCGAAGATATATGAGCAAATATTTTTACCTTGTTGACATTATTCATGCCTATAATTACAAAATGCTCTTGGTAGGCAATGTCAATATTTGCGCTTTCAATTAATGCCCTTAACTGTTTATTCATATCGCTACTAGATAGGATTTTTTCTCCGTAAAATTGTGTAGGTTCTTGAACTAGTTTTAATTTTTGGGCTTGTATCGTTTTCATATATTTATTTTTTGTTGGTTATTAATTAGTGTTGATATTTTACCATGTCTAAATTGAAATTCTCTAAATTAGTTTTGCCCCATTTTATAGCGTCTTGCATGGCATTTACTCCATCAAAGGTTTTGTCCATTTGGCGAAAGTTGTGTTTCTTACTAAGGTAACGAATGTAATAGGTATCATTTTTGAGATTACTATTTAGACTTTCGGTTTGCGCTTTTAAATGCTGTTCAAATTGTTGTAAGTTCATATAGATTAATTTTTAGGTTTTAGTTTATTGGGAATATCCATGATATACTAATAATTGTACTTTTTGTATTCCCGTTTATAACTACTTTTACTTGATACTTATCTTTAATAATTTCTTTTACTGTGGCTTCTAGCTTTTCCCCATTTCTAAAAACGGGGCATTTTACAAATACCTTTTGCCCTTTGCTTATCAATGCTTGATTATACTTTTGCGCCTCTGTGGCACTATTATTTATTTGTGGGATTGAATACATGATATTAATTTTTATGTTTTTAAAAAATACTAAGGGTTTGAGTATTCGCACCCTTAGTAAGTGGATTAGTTAAATAGAGTTTGCAAAGTTTAAATTTTCGGCTGTGTGTGCATTGTACCAAATAGAATTATATTTACTCCATCTGAACCCGTTTGCCTTTAGTAAATCCAATGTACTTTGCGAGGGCTTGCACTCAAATTTCAATTCAATGCCGTTTTTCTCGTGGTTTATGCTTACAGTTGGTTTACATGGCTTTATTTCGGTTGATGTGGCTTCTAATAGTTGGGTTTTTAGATTTGCTATTATTGCCTCCTGCTGTTGTATCATTTCTTTAAGGGTTTTTATAATCTCGTCTTTTTTATCTGATTGATTGGTTGGTTCTGGCTGTGTTGTTTCTTCGCTAATAATTTCCTCAAAGGTTAATGTTGATAGTTCGGGCGTTTCGTCTTGTATCTCGTCTTCCAATGAGTTAAAACAGTCCTGTAAGTAGTCCACTATATTTGCACTATTTGGGTTAAAATCCCCGTTGTTTACCTTGTTAGTAATATCTATTCTTGTTGTACATTCTTGCTTTCCTTCTATCTTAATAGTACATTTTACTTTAGTATATCCACCGTCTTGTCCTTTTTCGTTCACTTCCCACAATTTGAAAAATGCGCTTTGTACATCTTGCCAATTATAAAATTTTACATTCTCAAATGTTGCCCCCTCAATATGTCTGCCTTCATGCCATAAAATAACAAAGTAGTTTAACGGTGGCGTGTCTTCAACTTTAGGAACTAATTTGAAAGTTTCGATTACTTCTTTTACATCTGTAATCTCTTTTTTTGGAGCTGTGAATGTTGGTTGCACTTTAGTAGCCTTTACTAATTGCTCGGCTTGTATAGCTTGCATCTTGTTTAAAATAGTTTGGTTTATCATTGTTTTAAGGTTGGGTTTTGTGGGTGCAAGTGTTGAACCTTGCACCCTGTTATAAAATTAGATTAATTGAAATTAGTGTTAAGGTTTGCAATTTTAGAAAGGCTAATAATTTTTGAAGGTTCTAACGCTAGTACTCCAGCATCTTCAACTAGTGTAGCACTTGACCCAAATAACATACTGTTTGCCCTATCATCATAAGAAGTGAAAGACTTTCTACTAATGTAGCCCGTTACTGCATTATAAGCGTTCCAAGTGTTCAAATTACCATTATTTAGGCTTAATTCTTGCCCTGAACCATTACGGGCAAATTTTAGAACATCTTTTATAATGTTATCTTTACGGGTACTTATTACATCATCATATTTTGAACCGTTGCGAAGTTTTGTAATTTCTTCAGTTGTCATAAATACATTATTAATATAGTCTTTGTACTGTGTTGGATTTATAACAGTATCAAACATCTTTTGGTAATTACTTTCGTTTATAGCTGTGTTGGTGTCAATTAATCGTAAAACTTTCATGGCGTCTTGCATTCTTGCACCTGCTGTGCTTGTATGCCTAAATTTATAAACCTGCCCACTTTTAGAACCTAATGCAGCGCAAAGTGTATTATTACATACTACTCTTACATTTGTAAATTTTGCTGTTACTGCTAAACTTCCGTCATGAGAATTTGCAATTACTAAAAACTGTTCTGTAATATCATTGTTTCCTATCTTGATAACAGTATTAAGTTTAAGACATATAAAACATTTACGTCCTTCATCTATTGCGCCTGCTGTTTCAATTGTAGCTTTACCACTTTGCAAAATTTCATCTACAATATTAAGGGCTTCTATATTTTGCATTACTGCATAATCTTTGCCTAATCTTGAGCCTAAAATTTTATTTACATCGGTGCGATAAGTAAAAAATGAATCTTCGCTAATAATTGCCTCTTCATTGATTAAATGAATGTTAGGCATTTTTAGGACTGTATAATCTAGTCCTGCTTTTTGGAGTGCGTCCTGTGCGCTAATTGCGTCCATGCGTTCGCCTAGTCCATGCCAAGCGGTTGCGCCTACATGTGTAAATGCGTTGAATCCTTTTGAATTGTCTATTAAGTGTGCCATAGTTTAAATATGTTCAAATTACGTTGTTCCCCGTTTCGTTTGTTTTTAAGGTTTAAAATTAGTTAGTGCGACATTAGCGAAATGTATAAGGGCTAACCCTTCGCACTAGTGTAGGTTATTGAGCTTGCAATTTTCGCAAAGAATCTATTTGTCTATCTCTTTTATCTCTTAGTATATTGACTTGTTCGCATATCTCAAATATTAAATGCGACTTATTGAAGTGCAAATAATTTTCTGTTTTTTCAATTAGCTTTATAGCCTTGTCAAGTGTTTGAATGTCGGTATTAATGGATTGTAAATTCATGGCTATATATTTTTAAGTGTTTGAATGTGGATAGGGTTAATTATTGTTGTCTTGAATATCCGCACAAGCAATCCAAAGAATGCGCTTTAAATTTTGGGTATGGTCTTCCAAATCCTCAGCATCCCACGCTCCATATTCTTTTAATTCTTTGACTAGTTGCAAGGGGTCTATTTTTGCCAATTCTTTTTTTACTGATGGGAATTCCATACATCTATTTACATCATCATCACAACTGCCAGAATGCGAGCATAAAGGCACAATTTCAGAAGGTAATGTAATACAGTCGATGTAGTTAAAATAAGCGGTTTGTTTTTTAGGGGCTTTCATAGTTTAAGTTTTAAAGGGTTTGATTTAATTAAGTAGCTTTATTGCGTCTTAACAGACACAAATATACTAGCATAAACTTGATATTTGTTTACATTCATTTGTTAATATATGGTTATGGTTAATCAAACACAATACTACAAAGGATTACAAGGGAATAAACAATAAGCAAATAACAACCATTTTACCAAATAAATTAACGAAACTGAATGAAAAATAACTACTTAAAATTGAAAAATCATAGCTCTTTTTTTTAAACGCCTTGAGTCCGTAAGGACGAAAGAATACGGAGCAACTAACAACCAATGGATCAGACTAAGGACATAAATATACACACCAGGAACAACACAATAAAAGTTAGACTAATCTAACAAATAAGTTAGACGACTCTAACTCTAAAAATAATCATTCACGAAATACGCAACCATATCTTTACTCAAATTTTTAGCAATAACAAACAACCACAAAACAAAAACCGACATTTGGCGCATGAAATACGGCATATTTTGAGATATTATGTTAAATAGGGGAGGGGTTGCCTTGATTATCAAGGAGTTATGATACTTATTTAAAGTATTGGTTTAATTAACTTTATTTAATTATATTTGATAACTTGCTTATAATCAATTAGTTATACGATATACATAAACTGTTTATTTAAGTAGGATATATGTAAAGTACTTAATAGTTTGATAATCAGCATGTTATATGTACTTGGTTAAAGTATTGAGTTAATATGCTAGTGTGCTGTATAATCGAATTAATTTAGTTTTATTCATAACGAATTGAATATCAGTATATTACAACAACTTACTTAAACAATAAGATTAATGTATAAATGCAATTATTAGTATATTATTTAGTTATTAAGTTATTGAATATCAATACGATATGTACTTCAATTAAACAAATGAATTAAGCATAAATGATATTTAATATTAAATTCAGTTTATTAGTGTTGTGACTGGTTCTATGTTGGTAGTGCTGATGGTTCAACCTTAGGACATAATGCAGCAAGTAATAACGATTCAATCATAATACAATACATATATACTACTAGTCACGATAACCAGCAAGCTATGTATATAACTAATCATACTAGCTTAGTCTATGTTAGTTTAGTATGTTAGTCGGAGCAATGATGGAGCTAACACCAACTACAAGCGAATACCTAAAAACATTCTAAAACTTAATTCAGAAACAAGACCCCCGTATCGAATACTTTTGCGCTTTCCTTTTACGTTTGCGGTTGGGATATGGGGGCGTTCCCTAAAGATTATACTTATGTGATGTTAGTTTTTGCCTCCCTAAACATCATATCTATGTGATATTAAAAATTAAATCCCTAATTATTCCATTTATGTGATATGATTTTTCACTTCCCTAAAGGCTAAAGTTGTGCAATGTTACTTTTTACTATCTGCAACTATTTGGTTTCATAATTATTATGTTAAATACAATTTATTAAAAAACTTTAAAATTTATTTTGCGTTATTGATTTTGTTTTTATCTTTGTGTTCTCGTGTTGGTGTAATGCCAATCTCTCTTTCTTAATATATAAGTTTAGCCCCTTGTTTTAACGCAGGGGGTTTTTCTTTTCTTAGTCTGTTAAGATAAAGAAGGGATTGATTTTTTAGCTCAATGGTAGCAAGGGTTTCAGCTTACCAATTTCACATAGTTGTTTTAAATTTCAAACATTAGTGTGTAATATATTAGGTTTATTCGGATATTTTATTTACTTTTGTTTTAAAATAAATATATGGGAAGCCAAGTATATAAACAAGAGTTAACCCTAAAGCACAATGAGTTTGTTACTATTGTTAATAGGGAAACTGGGGAAACTCGTGAAGTTAAAAAAAGAACCCATAGCAATATTAAAGTCGGAGATGATTTAATTTCTAAGACTGAACCATTTAAAAAGGATTTCACTAGAGCATGGAATTATCTTTCTGTGGAATTATCTGCACTTGAATTACGAGCTATGGTTAGGTTGGTATTGAAGGCTAAACCACAAACTAATTCGTTAGAATACTTGTGCGATAAAACGCCACTACATGAATTGGTTGATACGTTAGGAGTGAGTGTAAATAAAGTTAAGATTGTATTAAAACGATTACATTACTTTGGTGTATATCGCAAGTACGAAGTTGTAGATAAATATAAACCACATACCAAGTATTGGGCATTGAATCCTTATTTATCGTACTCTGGTCGGTTGATTAAAGAAGAATTGTCTTCTATATTTAAAGATACACGTATTGCAATGATTTATAAATTAGATAACGAATAAAATTTAATATAATGCTAAACAAAAATGAATTACGACTAGGTAATCTAGTCAATGAAGAAGTTTTAACCGAGTTAACTATAGTAGGGTTGCTAGGTAATATTTGCAGGGCTGATAATAAAGGGGAGGATTGCCACCTAAGTTATGATTCTCTTATTGGTATCCCACTTACCGAAGATTGGTTAGTGAAACATGGTTTTTTTGTTAAGAATTTCGATTATAGCATACCTATTTCAGAATGTAAAGTAGTGTGGCTTACATTAATTCCACAAGATGAAGAATGTACAGCATATTCAGTTTGTGTAACGCAAACAGATGAAGACGAAGAAGACCAAAATGCGTTTTTATCCGATATAAGCTATGTTCATCAATTACAGAATCTTTATCATGCAATGGCAAATAAAGAATTAATACCAAAAGAAGTGTAATACCTACTATTTTCTCAATAATTAGTAGTTTTTATCAATTATTTGCATATATTTGTGCGATAATTTAATTAAATCTGGGAATAATATATTATTATATAAATTAATAAAAAACATTTGTTTTCTATTAAAAATATATTTACATTTGCATAGTGTTAAAATCATATAAACATAGAATTTACCCTACAAAAGAGCAAGCTATACTAATAGACAAGCATATTGGCGCATGTAGGTTTGTTTACAATCTTGCATTAGAAACTAAAAACTATGCATATATAACACAAAAGAAAAATGTATCTTGTATTGATTTAATAAATCAACTTCCATCTTTGAAAATGCAATGCGAATGGCTAAAAGAAGTAGATAGTCAATCATTACAGCAATCTATAATTAATTTAGATAAGGCATTTACCCAATTCTTTAAACACGGGGCTAACTTCCCGAACTTTAAAAAGAAATCTGGTAGTACGCAATCATTTCGTAGCCCACATGCAAAAACAATAAATATAGATGGTAATAAAATATTCATTCCTAAATTTAAGAGTGGGATTAAAATAGTAAGGGAAAGAGAGTTTGTTGGTGGTATAAAAAGCGCAACTATAAGTAAAACTTCTACTGGGAAGTATTTTGTGTCAATACTTGTTGATAATAAAAAAGAATTACCGCTAAAAAAAGAAGTAAAATCTACAAATGCAATAGGAATAGATTTAGGTGTAAGTAATTTTATAATTACATCTGATGGAAATAAAATTGATAACCCTAAATACTTGCGTAATTCATTATCAAGATTAAAGGTTTTGCAACGTAGATTAAGCCGAAAGAAAAAAGGTAGTACGAATAAAAAGAAAGCGTATAAGAAAATAGCTATAATGCACGAAAAGGTAGCGAACAAAAGAAAAGATTTTTTACATAAACTTTCTACACAATTAATCAATAACCACGATACATTGTGCATGGAAGATTTGAATATTATCGGTATGGTTAAGAACCATAAATTAGCATTATCTATTTCAGATGCAGGTTGGGGAATGTTTGTTGAATTTTGTAAATATAAAGCTGAATGGAACGGTAAGAATATTTTACAGATACCAACATTTGAACCTTCAACAAAAGTTTGTTCGTGTTGTGGAACAATCAATAAAACCTTGACACTAGCAAATAGAGAATGGATTTGCGCTAATTGTGGGACTGAACACGATAGAGATACTAATGCCGCCAAAGTCATTAAACAATATTGTCTAACAAAATATTCACCCGATGCAATCGGGGGTGAGCCTGTGGAGTTGCTGACATTAGTCGGGGCTATGAAGCAGGAAAATATAAATACATAAATATTACTGCATTTAATTAAATACAATAATTATAATCATGTCGGCTTACGCAATATCTTAAACTATTAAATCTAATAAAATGTCAACATTTAACAAGAAATGGGAGTATAAAGGTTATGAGTTTGAAACAACAGTTGAGTTAGATGCTAGAATTGAAAAGCATATCGGCGGTCGTAGATGGCACAGATTAAATGTTAAGATTACTAAAGATTATCAATATGCAACTTTCGATGAGGTTTTATCTACTGATTTATTTGATATGATTAATCAACAAGAACAGTCTGCTAAAGATTATGTAGATGGGGCTGGATTTAAGCCACAAATAGAGGAAGAGAACAAATTATTAGAACTAGGATTCACAGAAACTAAATAAAATAAAATACAATATGATACTAAAACAAGTAGAATTTGACGTTACAGCACGTAACAAACTAATCAAAGGGATTGAAACTATCAGTAAAGCGGTAGGAAGTACGCTAGGTGCAAGAGGTAAAACGGTACTAATCGAAAGTGGTGCAGATGTGCCAGGCATTACAGTTACTAAAGACGGTGTCACAGTTGCCAATAGCATTTTACTAGAAGACGCTACGGAAAATCTTGCTGTTATTATGATGAAAGAAGCTGCTAATAAGACCGCTAAACTAGCAGGTGATGGGACTTCAAGTTCTATTGTACTTGCACAAGCTATAATCAACGAAGCCATGAACAAAATGGATGATGGCATGAACAGTACAGAGGTGTATCGTGGGATAAAAAGTTGTTCTGAATACATTATTGGCTTACTAAACAAAAAATCTAAGGCAGTTAATGGTAAAATGTTACGATATGTAAGTACGGTGTCTTGTAATGGGGATGCTGTTATTGGTAAAATGATAAGTGATGTATATAAATCAGTTGGGAAACTAGGAACGGTAATCGTTGAAGATAGTTTAAATGATGAAACATATAGCGAAGTTATCAATGGCATGCGAATTGAACGTGGTTGGGGTTCTAAATACTTTATAAATAAGATTAGTACCCAAGAATGTATCTTAGAAAACCCTTATATCCTAGTTACGGACAAAGAAATTGATTCAATTATGAATATTGAGCATATTCTACGACCTATTATCGAGCAAAAAAGAAGTTTATTGATTATTGGGGAATTAGGTGAACGTGCAATGGCAGGATTAAATGCTAATGTTAGTGTAATGAAGGTTTGCCAAATCATACCACCTGACTTTGGATATAAGCGTGGGGAATTACTACAAGATATTGCTAGTGCTACGGGTGCTAAATATTTTAGTAGTGGTACGGGTGATAATTTTGAGTTGCTTACTATGGCAGATTTGGGTGAGGCTGAAAAAGTTATCGTTGGTATTGATAATACGGTGCTATTAACCAAAAAAGATATTGATATATCGGATAGAATAGCAATGCTTAAACAACATATTGCCGAAAGTAGAAGTGCTAAGGAAACAGCGTTCTTAAAACAACGTGTTTCTAATTTAAATGGTAGTATAGGCGTTATTCATGTAGGCGGTAATTCTGAATTAGAACAAAAAGAGAAGAAGGATAGGATTGATGATTCTGTATGTGCTACATCATGCGCTTTGGAAGAAGGAATATTAGCAGGTGGTGGTATTGCATTACTTGACATATCTAGGACTTTAGGATGGGGCAAAACAGAGAATGAACGTATTGCTTGTCATATTCTTAAAGATGCTATACAATATCCATTTAAACAGATATTAATGAATGGCGGTGTTGACCCGACAACTGTCATGAAACAATTGACAAGTGACGACATGGGTTATGATATTTCCAATATGGTAGTAGGTAATATGTTCGATATGGGTATTATTGACCCTACAAAAGTTACTACAAAGGCACTTGAAAATGCAGTGAGTGTAGCTATTAATATTCTATCAACTAATTGTATCATCACTAATGTAAGAAATAATGGATAAGATAAAAGTTTTAAACCAAAACATTCTACTAAAAAAGATTGTAGAAGAACGCAAATTAATGAGTAGTGGACTAATTCTTACTGCTGATGATGAAATTGATAATCGGTATCATAAAGGTAAGATTATCAAGGCAGGATTAATGCTACAATCTGAATTAAAAGAAGGTAGTATTATCTATTACGATAAAATGTCTGGCTTCGATATCCGTTTGAATGGCGAACTATACACGATTATCAAAGAGGCTAATGCGCAAATTATAATTGAAGAATAGTATGCCATACACAGAACAAGAAATAATAGATAGTTTACGTGTATCTTACGCAAAAGAGAAAGATAAAATAGAGGCTACAAATAAAAAGGTAAGCAAGATTAAATTTATCTTATTAGGATGCGATGGCAAATCGTATTGTACAACTTATCATACAAAAACGGGAGAAACTATTGTTGATGAGTTAAAATTAAAACTATGAACAAAGGACAAGTTGAAAAGGCAGAAAGACTTGCGGTAACCGAGTTTGATAAATGGAATGATGTAACAGAGGCTATTACGTATGATTATTCTGAAATTGAAGGAATTATTAAAGATGCTGTTCATATTGGAATACAAATGGCATTGTATGGCAAAGTTTTGCGAAATAAAGATGGGTCAATTAGGCATTAAGACGAATTGGCAGAAGATTGGTGCATACTAGATTAATTTATAATATTTAAGAGCAGGTATTTTTTATGAATTTATTTCATAACTAGCCCACAGAACCCTCCATTTAATTATGCGAGGGTTATGTGTTTTTATTCTTCAACATCATTACCCAAATCATCAATGCAATTATTAAGTAATGCTGTATATAACTGCCTTATTTTACGCTTCATCTCACTTGACAAGGTATAAACCCTAGTTTTAGTAGGCAAATCTCTATCTTCTCTGAATACTCGACTAAGTATTACTATCTTACCTTCTTTGAGTAATTTAGTATGCAGTTTTGAAGGAATGCTATAATCTTTACGCAAATCCTTTAATGATTTTGATGTATGGATATTTTCCCCATAAAGGAATAGTAATAATCCTAGTGTTCTATCGGTGAGATTATTTTGTTTTTTAAACTTAGTGAAGATTGGATAAAAATGCATAAGCATACGCCCATGTTCATTATAATTGAATTTCATGTAAATTTTATTTTATTTAATTAATTACAAAATTATAGTATTTTTGCATCATGTCATTTGGTAAAACGGTAAAATATAGTATGAGCAACCCTAAAGGTAGGAAACGCCATCAAGACTATCAAGCTGAATATCAAAAAGTGCAAGACCAAGTAAAGAAAAGAAGTGAATTATCTGCTAACGCAGATGCAGTAAAGATAAAAAATAAACAAAATAAATAACATGAGCTATCAAAGACTACAAGCAAATAGAGCATACTTAATACCTGATTCAGCAACATTTAGCATTACTAGCTATAATCCAATATCAGGTATTAACCAACCATCAATGACAGTTGGGAATATTGGGTACGTTTCCTATATGGCAATTACTCAAACGGCAGGTGCGCTAACTTCTATTACATTCTCATCTGACATTATAGGATGGTCGGTAGCTCCAACTGCTGTAACAATAACAACAGATAGCGGTGGTGGAACACTTGCTACGGCAACCGCTTCATTAGACGCATCTACACAAGCGTTAAAACTTACAATAACAGGTGGTGGTGCAGGTTATACAAATGCATCTTTACTTACATTAAATTTAACAGGGGGAACATTATTACCTTCGGTAAGATGTCAACCATTTGGAGTTTATTTCGGGTCTGGACCTTCTGTTGTAAATGTAACAACTGCTGGTGGGGATGTAATAACAGGTGTAGTTGCAGCAGCTACACAGCCATTCCCTTTACTTTTATCTTCAATTACAACTGCTGTATCTAAAGCAATAGCATATTGGTAATCAATGGAGAGTATCATTAATTTACAAGTAGTTGGCAATATGGTATTACCAAAAAATACCAATATTAAAACTATTAATGGGATTTCGATGATTGCTACGAAATATGATACGAATATAAATGTTGGCAATGGTACACTAAGTAATGTATTAATAGATGGTGGTGGATTTACAGTACCATCAAATTCAGTATTAATTGACGCAGGTTCATTTTAGTAAGACATGGCAATACAAGTAAGAAGAGGCATAGAAGCGGATAGGACAACAATAACACCTGCAAGTGGTGAACCAATATGGGTAACAGATAGTAAAAGGTTACTTATAGGGGATGGTTCAACAGCAGGTGCAATAGCTGTTAGTACTAATCTTTTTACAGCATCAGGTGTACCTTCGACATTATACCTAAATGGGGATTACTATATAAATACGGCAACAGGATTTTTGTATCAACAACAAGCAGGTGCATGGGTTTATATAATGACATTAGGCGGAAGTGGTGGGACAAGTAATTCAGATTATAATAATATATTTCTTTTAATGTAACAATATGGCAGTAGCACTTAAAAATAAAACAGTAGCCCCATCGGCAGCAACACTAACAACTTTATATACTTGTCCTGCATCTACAACAGCAGTAGTAGGGATATTAACAGTATGTAACCGTTCAGCAACAGCTACTACTTACAGAATTGCAACTAGACCATTAGGGGCTGCAATAAATGATAGTTATTACCATTGCTATGATATAACTATTGATGGCAATTCAACAGATACATATAGTGGTTTATGTTTTATAGCAACGGATATTCTTAGTGTTTATGCCACACTTGCAACGGTATCTTTTAATGTTTCACTTCAAGAAAATTCTTAATTATTATGGGTGTAAATAAAACAAATGTAGCGAAGGAAACGAATGGTAATTTAGCAGCGTTAGTAGCTAAAGATTATGCTACACAAACAACTTTAGCTACAAGGCTTAGCGAGTCAGACTTTGATACTAAAACAGGTTCGTTAACAGAAACCGCACCTGCAACAGATACTGCATCAAGTGGGTTAAACGGAAGGCTTCAAAGAATTGCACAACGGTTAACATCATTAATAACAGCATTAGGAACTCCATTTCAAGCAGGAGGCAGTATTGGGAATACGGCATTTATAGCCAATGCAGGAACGAATCTAAATACTTCATTATTAGCCTTAGAGTCTGGCAATTTGTCAACGATAAGCGGTAACACAAGTTTATTAGTTAATTCTCAAGCAAGTACTACAAGCGGACAAAAGGGTGTACTAGATTTAACAGCAACAACAACAGCAGCACCAACTTATTCAGATGGTACTTCTAACCCAATGTCAACTACATTGAAGGGATCAGTTAGGATGGATACGGCATCATTGGCAGGAACTGCTATTGATACAAATAGCGGTAATAAATCAGCAGGAACACAAAGATTTGTATTAGCAACAGACCAACCTACAATGACTAATGCACAACCTGTAACTATAGCTGCCCCCACAACTATTTATCACGCTAAAAAGACGGTAACAACAGCAGGAACACGTGTCGCATTGGCTTCTAGCCAAGCAGTAAGAAGCGTATGTATCAAAGCCTTACAAACTAATGGTGGTTATATATATGTAGGAGATGTTTCTACATCATCAACAACAGGATTTCAGCTATTAGCAGGAGATACTATTTCGCTAGACATTGCCAACTTATCAACTATATATATTGATAGTTCAGTGAGTGGCGAGGGCGTTACTTATATTTCATCAAATTAAAGTTAAATACTATGAATCAAGCTACAACACAAGCTCCGCCACGAAGTCAATTTGACCTGTTACTTTCAACGACCAGTAGCGTTAAAGCTATGAATTGGCAATTTCAGATAAATAATAATGCGGCATCATCCGATATGACATCTGGACAGATTTATTGGATTGCCATATATTTAACATCCCCAGCCACAATAACAGGTGCATACGTACCATTTAACAGATCAGGGAATTATACAGCAACCAATAATAATAGAATTGGGTTATATTCAACAGATGGCACTACGCTAACACAAGTAGCATCAATTGTAGATACACCTACTATATGGACTACGACTTCTGCCTCAATGCTTACACAGGCATTTACTTCAACGTACAATGCACCTGCTGGACTTTATTATATGGCTTATCTATGGTGTTCTTCTGTTACAATTACAGCACCTAGAGTAGTAACTCAAACAATGAATGGGGCGTTTATAGACTTGGCATTAATTGGAAACAATATTAGAATGGGTACAATGTCGGGGCAAACTAATCTACCATCTACGCAAGCTATTTCAGGGATTGCTCATAGTGGAGGTTCGGGGCAGGTAGTGCCGTGGGCTGGTATTTATTAACCTTAAAAAAATATAAACATGAAAAACTTTGAACTAGGGAAAACCTACACGATTGAATTAATACCAGCTAAACAAGCAGTAACATCTACAATATCAACAATCGCAAGAACTATTGAAGATGATGGGGTACAAGTAATTGCTAAGGTTCATCTTGATGAATTACCAGAACCTGTAATAGTTACTTTATGGGATTCAAGTGTATATGCATCTATTGGGGTGTGGACAGACGAAATGGCAAATGCAAGAATTTTGGAGTTATTAAATGCAAAATAGAATTAAATCTATAATTTATTAGCATTATTACACAAAAACACTTAGATTTGTGGTCTAAATTAAATCAAATCATGTCATCATTTGAAATTTCTGGTATTTTAAAGGTAAAAAACAATACACAGCAAGTAAGCGATAAATTATCAAAACGAGAATTTGTAGTTACTACTGATAACGATTCTAAGTACCCACAAGTAATTAGTTTCCAACTTACACAAGACAAGTGTTCGTTAATTGATAATATTCAAATTGGCGATGAAGTAAAAGTGCATTTCAATTTAAAAGGTCGTGAATGGAATAGTCCTGCTAAAGGCGTAATGTATTTTAATTCATTAGAAGCATGGAAGATTGAAAAATTAAATTCAAGTCAACCAAGTTCGCCAAGTACTGCATCTGAATACGTTTCCGCTAATCCGAATAAAATAGCACCTGCACAGGCTTCGACTGATATACTTGATAGTCAATCTTTGCCATTTTAATCTATAAAACTTATTACGATGGGATTAGATATGTACCTTAAAAAAATACCAAGAACTGACTTTGAAAAAATAAGCCAAGATGATTTTTGGATGGAAGAATACGAGAAATCAGAAGCAATAATGTATTGGCGTAAAAAATATGAAATAGATGGGTATATTCGTGAGAATACCCCGCATTATTCAGAAGAATATTGTGCAGAAGTAACTAAAGAAATACTAGTGGAGTTATATAGTTGGCTATTAAAAGAAAACTTATTAGAAGATTCTATTAAAATTCAAGAAATAATTGACAATACTGATTTTTCTAAATGGGTAATTTTTTATAGTTATTATAATTAAATAATTACATTTGCACTATGTCAGCAATATCATCATACAGCAACAATTCGCCCGTATTAGCTACGGATAAGGTAATAGGAACAAACGCAGCAGGTTCGACAAAGAACTTTTTATTTAGCGATATATCTACTTTTATACTAGGCAATGCACCTTTAACCGTTACAAATACCACAAGTTCTGCATATACCTTAGCATTAACAGATGCAAATACTGCAATAGTTTATGGTGGAGGTACGACTTCTACATTTACCGTTCCATTAAACGCTACTGTTGCGTTCCCAATAGGAACTGTAATCCAAATAATGAACGCATCAACAGGTGGTGGCTATACAATAACAATAGCTGTAATCGGTGGTGTAACAATAAAACCAACAGGTGCTACGATTGCTCAAAATGCAATTAAAACTTTGAAAAAAGTAGCTACTGATACATGGTTCATTTACTAATACAATTAAATCAAATATAAATTAAATCTAATGTCAAAATTTGAAAAGCTAGAAGAAGCTGAATTAACTGAACTACAAACGGGCAATGCAAGAATCAATGAACTTAAAAGGTTACTTGCAGAAAATGTTATTGTTTCTAATAGATGTCGTAAAGATAGACTAACACTATTGGAAGAGTTTGAAAGCCAAGAATATAAGTACAACTCTATAAGTGATGCCATTACTAGGAAGTATGGTAATGTAAGTATTGAATTACCAAGTGGGAATATAATTTACAATTCGTAATGAGTATTCGCAAAATAGCTGTTGGTGCGGAATATAAAACCGCAATGCATTACGTTGTAGGTCAATCTGTAATTAATGGTGATTTTACTATTAATATAATAGAAGATAAAAAAACGGAAGTAAAGATTTGGATCGAAAATAAGGAGAATGAAATCTTTTTATGGAAGTCATATAACAAAGTAATGCCAATGTCTATTGAATATAAAATTGACTTTATATAATGAAGCCATTATTTACATTTCTCGTTGAGCCTTTAGATGGTAAGAGGTACACACCTATTACCAATGATGGTTTAGTACTTAGTGCTTCACAAGAAGACCATCAAGTTACTAATAGACAAGCAATAGTAGTTGATACGCCATACACATACAAAGGTGAAATTACTAAAGGAGATACATTGATAGTACACCATAATACATTTAGAAAATACTATGATATAAAAGGTCGTGAAAGGAATGGCACTTCTTATTTCAAAGATGGGTTATACTTTATTTTCAACGAACAATTTTATCTTTATAAGCATAATGGCAAATGGACTTCGGTAAATTCATTTTGCTTTGTAGAACCAACGGAAGATTCATTGATTGGGAAATTAGTATATGGCAATAAAGAAACAGAAGAATTAGGAATTAAAGAAGGAGATACGGTTGTATTCCAACCCGAATCGGAATATGAATTTAATGTAGAAGGTAAAAAATTATATCGAATGTACACACGAAACCTATGTCTAATAATCTCTTAAAACAAGAAATAATCGAAGCAGGTAGACTTGCCGTTGCCGAATTAATTAAGGTGGCTAAAGAACCTATTATTGGTGGTATTGGAGATGATTTAAGTGCTGATAGATTAAAGACTGCATCACAAGCAAAACGTATAGCCATTGAAGATTCATTTGCGATATTATCTAGGATTGAGGAAGAAGAAAATTTACTTAATACGAAAGGTGAAAATTCAGAGGCACTTTCAAAGATAGGGTTTGCGGAAAGGTATTCAAAAAAGAAATAGATAATAAGGGTGAACGGGATAATTGAGTTACATCTTTTAGAATCGCTCCGCTAATGTACATGAACAGCCCTTATTACTTTATTCAAAAAAGAAATAATTAAATTAAATATAACGATGGAAAAAGAAATATCTAAACGTGGCACAAAAAATAAAGTCAATGAATATCGTCCTAAGTATGATATAGAAAATATGTGCTTTCGATGCGATGGCGATTTGCACGAATTACATGGGCTTTTTTTTTCTTCTGATAATTTTATAAAAGGTGGGATAAAAAAATTAATGAATCTTGAAAACTCTAAAGATAAAGAAGCTATACTATTTGACTTCGCATTTACATTGAAAAGAGTAGTGCAAAGCGAAGTAAAAGAGATAGTCGATAATGTATTAAAGCAATTAAATAAATAAATGCTATACAAGGTTATTGATAATATAATACCAAAACAAGTACTAACCACAAAGAATAGAAATCAATCGTGGGATTATGGCTATAATGAAGAATACAACATTGTAATCATATCGCAAGATGGTACATTGGGCGAAATTTACCAAATAAATGGGTTGTTGATAGGATTACCTTTAGTACCAAATAAACTTGCTACAAAGCACAATAAATGGGTTGTATTTATATACCCAAGCGAACTTAAATCCATTAAGTCAATGGCTGAATGGAATAAGCGAGATAATGCGTTTAAAAACCTATGGATTGATTATATTGAAGACGAGTTCATAAGGCGTGAGAATGGTTATTGGTTTATGAATAATAATGTACCAACATACATTACGGGTTCTCATTATATGTATTTACAATGGTCTAAAATTGACGTTGGATTACCAAACTTTCGTGAGGCAAATAGAATATTCTTTATCTTTTGGGAAGCGTGTAAAGCAGATATTAGATGCTTTGGAATGATTTATTTGAAGATTAGACGTTCAGGGTTTTCGTATATGGGGTCATCCGAATGTATTAATATTGGAACAATAAATAGCGAATCTAAAATAGGTATTCTATCTAAAACGGGTGGTGACGCTAAGGATATGTTTACCGAAAAGGTAGTACCTATCTATACTAATTATCCATTCTTTTTTAAACCTATACAAGATGGTATGGATAAGCCAAAAACTGAATTATCATTTAAAGTTCCTGCATCTAAAATTACCAAGTCATCTATAAATAAAACAGATGTTGTACGTGAAGAAGAAGGATTGAATACTGTAATTGATTGGAATAGCACAGATGATAATTCTTATGATGGTCAAAAGCTATTATTATTAATTCAAGATGAGAGCGCCAAATGGCAAAAGCCACAAAATATAGTTAAAAATTGGAATGTAACTAGAACTTGTCTACGTTTAGGTAATAGAATTATAGGTAAATGTTTAATGGGTTCTACTTCTAATGCATTAGACAAAGGAGGACAGAATTACAAAGATTTATTTGAAGATTCTAACCCAATGGATAGAACTAGTAATGATAGGACTAAAAGCGGTTTATATGCATTATTTATTCCAATGGAATGTAATTACGAAGGATTTATTGACGAGTATGGGCATCCTATACTAGAAGCATCTAAAAGTAAGCCCGTAATTAATAGTGAAGGGGAAAAAGTAACTATGGGAGTAGTTAAGTATTGGGAGAATGAAGTCAATGGATTAAAAGGAGATTCTGTTGGATTGAATGAATTTTATAGACAATACCCACGTACAACTTCTCATGCATTTAGAGATGAAAGTAGTAGTTCATTATTTAACCTTACAAAAATATACCAACAAATAGATTACAATGAAGGACTAATGGAGAATAGGTATATCACTAGAGGTTACTTTAGTTGGCTTGACGGGGTGAAAGATACTAAAGTTATATGGACACCAGACCCAAATGGTCGTTTTAAAGTTAGTTGGATTCCACCTAAAGAATTACAAAACAATGTTACTAAAAATAATGGTAGGTTCTATCCAAATAACGAACATTTAGGTGCATTTGGTTGTGACCCATACGATATTTCTGGAGTTGTTGGCGGTGGTGGTTCTAATGGTGCATTACATGGTAAAACTAAGTATAACCTTGATGATGCACCTGTAAATGAATTTTTTTTAGAATATATCGCTAGACCTTCAACAGCAGAAATATTTTTTGAGGATGTTTTAATGGCTTGTGTATTTTACGGTATGCCAATGCTTTGTGAAAATAATAAACCTCGTATTCTATATCATTTTAAGCATAGAGGTTATAGGGCATTCTCAATGAACAGACCCGACAAGCCTACAAATAAATTATCTGTAACCGAATTAGAATTAGGTGGCGTACCTAGTGCTAGTGAGGATATGAAACAAGCACACGCAGATGCTATACAAACATATATAGAAAAAAATGTTGGGTACGATTTAATAGGTACTTATAGAAGTTCAGATGAAATGGGTAATATGCATTTTAACGCAACACTTAAAGATTGGGCTAGATTTGATATAAATAATAGAACTATACATGATGCATCCGTAAGTTCTGGCTATGCAATTATGGCAACTCAAAAGCATTTATACCTTCCAATTGTGAAAACACAGAAAATTAGTATTAATTTTGCACAATACGATAATAAAGGAACTATCAGCAAAATTAAAACGCAATAAATATGGCATATGTATATAGGCACATTAGACTAGATAAAAACGAACCATTTTATATTGGAATAGGGTCTGATAATAGATACCAAAGGGCATTTTGCAAAAAAACTAGAAATAATATTTGGAATAAAATTACAAATAAAACTAGTTATGAAGTTGAAATCCTTTTAGACAATCTAAGCGTAGAAGATGCTAAGAAAAAAGAAATTGAATTTATTTCATTATACAAAAGAATAGATAATGGCAATGGGGTATTAGCAAACATGACAGATGGGGGGGAGGGATGTAAGGGTCTTATACATACGTTAGAATCCAGAATTAAAATGGGTGATGCGAATAGAGGCAAAACAATATCATTAGAAAATAGAAAAAAAGTATCTGAATTTCACAAAGGGAAAGTAACGCCAGAATATGTAAAGAGAAAAATATCTATTGCACAGATGGGTAGAAAACATAGTCAAGAATCAATAGAAAAAATGAGAATTTCTAGTATGAACCCAGTATTTTCCCCTGAAACAAGATTAAAAATATCTATTGCCAATAAGGGTAAGGTTAGGTCGGATGAAACAAAAAGGAAATTATCTATTGCAAATTCTGGGGCTAACCATCCATTTTATGGAAAAAAATTGCCAGATTCTACAAAAGAAAAAATAAAGAAATCGGCAAAAAGAGGTGTTGATGCTAGGTCTGCTATATTAAATGAATCGCAAGTAATTGAAATAAGAAAAATAAGGGAATTGGAAGGGATGTCTCATGGGAAGATTGCCAAAAAATACAATATAGGCAAAAGTGCAATAACAAGTATTATTAACAGAAAAACATGGACTCACATATAATGGAAAAAAATACATACAATATATCGATACAGCAAACCTCATTCCCTAGCATACTCGTTTCAGATGAAGAAAAGGCTAGTGTAGAATACGCAATAATTGTAGGAAAAAGTATTCAATATGAGTGGTTTTTCAGAGATGGTACTACTTGTAGATTCTATAATCAATGGATTGATTTTCATAATATTAGGTTATACGCTAGAGGGGAACAATCTAATACTAAGTACAAATCATTAATGGCTACTAACGGTGATTTATCTCACCTGAATTTAGATTGGGCAAATGTTCAAATTATGCCTAAGTTTATTGATATAGTTGTTAATGGTAATCAAGATAGACTATATGAAATAAAATGTGAGGCACTTGATATCATGTCAATGGAGAAAAAGAATAAGTATCAAGAAATGGTGGAACTTAATATGTATGGTAAACCTGCATTATCCGCTATCAAAGATAATTTTGGCGTTAATGGGTTTGATATGCCTGAAAATGAAATACCACAAAATGCAAATGAATTAAAGTTGCACATGCAAATGAAATACAAGCCAAGTATTGAAATTGCAGAAGAAGTAGGTATTAGTACCATTATGTTGCAAAATAACTATGACCAAATAATTAGAAAGCAAGTTTTATATGATTTGACTGCAATAGGTATTGGTGCTTGTAAACATGAATTTAATCCAAATAGCGGGGTGAAATTAAGCTATGTTGATCCTGCAAATCTTGTATATTCCTATACTGAATCGCCAATATTTGAGGATGTATTTTATTATGGTGAAGTAAAGCCAAATGTTCCATTGACAGAGATACTTAAAATAAAACCAGATATTACTGATGAAGAAGTAGAAAGGATATCAAGTGTAGGTTCATCATGGTATCAATATTATGGCATTATGCAACCTTATTGGAATAGTCTATTCAATAGAGATACTTGTACATTGATGTATTTCAATTACAAGACAAGTAAGAAAGAAGTTTACAAAAAGAAGAAGCTAGATAATGGGATGGAAAAGGTTATCCCTAAAAGTGGTGAATTTAATCCTGAACCAAATGAACATTTTGAGAAAATAGAACGTAGAATTGATGTATGGTATGAAGGGGTTATGGTATTAGGTACTGAAATAATTTTAAAGTGGGAGTTATCTAAAAACATGGTTCGCCCTAAGTCAGCTACACAAAATGCAATGCCTAATTATATTGTATCTGCACCTCAAATGTACAAAGGACAAATATCATCACTAGGTAAACGCATTTTACCTTTTGCCGATTTGATACAACTTACACATTTAAAATTACAGCAAGTACTTTCTAGGATGACACCTGATGGTGTTTTTGTAGATATAAATGGGATAAATGGAGTAGATTTAGGAACTGGTGGCGTATATTCTCCAATGGATGCGTTAAATCTTTATTGGTCTACGGGTAGCGTAATTGGAAGTGCCTCTACTATGGAAGGGGATTTTAACCATTCTAAAATGCCTATTACCGAAATAACTTCAAGTAGTGCGATTGGTAAAATTAATAGCCTTGTTACAGCGTATAATCATTATTTGAATATGATTAGAGATGTTACGGGGTTAAATGAAGCTAGGGATGCATCTACACCTGATAAAGGGTCATTGGTTGGATTACAAAAATTGGCAGCAGCTAATTCTAACACAGCCACAAGGCATATCCTACAAAGCAGTTTGTTTATTACTAAACAAATGGCAGAATGCATTTCCTGTAGAATTGCAGACATATTAGAATATGCTCCATTTAAAGATGAATTTGCTATGCAGATTGGGAAGTACAATGTAGCTACACTAGAAGAAATAAAAGAATTGTACTTATATAACTTTGGTATATTTATTAATGTTGAACCTGATGAAGAAGAAAAAGCTAAATTAGAAGAAAATATATCTATTGCGTTACGAGCAGGAACAATTAAATTAGAAGATGTAATTGATATTAGGGAAACGGGCAATATCAAAACTGCAAATGAAGTTTTGAAACTAAAAACCGTTGAACGAGAAAAGGAAATGCAATTACAGAAGCAGAATGAGATTAATATGCAAACGCAAGGCAATATTCAATCGGCACAAGCATCATCTCAATCTCAAATGGCAGTTGTACAAGCAGAAGGACAAATTAAATTGCAATTAGCACAACAAGAGGCGCAAAATACTAAAATGAAGTTAGAGTTGGATGGTCAAATTCAATCTAAATTAATGGAACAAAAATTCCAATATGATATGCAATTGGCAGGGATGAGTAATCAATTAGTGAATAGCAGAGATAAGCAAAAAGAGGAAGCAAAAGATAATAGGACTAAACTACAAGCTACACAGCAATCGCAATTAATTGAGCAAAGAAAGAATGATACGCCACCCGTTGATTTTGAAAATGGCGCACCAATTGACCAATTTAGTTTGGAAAATATAAATAAATTATAAATTATAAGTTCAAACACATATATATTTGCAGTATAAATAAAATTAAAATCTAATCCAATGGAAGTAAAAGAAGTAGAATTTGAAGAAAAATCGGTTCAAGAAATCGAAGAGGCGTTAATACAAAAACATGAAGAGGAACAGAAAGCAAAAATAGAAGTTCCAACACCTATTGTAGAAGCACCTACCGAATCTGAACTTGACGAAACTAAGGTATTGTCTTTTTTAAAAAATAAATACAACAAGGAAGTAAATTCCTTAGAAGATTTATTAGCATCAAAAGAGGTGCAACAGGAACTACCTACTGATGTTGAGGCGTTTTACAAGTATAAAAAAGAAACGGGTAGAGGCATAGAAGATTTTATTAAACTTACTAGGGATTACGAAAAACTAGATAAAAAGGACTTAATAGCCGAATATCTAGCAATACAAAATCCTGAATTAGATAGAAGTGATATTGAATTTGATATTGATAAAAAGTATTCATTCGATGAAGATTATGATGATGATAAAGAAGTCAAATCAAAAAAGATAGCACTTAAAAAAGACTTTTCGGAGGCGATTAAGTACTTTGAACAACAAAAAGAACAATACAAAGTTCCTGTAGTGTCTACGGAATTTGGTTCTGCTGATGACAAAGTGGCTTATGAAAACTTCAAAAAACAGGCAGACGAAGCCAAAACATTAAATGAAAAGAATAAAGCAAAATCTGATTATTTTGTAAATCAAACAAACGAACTATTTAATGACAAATTCAAAGGTTTTGAATTTAACATAGATGGTAAAAGTTTTTTGTTTAAACCAGAAGATACAGAGAAAATCAAGGATGCCCAAATGAATATAAACAATTTTATTTCATCTCAATTAAACGAGGAAGGGCTTATTAAGGATGCTAATTCTTATCATAAATCGCTAATGGGCGCAAGACACGCTGATGCACTAGCAAAGTATTTTTACGAACAAGGTAAGTCAGATGCTGTAACAGCTTCTGCTAGAAATGATAAAAATATAGACATGGGTGGACTAAGAAAATCTCCCGAAATTGTCGAAAAAGGTGGTGTAAAAGTGAGTATTGTCGAAGATGGTGATTCTAATGTTGGAAAGTTTCGTGCGCCGAAATATTCATAACATAAATTAACATTTAAAACAAATTAAAAATGGCAGGTTCAATTCAAAGTAATCCTACATGGGGACTAACCCCGACAGCGCAAAAAATCGCATTACCAACAAACTATATTAGTTCAACTCAATTCAACTATTTGAATCAGTTTTTACCTGATACTTATGAGAGAGAATTTGAGCGTTACGGTAATCGTTCAGTAGCGGCATTAATACGCTTATTTGGTGCGGAAATACCATCTAATTCAGATATGATTAAATGGGCTGAACAAGGTCGTTTGCATATCAAATATACGGGTATGACATCGAGTGGTAATACAGGTAGTGCTGGTTATTTCACATTTACTAACCCAGCGAATACAATGGCTTTTAGAGCAGGTCAACAAGTATTCTTATCTGGTTCTAATGGGAACTCTGGCGTTGCTCTTATTACATCAGTTACGTCAAGTGCTTTTGTATGTGTACTTTATGGTTCAGCAATAGCAACAGATACATTTCCTTCTACTGCAACAGTAACAGCATTCGTTTATGGTTCTGAATTTAGAAAGGGGACAGCAGGTATGACTGGTTCATTAGAATCGCAAGATACATTTTTCGATAACAAACCGATTATCCTTAAAGATAATTATACTGTTTCAGGTTCAGATATGTCACAAATCGGGTGGGTAAATATTACTACAGAAGATGGCGCAGGAGGTTACTTATGGTATGTAAAATCGCAACATGAAACACGTTTGAGATTTGATGACTATTTGGAGATGTCAATGATTGAAGGTCAACCAGCAATTTCAGGTTCACAAGCACTTCTTGAATTATCGCCTAATACTGTAACAACTACTTTTGCAGGTGCAACAGGTTCAACACAAGCAGGTACTAAAGGTTTATTCTATGAAGTATCAAATCGTGGTAATGTATGGTCTGGTGGTAATCCAACTGCATTGACTGATTGGGATACAATATTCCAACGTCTTGATAAGCAAGGTGCTATACAAGAGAATACAATGATGGTAAACCGTCAATTCTCATTTGATACATCGGATATGCTTGCGGCTCAAAATTCATACGGTGCTAATGGGACAAGCTATGGTTTATTTAACAACGATAAAACAATGGCATTGAATTTAGGTTTCCAACAATTCACAAGAGGATATGATGTTTATTATTCAGATTGGAAATATTTGAATGATGCAACTACTCGTGGGGATATTGTTGCAGGTGGGGTAAATGGTATTTTAATACCAGCAGGTAGCACAAATGTTTACGACCAAGTAATTGGCAAAAATATGAAGCGTCCATTCTTACACGTACGTTATCGTGCTTCTGAATCAGAAGACAGACGTTACAAAACGTGGGTAACAGGTGGTGCAGGTGGTGCAGCAACAAATGATACAGATGCTATGACAGTATCTTACTTATCAGAGCGTTGTATGTGTACACTAGGGGCTAACAACTTCTTCATATTTAAAAACTAATCAATTAATTAATTCATAAAACAATTTAATCAAATGCAATTTCATACAGAATTAAAAGAAAGAACATACTTATTAAAAGGGGATTCAACTCCCCTATCATTTATCATAGCATCAAGACATACAAAAAACTCCCCATTCCTTTTCTTTGATGAAGAGAAAAAGATAAACAGAGAAGTTCGATATGCACGAAATCAAAAAAGCCCTTTTGTTGATGAGCAAGATGACAAAGCGATTTTAGAGCCTATTGAATTTATTGATGGTAGATTAGTAGTTCCTAAAGACAACCCAATGCTTCAAAATATACTTTCATTCTTACACCCTTCACGTGGTATCAAATATTATGAATTTGACCCTGCTAAAAAGGCGGAAGAAGAAATGGAAGTTTTAAATGCAGAGGTTGATGCTTTAGTAAAAGCAAAATCTTTGGACTTAGATACAAAAGAATCCATATTAAGAATCATGACAGAATCCAAAGTAGATTCGATGACAACCCAAGAAATTAATAGAGATATTCTAGTGTATGCTAAAAAGAATCCAAAAGAATTTTTGCGAACAATTGATGATCCTAATTTGAAATTGAATAATACTATCTCAAAGGCTTTCCAAAGCAATATTGTAGTGTTAAAAAATAACAATAAGGATATTCATTTTAATCTACCTACCAATAAAAAGAAAATGATTACTATACCGTTTGGCGAGGAAGCTCACCAAGCATTAGTATCATACTGTTTAACAGAAGAAGGTGTTGAAGTATTGAAAATGCTAGAAAAGCAAGTGAGCTAAAACAAATTTCAAAAACAATTAAAAACAAATTTTAAACAAAATGGGAAAATTCATATCAATCCCCGTAGATGGGGGAGTAACAACAAGAGCCGCAATATCAATTACTACGGTAACTGCTGGTGTACCATCTGGTATTACAGTTGGTACTGCTGGTGTTGCATATACTTTTGTACCTAAAGTAGTAGTTACTACAACAGATGGTCAAGGTTCAGGTCTAGTAGTATCTGCATCTACATTAGTTGCTGGTGTACCTACATTTACTGTAGTTAGTGCTGGTTCTGGGTACACAAGTATATCTACTATCATATTGACTGTAGTACCGCCTTCGTTGTACATAAATGCAGACCAAGTACTTAGTATAGCAACTGTAGCTACGGGTTCTGCTACTGCGTCAAATGCAACTTTAGTTATTAAAATGAATACAGCATCTACTCCAACATTAACATTGACACTAGCGAATGCGATAAACGTTGGTACATTTAATAGTGATGGTGCATTTGCTGTAAAAGATGCGATTACTAAGGCTATAATGGATGCTACTAATGTAAAACTTGTAGACCAAGTTACACCTGTAACATTACCAAGCACGTGCTTGGTTAACCAATATGCATACTCTTAATAGTAATTTTAATTTAAAAATAAAGAAGTCTACCTATTTGGTAGACTTTTTTTATTACTTTTGTATCACGGTAGTTTATAACAATTTAAAATTCTAAAACTTTGATAGACCAAGTACGTTCAACGGTGTTGTATATGCTAAATAAAGACAACAATGGTTATATTACACCTGACGAGTTCAATAAGTATGCTTATCAAGCACAAATGGAAGTATTTACAGCTTATTTTGATAAGTATAACTTCTATACTAGTCGTGCAAAAATGGGGCGTGTAAATGAAGGATATGCTGATTTAGCAAAAGAAATTTACCAAAATATATCATTGTTTAATACCCATGTATCACTAACTAAAACTGCTATGCCTGCGGTATTTTCAGCAACGGTAGTGAGTGGTGCAATAGTAGCAATTACGATTAAAGATGGTGGTGTTGGCTATCCACCTAACTCAACAGGATTTTTAACATTATCGGGGACAGGTTCATTGGGGACTGCTACATATTTAGTAGATGCCATTGGGAGTGTATCAACAGTAACAATAGTAACAGCAGGTAGTGGACAAGCAATAGTAACGGTTACAATGCCAACAACGGTAACAAGTAGCGTATATAATTTACCTACAAATGCTTATATGTTTAATGGCTACTTTTATAATGGTAAAGAGATAATTTCAATGGATAGTCTTAAATTAAAACTATTAAACAATTCTAATTTAACTTCACCTACTACGAATTTCCCTTATTATACAATGGTAGGTAATTCTATTGAAGTTTACCCAACAACAATTACAGGTGCAATAGATTGTTATTACGCAAGATACCCAAAAACTCCGATGTGGACTTATAGTGCATTTACCAATGGTGAACCAATATTTAATTCATCAGACCCAAATTACCAAGATTTTGAGGTAGCATATTCTGAATTTGAAACATTGGTAGTTAAGATATTGCAATATGCAGGAGTACAAATTAGAGAAGCTGATGTAGTAGCATATACTGCAAGTATTAACGAACCAACACCGCAAACATAATGGCACTAACAGACCAACAATATTATAGCAGTAGTTCTAATTATGGAACGTATCAATATTTATCGTTATACGATATAGTAAATAATTTTATATTGATGTACACAGGTGACGATAATCTCGTTACCCATACTACAAATCGTTCAGTAATTGTATTCCATGCTAAACGAGGTATTCAAGAATTTAATTATGACGCTGCGAATGAAGCAAAGACAACAGAATTACAAGTAACTGATAACCTTCGAGCTATTTTACCTTCTGATTACATAAATTATGTTAAGTTGTACTTGAATGTCAATGGTGTACTATTTGAATTATTTGAAAGTACTAAACCATTGACTACTACTACTTATGCGCAAGATAGCGGTGGTGATATTATATTTGATGGAAATGGGGAGGCGATAACCGTATCTTCATTGATAGGTACAGATACATTAAGCAATTATCAATATTTATTTTCACCTTATGGATATTTTGGATGGGATATTGGTGGTGGTTGGTATTATCCTTTCAATTATTTCGGAATGGATACGTCTAAGGCTAATGTAAATCCTACATTCACCATAGATAAAAAGAATGGTATTATCAATTTTAGTTCTAACATGAGTGGTGGTACATTAGAACTAGAATATATTTCTGATGGGTTGAGTAATAATGAAGATGAGATTATGATAAACAAGTTAGCCGAAACTTTCATCTATGCTTACATTAAAAGCGAGATTTTAAGCAATAAAGCATCTACACCAGAATACATTGTTACAAGGGCAAAACGAGAAAAATTCGCATCGTATAATAATGCAAAATTAAGAATGAGTGGTATGCATCCAAGTCGATTATTAATGATTTTGCGTGGAGCTAGCAAGTGGATTAAATAGATAAAGTAAGATGAAAATAACAAATACTTTTGTAGGTGGTAAAATGAATGTCGATGTTGACCAAAGGTTGCTCCCTAAAGGGCAATACTTTAAAGGGTTAAACATTGAGGTACTTAATGCCGAAAATTCATCTGATACAGCTAATTATGGCGATGCAGGGGTACTTAGAAATTCATTAGGTAATTTACAGCCCGTATCAACAGCAGGTGTCGCATTAACGGTAACAAACACAGCAGGTGGTGCATTAGCTTCGGCTAGATGTATTGGTGTATGTAAAGATGATGCCACTAATTCTATATTTTGGCTAATTACTTCAACAGCAGAAGATATAGTAGTTCAATACACCGACAATCCAAATATCATTCCTAGTGGCGGTAGTGGGTTAGGTAGTTGTGGGTCATTATCTTATGTACTTCGTGCGCCAAAGCCACAAGTAGATACAAGATATTTAGGGTTCAGTACAAACTTCCCCGTTAATGGGATAAATTACTTTAATGGCTATTTGACATGGACTGATAATAACCAACACCCTAGAATGGTTCATGTGGCTACAATGACTGCAAGAACTAAACAAGCAGGTGGCACATTGCCAACTAATTACATTTGGGATGAAGATGATATAACGGTTATCGTTAAACCACCTTTAGTTGCACCTACTATTACAATGAGTAATAACGGCACAGATTCTAATTACATTAAAGATAGATTCCTTTATTTTTCATGTAGATTTAAGTATTTGAATGGTAGTTGGAGTTCCATGTCGCCATTTAGTCGTGTGGCATTTACGCCAAATCCATTTGTTTTTTCCAATGGCGTTTCGGAAGCAATGCTAAATATCAATAATGTTGTAAATATAACTGTTCCAACAGGCATTGCGTTAGTAACAGATATTCAGATATTATTTAAAGATAGCGAGTTTCCAAATATCTACATCATTGAAACGATTAATAAAGCAAATCCTGTTATTGGTCAACCGATAACAAATAATTCAACATGGACTTATCCTGCTTTTGATAATAGTAAAACTTATGCAACATTACCTTCGTCTGAATTAACAAGATTATTTGATAATGTGCCATTAAAGGCATTAACACAAGATATTGTAGGTAGTAGATTAATGTATGGACAATACACACAATTCTATAATTTACTCAATACAAGTGGTTCTAAATTAGTACCAAACTTTTCTGTGTCTAATGACGCACTTGCATTTTCAAATGGCAATACTTACGAACCATCATTTAAAACTAACATGGATTACGAGATAGCATTTATCTATCTTGATGATTACGGTAGAATGACTACACCATTAACTTGCCCTACAAATAGTGTTCATGTAAGCGCAAGTAATTCGGGCAAAAGAAATAACATAAAAATAGTTATAAAACATTTCCCGCCATCATTTGCAACCAAGTATCGAATAGCCATTAAACAAAATAGAGAGTTGTATTATAACGTATTCCCATTAATTGTATATAATGGTGACGATTCTTTTTCGTATTTCCTTCTAAATAGTTCAGATGTAAATAAAGTTTTGGCAAATGATACATTTTTAATTAAATGCGATTATGATGGTATTACAAATGCTACTGAAGAGAATCAAATATTAGAAGTTGTAGATAAACAAGTAGATGCTATTACGCAGGGTAGTCAAGCGGGATTATATATAAAAACAAATAAGTATATTCAAAATGTTATTGCACCTTCATCATATTTGGCTAATTATATAAATATTGCAGGAAATCAAGAAAATGGACCGTTCGGTACAATTTGGAACTCATGGTTATCTCCAACGGGGAATGGAACAAATCCTGCATCTAGCCCTGTTATATACTATCCTGCTAATGGAGCATTATCATCAGTAATGAATCCGTTAACTTCTATATTTTATTCATTTGTAGCTTATTCGAGTACAGATTTAAGATATGTAATTGAGTATGCAGGGATGAACGGGTCGAGCCAACATACATTTAATTACAGGGTATTCAATAGTTTTGTGTATATAAATGGGATTACACCAGTTCCATTTAGAACTTCTGCAAATGTACCTATCGCTGCGCCTATTTACGATACGAATGGCACAACATTACTAGGCAATTTATATTTTTATTCATCCGCAACAGCTAATACGGGAGATACATGGCGTTTAAATTTATATTCAAAAGTTTCTTATAGTGCAGTTTTGGGCAAAACAATAGCAGGTACAACTATAAATTCACTTGCAGTAATTGCGACAGGGCAAAATTCTATATACAATTCACCACAAATAACAGCAGGTACTAAAATAGGTATTGGTAAGATAATGGACACGGAGATAGTACCTGGCAATAATGGAGTAACACCACCACAGGTATTTGTTGCCAATGACACATATACAGATATTCAAGAATGGTTTTGGGAAAGTGGAGAATACCTAAACTTTGTACAAAATAATGGGCAAGGGAATAATGTTGGGTACAATAATGTATTTTTTAGATATGGATTTACTAATTTAGTTAATAGTACTGTTACGAATAACAACATAACACTTCAACCTGCATCCGTAGGGGCTACTAATAGTGAGTATATAAGTATGATGATAGGGTCTACTAAAATACCAAATATATCCGCAGTTCCGCCATTGTATTATACGTATTTGTGGCAAATAAGCCTATCACAATTCTATATAAGTTATACAAGTGCTTTATTTTGCTTAGAGGTTTACCCTAAACAACAAGTAAAAACACCAGTATTCCATGAATGTACGGAAGATTTAAGTATAATAACTAGTGGGAATAAAAAGTTTCATGGTGGCAATTATGCTAATCAAACAAATTTAAATTGGGGGGATGTAAGATTAAACTATACAGGTTCATTAACTACGTCACCAAATGAAAGTTTTAACTGTTGGTCGTATGATAATGGTATAGAATCAAATCGAGTAAGAGAAGCATATAACCAACCAACATTAGAATGGTCACCAAGAGTTAGTGTTCCTATTGACGATTATGGAGAACAAACGGTATTAGGATTAACTTATAGCGGTGTTTATAAATTCGATACCAATGTAAATAATCTTAATGTGTTCAATTTGTCTTTAGGGAACTTTAAATACCTAGACAAATCATTTGGTAAAGTACAGAAGATTAAAGCTAGAGATACCGATATTGTAATCTTTCAACAAGATAAAGTTTCTAAAGTGCTATATGGTAAAAATTTATTATCCGATTCAACGGGTGGTGGACAAGTATCAAGTATTCCCGAAGTACTAGGAACGCAAATTGCATATCAAGGTGAATATGGTATAGCTAACGACCCATTATCATTTGCTCAATATGGTGATGATATGTGGTTTTCTGATGTGCAAAGAGGTGCGGTATTGCGATTAAATAATCAAGGGCTATTTGATGTAAGTAAATTTGGAATGAACTCATTTTTCAATACAGCATTTAAGATTTCACCTAATACTTTAAAAATTGGATGCATAGACCCTTATTACAAACGATACATATTTGCCGAAACATTATTAACGATTACGGGCGCAAGCAACGGTAATTCAAGCCAAGTAGTTAATAATACCAATATGATAATGCCTAATGCCTATGCAACAACAATAACAGACCCAATAATTTTGACTACATGATAGACATTAAAAGTAATACCACTTGGACAATTACAGCACCTGCATGGGTTACAAACGCACCGTTAACGGGTTCGGGTGATTTCCAATATACGCCAATAACTTCTGCCAATGGTACGGGTACTTATAAAACGGGAACTATAACGATTACCTATGGTGACGGTTCAGTAGAAACAAGACCTATTATTCAGTATGCAGGTGCATTAGTAATGGGTAGAATATTTATACTAGGACTAGATGACGATGCAGGACAAGTAGTAAACTTTTCAGTTGTAAATAATAGCGGTACATTAAATTCTACTGATTTAGGATGCGGTGAAAGTATTGATATAACTAATTACCCTCAATCTGGTATTATACCCATTAATGGTGAAACGGTAACGGTTAAAGTAGATACAAGAGGTGATGTAAAGAACTTTTCGCCAAACTTTGGAAATAAAATTTATAGATTAACTACTGCAACATACTATGCAACGGGGGAAGAAGTAATAGCAGGTGGAGCAAGTGCGGTATCATTATCATTGTCAACGGGTATTTATTCGGGAACTTTTGCATACACTGCAAATGATTATTTTTATTTGGTATTTGATTTTAGGAATATTGTAGCGTGTTCGGGTTCAACCAATGCAGCAATTACGGGTTCGTACTATCCCGTAAATATAGATATTGATTATGGCACATCTGCAATAGGTAAGGCAACAGCAGGAGTAACTTTAGCAGGTGACGGAATTGTAGATATTACTTATAATGGGTCTAATATTGGTTATTTTGATGGAACAATTACGGGTTCATATACATTTTATAAAAATAGTTTAACTGAACAATATGCTAGGATAGTAGTATCAGGTGGTACGGGTTCTGCATTATCTGGGGACATAACTTTAACCTTAGTATGTGTTGCATTAACTTCATTCTCTTTAGTAACAACAGGATATGACGATTCTGCTTCGTGTTGTGCAGGTTCAACTACTACTGCTACAAAATACCACAATGGAGCAAGTG
>Ga0209596_1000563_pt1 | contig 34360 bp, 45 predicted proteins | sample M_130807_MF_Meta_FD_187314 | JGI IMG/M metagenome (GOLD analysis project Ga0209596, IMG submission 187314) | Freshwater microbial communities from Lake Montjoie, Canada to study carbon cycling - M_130807_MF_MetaG (SPAdes) (version 2) | ecosystem: Environmental > Aquatic > Freshwater > Lake... | reverse complement strand
GTGGTAGGCATTGTTGTGATAGATATTCGCGGTTGCATTGACTAGGAAAGAACCAGTACTGTTCACAGTAACATTGACGATATTTGTCAGCGTGTTTGCGACGAGCGTTGTGTCGCCTGACAATTTGTCAACTCTTGCAACATCTAACTTGGTTTGACTTACGACCCACGATGCCGTGAATGCGTCCCAGACAACTGTGTCATAATCTGCGGCTCCCGTTACTGCGACCAAATTTCCCGCGTTGTCTCCCTTGAGCAAACCTCCCGCTAAATCTGGCATCTGGACATTTCCCGCAGTCACCACAATCTGATCCATGACATTCACGCCGCCGCCGACCGCGCCTGACTCCATTTCAAATTTGAGGATGCCTGTGTCGTTCGTCGTCTTCGTCGCTATCGCGGTCGGTGATGTACCGCTACGCACATACGGCAACGATTGCACCATCATCGCGGGTTGCACCGCGTTAGCCTCGTTTATCCAAATCCTCCCCGTGTGCGGACAGGTGATCATCTCGCCTGTTTTTGAGGCTGAAGCCGTCGTAGGATTTGGCGCGGGACTCTGATAGTTGATGTAGTACGAGGGGCGGATGGGGCCATTGATCGGCATTTTAATTTTTCCTAGGCGACATAACTCGCCATCGTTGCGGTGTCGGCAAGAAGGTCGATTGTCGATGACCCGCTTGCCATGTTACCTACGGATGTCGTGCAGCCCAAACTGTACGACGGGAACGGTTGACCGCGAGCAGTCCAGTAGGCTCGGACGGCAGTCCAATCGCCGAGAGAACTAACGGATGGGTTTGTCATAAGTTGCGCGCCCTTGGGTGGCGGGAATGTTTTCCATCGCTCCGATTGATTCGTATTCACAGGCGAAGTGCGGATGTGACCGTGTTGAACTCCCATCACTCCATCACCTGCGGCAGGAGATGACGGCGGAGAGATCTCCCAACAGAACGATGAACCCGAATCATGCAGGTACACAAAGTCGTAATACCCGTCGCAAACCCAATTTCCGCCCGTCAGATTGGTGTTGAGCGTTTGCACCGTTGGTCCAATCGACCGCATATACAGCGTTTGCACCGTCATGTTTCCCGCGTTGATGTAGTGGCATACGCCTGAGTCGCGAGAACCTAAATCGGTCATCGTGAGCGGAGTGAAAGGGAAATCCGTTTGAGCAAGCGATATCGCGATGTCAACCATTCCCGCAGGGGCAGCAACTGGGAGTTCGTTCGGATAGTTTGTGCGACCCGCAGCCGCGTCGTATGCATAGGGGTACTCGACCGTGTTTTTCGCAACGACGGCAGCGTTGTTGTTCTTGTCGAGGAACCGCAACACAATCATTGCGTCGAGATACCCACCCGCAGCGTACATATCAGCGGCGGTTAACCCTGTGACTGTAGCGCGATCCGTAAGGTTTACGCCATACGCATGAGCGCACCACATGAGATGACGCTTGGAAAAGAACTTTTGATGAGGCGGGTAAGAATTGTACCAAATGGGATTGTTGACTGGATTGGCTAGGGGATTGACAGCATTGACTTCGGGTGCTTGAGCGGCAGTACCAAAAACCGTCGAAAAGTTCCGATACGGAATCGACAGGCCCTCAAGTGAGCCGCGATACCCGTACAGAATGCAGTTCGGATTCCAAGCGTAAGCGCGACCGACGACGACCGAACCCGCTGTGCCAGTTGTCCACGACACCGTGTACGGCTCGTACAGGAACAGATCCTGCGTCACGGGGTTGTATGGTGCGATTTGCAGCATCAGATGTACCACAGCCCGCCAAACGCGCCCTGATTGTCGATCTGCGTCTGAAGGTAATCCGTGTTTGCGAGGATCGCATTCAGCGTGGTTTGATTTGCGAGGTTCGGAGTCGTCACGGCATTCGTGACGCGACCGTATGCATCCACGGTGATGGTCGCAGCCGTGAATGTTCCCGCAGGGGACGGCGAGATGTTCGAGGCGTTCGTCACTCGCCCATACGCATCAACGGTCATGTTTGCGGCGGCGAAAGTTCCCGCAGGGGACGGCGAGATGTTCGAGGCGGTGACGACGCGGCCGTATGAATCGACGGTGATGTTCGGAGCCGCGTATGCGCCCGCAGGGGACGGATACACGCCGCTCATCGAGCCGCCCGCCTGAACCGCAACACCCGTGCTTGTAACGATGATATTCGCCATGCTGCTGCTCCTTAAAGGTTGACTTGAAATCGTGAGTTGCTGACATAGCGACGGACATCTGTACCCCACAAAATGTCGAGGTTGAAGGAGCCGTTGCCTAACGGGAACGCCGCCGTCTGTGTCGGCGTGATCGCGAAAAACTTCTCTGCGGTCGTTGACCCTGCTACAAGCATTCCATTGGCGGAAGTCGCGGTCAGCATCACCGCGTTGTCGAGCGTGAAAGTCACGCGCCACAGAGTCGCGGACGAAATGTCTGCAACACCCTGCACCGCGATGCTCTGAGAGTACGACGCGCCGCGATTGAAGATGATGTTCCAGTTGTCCATGAGTGATCCTAGATGCAGGTGACTTTGACCGAGTTCGGAATCGAAAACCAAAAGACGCAGTTCAGCGGGGAGTCACGCATCGTTGAGTTTGTCGGAACGAGGTTTGTCTTGCTGTACATTGTCATTGCATTTTCGTGCATAGCGACAATCGTACCGACGCTGATGGGTAGCGCGTCGATTGTTGAGGTGGTGTAATCGCTCTGAAGAACACCCGTCGCGATAGTATTACCCGCGTTGCCCGCGCCAACAAAATGGTTTCCGTTCTCGGCAAGATTGAAAGCGTAGTTTTTGATTGTGCTTGGGTCGCGAGTCCAAGGTTTTTCGGATGATCGACCTCGCGTTCGATTTGTCCCGCGCTGCTTCACCCAGTTGTTGACCTGATTCGCGATGGTGTCAGCGGGAGTAGGCGGATCGACTTCCGTCCACTCATAACGCCAACGCCAGTAAAAGTCACCAGACGGAGCGATGCGCGTTGCGCTAACGATCTGAGCAGCGAATGTCCGTGTTGTTGGCGGAGGAACATCAATGACAAGCGCACCGCTTAACACGCGGCGCGCATGGACATTCCCGTTTGAGAACACCATGTCTTTGGGATTTGATGCTGTTTCTGTTTCGCCGTTTGGTCCCAACACCCAGTCGTCGTAGTCGCATTCCGTAGTGCAGATAGGAACAATCTGATCCTTGATGACTGCGAGATGGAATCGGATGTAAGAACTACGAATCATGTAGTTCGTGTCCCAATTCCCGCCCCATCCTGCCCACACCGTTTTGTTGAATGGCAATGAGTTGCGGGTGCTAATTTGATCTCTGCACCAATTTGAGTAGCCCCAAAAATCCCACGCCTGAACTTGGTTGTTTGACCCTGACGGGGAAAGCCCCGTCCAGTTTAGTTGAACTGAATTGAATTCAAATTCGTGAAGCGCGATTGTGCGAGGCTCAAAAACTTGACGAGGTATTGAGTAGTCGCCCTTTTTTTGTCCAGAGGCATCAAAATTATTGTTTGCGTAAAAATCAGACGACCCGTTTACAGGGTAAGAAAAGTTCAATTCCCTCAAAATGTCTAAGCGATTTGGGTTTTCTAACGCCTTGCCGAATCCCCAAACGGACGGAGTAAATTGCTCAACCGCGCTTACATTGTTAGTTGCTTGATTCTGCTCTGGTCCTCGCATGGGAAACGAGAACGAGTAAAACTGCCCTACCCTGTGATAGCAGTACGAATACACAAGAGCGACAGTCGGCGCACCAAAACGCTGCCAGAAAAGAAACAGCGGATCGGTCAGTTGCCCCGTTGAATAAACTTGCTCGCGAATCGTTTCTACACCGCCCGCCATAGCGCGTTGACTTGAAACCATTTCTGCATTAATTGACTGATACCCGTTTTGAATCTGAACAACCTTATAGGTGTTTAGAAAGATGCTCGATTTCAGTTTCGGTACAAGCAAGCCTCCGCAATTTGATGCGAGCAAATCACAAGCCATGCCAACTGGTTGATTGTTCCAATTGAGACACGCCTTGTTTTTTGCCCACGCCGCATTTGTAAGCAACGGACTTGCAGCACCCGCAGTCATGTCGCGAAAACGCGAATTCGCGTATAGCCAATCCTCCCACGATTGCATATCAACATAATTGAAATAATGACCGCCCGCAGGGCAAGCACCCTCGATCATTGCGGTCAACAAAGTATCGACATCTGAGTCGGGAAGAGTTGGCGGCGGCATCTTTCCATCTGAAGAATACGACCGCTGAAACCACGCTTCAATCTCGGAAAATTTGTATTCGCCGTCGTATAAACTATCCCGCTTTACGCGCTGCGTTGTGTTGGTGATGTTGATGGTTTGATCTTGCCCACCCGTAAACAAAGCAGAATAGATGCTGTTACTTACCTGCGCTCCGCGCATTACTCTGCGATCATCCTCACCCGTAATCAGAAACAACGCGGGCGGGTATAACCCTTCGGGTTGCGCGGGAGACACAAGTGATGCGCGAGCAAACAGCGGTCGAGGCGGAAGCAATGCAACCGTCATGCTAAAAATTTCGCTAGGGTTGGCTTGCTGAGTTGGATCAGCGTTGTCGCGCCAAAAAAACTTGAACAGTCGCCCGTCTGCGGGATTATCAGGGTTGGGAATCGGCGGATACAGCAGTCTCATTGTCTCGTTGCTCACAAGACATTTGACCGTTCCCACCCGCGAGAATCCCGTGGGTATATGAACCTCAAACAAATCGTTGACGGTCATGCCGAGTACCGCAGCCCACTCGATGATCTCGGGAGTCGGCAGAATGACTGGATGTTTTACACCCTCTTCGGCGTAACTTTGGAACCATGCTTCAATCATGTTTTGAACGGCATTTCTTGCGTCCCGTACGACGCATCAACTGCGGGAATGACTGGAGAGGCAGGGAATGTTCCAAGGACGGAAATTGTTGTTCCTTGCGATGCGCTCGTTGCCGCACCTGTAAGAGGCGGCAGCAAAATACCAAACGGAGATCCCCATGCGCGGATGGAAGAACCGCTCGTGTAGAAACCCGAAACCGTCTTTACGGGCGGAGAAGCCTCTGAAGAAGTCCCACCGTCATACAGCCCGTATGTGCGCTCGTAGACGGCTGTGAACACGCGATTGCCTTGTGTATCAATTTGCCCGTAGTTGCAGTTCCAGTCCTCGGCAATCAAGAACGCATTTGTGTGCAGCGGTCGCATGACGCGACTCGGCGCAATGTTTGCTCGCACGATTTCCGTGCGCTCCTTGACCGTCACAAAAGGTTTACCGAGTTGCAGCACAACATCGGGCTTGTTGAGGTACATCGTCGGCAAACGGATCATTCCCGTGTCGTAGTGCAGTTGGGTAATGACGGTTGACTTTGCGAGGATGCCGACAAAAGAGTTTGGGTCTGACCCTAGTTGCTGCGTATCTTGTTGATACTGACCGCTGAACAGCGTGTTCATCGCGGTAATTGATGCCTTGCCCTGCTCTAAGATGATGACGCTAGTGGTGATAGCGCAATCAGGGTCGGAGTCGCTGTATGTGAACAAACTTGCCTTTGGCAATGGGTCGCTATTTCCAAAGCAATTCATGCCGTTAACAAGGTTCCCTTTGTAGTGCGGAACCATGCTCCATCGCTGCGGAGCAGACGAAACCGAAGGCAATCCCGCCTTGACGGCAGGACCGTATGGGTTTGGGTTTCTGAACGATGTCTGGCAGATGTCCGAGGCTCCATTGACGATCTGAAAAAACCTTCCGACCATCGTTGCGAGCGGATAGAGAACTGGCGTTGCTCCACCCGTGTCTGTCGGATACACCATCGCGTCAAGTTCAAAACGAATTGAGAATCCCGACAGCATTCTGTTCTCGGTGATCTTCATTCGCGTGATGAGCGTGCCGCCGAAATTCGCATCAATGCGCGCCTTCGACAGGGCTACCGCCGTAGCAACTAGATATCTGTTGCCCGATACGGAGCCTGTCGAATTCATGGTGTTCTTCAGAGCGAGAGACGCTTCGAGTTCGACGGTCACCGACACATGACCAACACCCGCGTCGGTTGCTGATCGCTCGTAAGAAAAATCCATATCGCCGACTCTGACTTCTGGCGGCAAGTCGTGCAGATACTGGTCGTCTTGAATGGTGTACAAGAGAGTCGTAGACGCGCTGTCGAGCGCAAACTCCTGCGACTTCCGCCGCCATCCGTATCCGATTACGGCAGGGACAATCGCCATGCGATAGAGATCCGCTGTCGGTCCCGTTGTCGTCCACGCATTTCCTGCGGGAACTGCGTAGGTCATACTCGTTGATGTCGATGCGCGCCTGATCTTCAGCGCGCCGCTCACGCTGCGCGAGAGCATCTGCGCCTCGTTGAGCGTGAACTTTTGCGTCCATGTGTGCGATAGCACCGCTGTTGAGGTACACCAACTGATCTCGTCGTTGATTTCAAATCGAGCCAACATCACGCCGCCGCCGCCAACGACTTCCGTACCGCTCAATTTCACGAACGGACCGCCAATGTTTGAGTTGCTCGCAATCAAATCAATCAGAGGCTGAACTCCATTTGTGAGCGACACAAGTTGGCAGCGAGCAGCGTGCTTTCCAAGAACAGTTGAAATCGCAGACCAGTCCTCCTCGACCATGAGGATCGTTCCGCTGATTACGAACTTTGATCCAGTTGGGGTCATGCCGTCTTCAGCGAATACCGCCTCAGACGAATATGTTTCGATGTTCGTCCTTGGAAATTCGTGCGCTATGAGGACTGGAGCAAACGGCGTGATGTACAGCGATGAGGTTGCCATTTCAATATTTCCTCGTTTTGGAGGGATCGAACTTCATGCCGCGCATCGCGTACACATCAGCAAGGAACCAATCGTTCACATCGCTACCGATTGCGGGCGCGGTGTTCTTGGAAATCACACCAAGGTAAATTAGAACCTTCTCAAGTAAGCCAAAAATTCCTCCGACGAAGGTCACCATATTGATCAATCCATAGAACGGAGCAAGCGCAAGCGTGAGCCAAGCCTTCGCCCATACAGGAGCAGAAGAGGGGTTCGCAACGACCTTGAAAATACCGTCGTAAAGTTTCCCAATGAGTCGCGCAAGAGGAGCAAAAGCGCGATTCAATAGAAGCATGAACTTGTTAAAGATCAAGGCGTAGACGCTCATCGCCTTGTTCCACGCAATAGAGATTTCCAGGGAAGCGTTGGCGACCCGTGTCATCTCAGCCTGAACGATTGCGTAGTTCTTCCCGTTCGCGCTTGCCTCTCTCAGCGTTCGCCCAATCGCTGCCCATTGCTCCAACGCCACCGCCTTGAGCAATGTTCCAGAGTATTTGTTGACCTCTTGGATGCGCTTGGCGACCGCTTCGGATGCGGCTTGAAGCAGTTTGAAGGCGGCGTACAAAAATGCGGCGTAGGCGACGACAGCGGCAAGCGCAATCGTTGCGGGTAGTGCAATAGCACCAAGTCCCGCGAGAGCCTCTCCCGCCGCACTCGTTCCCGTCAGCAGTTCTCCGAATCCCGCGATGCTTGGGTTGGTGATGAGATCCTTCATCTCCGTCGAAATGAGTTTTCCGAGATTCAGTTTCCCGAAGATGGATTGCATCATCGTCTTCTGCTGACCCCCCACAAGCGGCGGAGGCGGCGGTACGACGATCCTTGGACCGCCGCCGCTAGAACCACCACCGCCCGCTCCGCCGCCGCTAGAGCCGCCTCCTGCGCCCCCACCGCCCGATCCTGATGCGTCACGGATGTTGATATTGATATTGCCGAGGTCTTCAGCCATTGGTGACGCTCCATGTCATTTCATACGCGAAATCGTAGGAGTCGCGCAGCGTCAGCCACCCGTCCAAACCATCCACGGCTTGCAGCGTCCCGCCGTTGCGGAACAGCAACGCAATTGCCATTCCGCCGTACTTTCGTTGCGTCAGGTGTTCTCGCAAGACATCGACAAATTGCTGAATGCCGTCGTCACCCGCGATGCGCTCCGTTCCGCGTCCCATCGGGTCGAGGAATCCACGCCACCAAACGATGATGTCCACCTGCGTTCGGATCAGACCTACGCCGCTGTTCGGATGCACGGCGGTGTCTGGTCCCGCGACAATTTGGATTGCGAACTGCCCGACGAGTTCGTCGATGGGAGCCTCAACGAGGTACACGGTGCGCCCGTATCCCCGAGCGTCCATCCAGTTGGCGAGGTCATCTCGGATCGAGTACAGGATTTCGTAGACGCTACCCATTTTTGCCTCGGTTCATTTGCGCTTGGATTGAGATGTTTCGCGCTAGTCTCTCGTCGCCAGTTGACTCGTATACGGTTCTTGCCAGAAGTTCGCTGTCGCCCATTGCGATAGCGATTGATTTTGCCATTGCCAAAACTCTGTCTGCTTCGACCGTGCTTACATTCGCGGACAGCCCTAGAGCCATTGCGGGCGGGAATTCGCTAGGCAGTCTCCCATACACCGCGAGAAACCGTGCTGCTGTCCTTAGATTTTTCCCGAGGCTTGAATCGCTCCCGTCATGCGATGCCATGCCGCAATCAGCATCGCGTCGGTGGTCGCGACGGCAACTTCGACCGTCCTTGCGGTTGCGCGAATCGCTTGGACGAGTTGCGCCTGAGTCGGCTCCCCGCCATCAGCCAGTACGGACTGGAGCGAGGCAAGAACCTCCATGTACTGCACGATCAACTTTCCGTGCGGGAGCGTGATGGAGAACAGCATTGGGTCGTTGTCGTCGTTGAGGTCGTTCATTTTTGTTTACGCGGTGTAGGTATAGAGGACATTCGACGCATTTGGGATGGCGTTGAAGGTGAGGGTAAGGACGCGCTCGCGGTTGCCCCATTGAGAATCGGTGATCGCATCGCCCGTCAGGTAGCAGGATGGGAACGAATATTGCGCTGTTGGGACACTTCCTACAGACCTCAACACGACCGTCTGCATATACGATCCGCCGACTTGCAACTGGCCGACAATCGAAGTTCCCTGAGTCGCGCCGCGAGCCGCGAGGAGCAGCGTATTGAGAACGGCTTGGTCCCACTTCACGAGCGCGAGGCTGATTCGTGCGGATGTTCCGTGCGTCACGATCTCTTCGGGGTTCGCGCCCGAGAGAACGGTTTTGACTTCGTGAATGTGATCGGTGAACGACACGCTTGGGAGATTGTCGTTGTCGGAGTATCCGAGTTGATTACCGCCGACAAGGATCTCGCACGGTCCTGCAATTTGAAGAGTTGAAGCCATGTCATTTGCCTTTGAGTAGTATTTTTAGACCGAGGTAGATCGAAACGCCGAGCGTTCGCAGATCATCACGAGTCGGGAGAATGAACGGACGAGCGGGGACGGTTACGCCCTTCCACGCCATCATAAAATCCTTGCCTCGCGACAGGTTTTCTTTGTTTGGGTTGTTTCCCGTGCCGTGTCCGCGCTTGCCCTTCATCGTCAACGGGATGTAGTTCGGACCCTTGGTTTTGAAGCCGCGATCCTGATACAGCCCGTATTTGTTTCCGCCCATCTTGATGCGGATCGTTTCGCCGACCGTGATGCCGTCAGCGTGCAGGGAGCGGAATAGATCTCCCGTGTCGCGGAGAGGGTGGCCGCCGTTGCGGTATCCCGACTGCTGCACGAGGTAGAGTTTTCGCACCTTCGTTTTGCCGTCAACCGTCACCGTTTGGTAGCGCGTCGAAAAAACACCCTTGCGTGGTTTCGTCGTCGTCTTGAAGACCGAGGTGACATTCTTCAGCGGAAGATGCGCGACGGTCTTCCCACCCGCGCCGCGCCCTTGGCTGTTCTGAATGTGCTCAGACATCCACTCGACAGCAACCTGCGCAATGCCATTCGCGATGGGTGGCATCTTCAGCGTCCTGCGAACTGTTTGCGCCCATGTCAATGTGCGGTTCCACTCCGACGATTCGGAAAGAATTGCGAGTTCGATGCCTGAGCGTACCACGCTCGATTGCTGCTGCTCACGGCAACGACAAGCGGCGTTCCCGCTTCGGCATTACCTGCGACATCACCGAACAGCATCTTGCCGTCGCGCAAGCCTTCGCAAAATGAGTAACTCTGCTTGACGCGCTGTTCGATTGCGGCGGAAATCTTGCTGCCTCGACGCTGAAACAGATACTCGGTCGCGAGGTCAACGACTAGATGGATCAGCAACGGATCAGAGGCCGCGTTGAGCGCGGTGATTTCCGCCTCCGAGTAGATACCCCCCACGCGGATGTACGAGCGTACAACGCCTGTAGCGCGTTCTAGAGCAGCGTCGGTAATTGGGTTCGGCCCCACCATCGGGCTACCTGCGTCTCCGCAGAGTTGCGCGATGATGTTTCCGTCGAGTGCGGATTCGAGATCGGAGTATGTGGCGTAGGCAACCATGCGAACTCCTAAAGAAATAGGGCGAGGCGAGTGCGCCCCGCCCTATCAATCAACTGGATTCAGGATCAGAGGACAGAGGTGATCGAGTAGCCCGAAACAGGCGCAACGATTGCTGCAACGCTGTTGTCAATCACGCGACCTTCGACGCGACGATTGAGAGGATCGTTGAACTGCTCGACGGTCATGTCCTCGTAAGCAAAAATCTGAACGGTAGCGAACGAGTTGGAGCCCTCGACACCCACAAGACCCCCAGGACGCGACACAAAATACGCGCCGTCGCCGAGGACATACGAGGTGGCATCGGTCGCGTTCTTGCGGCTCGTCATCTTGACGGTGTCGTCAATGACGACCTCGCCAAGTCCGAACAGGGTAGACGGAATTCCCCAACGCGAATAAATGTCGTTGCCCATCAGGAAGTTTGGCGACTGCGGGTTTGCCTTGACATAATCCTTGACCTCAGCAGACTGCGCGATGGCTTGAGCGACCTTCGGCGAAATGACCATGATCAACTGCGATGGGTTGACCGCACCGCCGCTTGAGAAGCCGACGAGTTGCATGACCTGCTGAATCGACTTCTGAATGTATGCACCCCCTGTGGTGCTAGAAGTCCAGACTCCGCCTACCGCCGTAAAACCTTGCGCGGTTGTATTCGGATTAGCAATGAAATTCTGCCCCCAATTCGCGGTCGTAGCCAAAGCGGTTGCTGCGCCCATCGTGCGACGAGTCATCGCAAGTTGCGCCTTGCTGCGAGCGTGTTGCGCGACGGTGTCCCATGCAGCCTGAGCAGCCGTTTCCTGCGGGATGTAGAACGGAAATGCGTATCGCTGCGTGTTGTACGCAATGAAATCAAATGCGTTCTGCTTGCCCGTAGGACGATCAGTTCCGAGGTTCCAAAGGAACTCCTTGTCGTTGACAATACGCATATTGTCGGAGACATCGTGTCGGAGGTAGTAACCCGACATCTTCGAAGTGGGGACGAGTTGCGCGTAACGAGTGAGCGCGAACTGATTGACGCTGCGAGTGAACTCCACTTGCAGCGCGCCAGTCGCGAGATCGTTCGTGCTTGGGATGTAAGCGGATTGACCGCCACCGACAACAGAAAATGCCATGATGAATACTCCTGCGCGTGAGCGCGGTCAATTTTTAAGCGGTGATGATCGTGCGTGTTCCGAACTTGTATGCTCGGATGATGTCGCCCGCCGCGCCCGCAGTTTCCAACGCGAGGTAGCACGACACAGCAGTAGATGCTGCGACAGAGGCGTGAGTAATGGCGCGACCCGAAGCATCGGACATCAAGAACGCACCTGCGGTGATTGCTGCGCCCGCTTCAATCTGCACGGTGTTGCTCGGCTGAAGGTTGATTGGACCAGTAGGAACAGCGTGAGCAGTCTGACCGAACGAATAAACGCTTCCGTCCGCAACTCCCACGGGAGTCTGGGCGCAAGCGGCAGCGGCGGTAGCAGCACCCGACAGACCCGACCAAGAGACGGCATCCATAGTCACGAATCGGAATGGCGCAATGGTTCCGTAGGTTCCTGCACCTGCGACGAGATTTGGGGTGAATCCCATGTCTGACATTTTGTTTCTCCTAGGTTTGGTTAACGCTTGTTGCGGCTGTTAACCGCCTTGGCGAATGCTGTTGGGTTTCCCGCGTGTTCGCGGACGAGTTCTGCAATCTGCCTCGCGTCGATGTCGCCCTGTGGGAGCGACGAACGGCTCATGTCGATGCGAGTGTTCATTGGGTCGCGAGCAAAGAGATCGCGCCAAGTGTCGATGAGGTCGGATGGGTCACGCGATGCGGAGAGTTCCGCGATGAGGCGACCACGACGGGCCGCAGGGATGCGGTAGCCGTCCTGCTCCATCGCGTCAATCTCGCGAGCGAACTTCGCCTTGGCGAGGTCGCTGCGAATCTGCGAGAGTTCACGCTGCATACGCGAGTTCTCGCGGCGCATCGCAAACACATCAACAGAGCCTTGACGCGAAGCAGGAAAGAGGTCTTCATCTTCCTCGTCATCGTCGCCGTGTGAGTCGATGTCGATGTGAACGCCATCGCCATCGCCCTCCTCTTCAGCGAACTGATCAGCAATCATGTCGTCGGAGGACATTTCATCCTTCTCGCCTTCGCGAACATCCTCGTCCTCGTCGGACTCAGGTTCGGCGAAACGCTTCTTGAATTGACCATTGAGTTCGTCGAGCGATGCGCGGAGCATATCTACCTGCGACCGCAGATCTGTATCGTTGTCATTGTCCATCGTTTTGCCTTTCGTGTCGGGAATGAATGTTGAAAGACCGCCGCCGACCGTCCCCATGTCGAATCGGAGAGGTCGTGCGAATGTAACCAACTCTCCCGAGCGATTGAAATTCGTGTCGGGCAATGGTCGTCGCGGAGTCTCGCGACCAAGCAGCGCGACTTCCGACAGATGATTTTGATCCTGCCAGATCTCTGCGCTGCGGCGAGGGAACGCATTCGTCGCAAGTAACTTGTCGAACACGGTGCGCTCTACTTCGCAATCGCCGACAATAAATCCTACGCCGTTGCGCTCTTGATAAGAGATTTTTGTGAAGCGACCGACGCTCGACTTAGGTTCGTCGCCGTCCTTCTCGTGCATGACCACGAGGCGCGTTGCGCTGCCCATGCTCATGTGCTTGTTTGTGTTTTCGACAATTGACCGCACGCGGTTGTTGTCAAACTTCTTCAGATCGTCATCCGTGTCGCCGTCGATCTTCTTGCTGTACGCGCAGAAAACCTCAAGGTCGTGGATAACAACCTTGTTGCCGTCGTTGGAGATTCGGTGAGAGGGAATCATGCGCGAGAATCCTATCATCCTGAAATAAATCCCGCATCGGGAACCAATCGTTTATCAATCAATTCCTGTCGCTTTCCATTATGTTTGGCAATTGCGTCAAGGTCGAGATTTCCGTCTTCGTCGCAGAATCCTCGGCTGACTGCCTTGGCGATGCTCATCGGAACCCAAGCGCATCGGCAATTGAATCCGAGCGGGGCGGGGATTCCCATCCTGTCAATCTGCTCAACGGTGGCGACATAGCCGTCCATTTGCTTATGCGTTTCTCGGGTTCTCTTGTCCTTTGTCGCGCTGAACGACATCAACGGAACAAACGCTTGCACGGTCTTGTCGCGGCAGATGTCGAGCCGCCCTTGAGTCTGAGCGCGATTGAGGTTGGTTCTGTATATCGTTTCAAGCCGAGCGGCGGTCAGGTCTGTCCCCGTCTCCAGAATCGCTTGCTCCACGAAATCGCCGACCCCTAGACGCTCAAGCCGTTTCCCTGCAACCGACATCGTAATGTCGCCGCGAATGGTTTTTGCAAGCAGGTCTTTGGTCTGCTCGATTTGCGTCTGGCTCATCGAAGTGACGAAGAATGTCCCTTGGACAACCGCCTGAACCGCAGGGTCGCGAATCACATCGACAGGTGTCACGGGCGCGCTAGGGTCGCGCTGTGGCTGTCCTCGGATAAGAGCCGCTAGTTGGGGACTCCGATCCATGATCGCCTGTAGGGCGTTCCCTGCCTCGTCCTCGCGCATCTCATGCGCTGAAGCGAAGGCGTAGGCGACGAGTTCTTCCCATTTTTGGCGAGTAATGGGAAGCAACTGCGTGTATCGCTCGACCGCTCGGCGCGAGGGTCCGACGCGGAATCTGAGGGATACGGGTATTTCAATCGCGGCGAACCGAGCAACGGGAATGTCTGCGACCTCGGCGGAATCTATCCCCGCCGCCGCAACGCTTGTCTCCGCGCCGTCTGCCCATGAGATCAGTAGCAGCGCGGCGGTCGCGTCTTCCCACTCGTCCCACGCGCTCTCCGCGCTCCTGCCCTCGACCTGCGCGGCGATGGCGCGACGGTACGCGACCTCCGCCGCTGCCTTCAGCGGTCGGAATACCGACACTTCGCCGAGCGGAATCGTGTCGTCTACCACCATGAGCGTCGGGAGAATTCCTTGGGCGCGCCCGCTCGGGGCTGCTCACCCTCTGGAGGTGTTGGGTCGCTGTCCAATTTCGCGCCGTTGCCGTAGGACGACTCGTCCAATTTCGCGCCGTTGCCGTTGTCGGTCGGTGTGGCGGTGGACACTCCGAGAATCGGCTCGTCCTCGGTCGGCTCGGACAGACCGAGCAGATCGCGCACCTCGGCTTGCGAAACGCGCCCGCCCATCGCCACGAACTTTTCGATGGCTTCGAGGCGTTCCTTTGGATCGGGACGCTCGGGAGCAAACTGAAATTCAAGGCAGTCCGCATCCTCGGGAGACGCGCCGAGCATCGCAGCAACGACGCGGACAAACTCGAACGACATACTGTCGGCGAGCGCGTCGGCGTGGTAGCGGATGATGCGCGAGAGCGTGTCGGCGTGGAGGTTGGCAACGCCCGACCCCATGCCCGTTCCGCCCGCCTCGCTACTGAGCGACTGACCGATGATTGATTCTTTGATCTTGCCGCTGAACCAGTTGACGAGTTCCATGAACACCTGAGCGCGCCCCGCGTTCGGCTCCTTGATGTCGATGTCGTAGATCTTCTCGGTCCCCGACATCGGCAACAGCACGCTGTTGTCGTTCGTCAGGTTCGCAAGAACATTCTCCATCATCGTGCGCCCTGCATCCTGCCCGAGCGGGTAGTAGCCGACGCGGATGCCCATTGCGTAACGCTCTGCGTAGGTGATCGCGTCCTGCAATATTTCCTGCTTCGCCAACCACATGAACCAACAGACATCACGGGAGCCGATGCCACGATAAATCGCTTCGGTCGAGTTCGCGTCGTTGAAATCAGGCGGCGAGATGAACACGCGATGGAGGACGATTGCGCGTCTTTCCTTCTCGTCAAAAATGTGGACGCGAGAGTCGAATCCGATGTTCTGCTCGCTCGCGCCTGAAGCCGAGTACGCCGCGCCGACGCGCATTGCGAGGTTGCCGCGTTGATCGTACGCAAGCGTGTCGGGGTGGAATGGATACCACTCGGTGATCTTCACGCCGAGTCTCTTGTCCTTCGCGTACACAAGGTTCGTTGCCGCGCTGCCGTACCACACCGCCTCATGCATCGAGCGAACGAAGTCAGACCGACGAGGCATCGAAGCGAAGATCTTGGAGATCTTCTCCGCAAGTTCAACCGACTTTGCGTTGTTCGGATCGCTCGAAACGATTGACCATTCAAGCGAAGCGAGCGTGACCTGAAGCGAGCGAAGCACTCCTTCAATATCCGCGTCCGCTCGCATCATCTGCTGATACTGCGGGTTCAAGCGATACGCGAGCGACGAGTTGCGGAGCAGTTTGTCGGCGGTCGTGAAGAACGAACGCTGCAATTCAATGGCAGACCCAAGCGGCGTAGTCGGACCGCGCTCGACTGGCGCAGGTAAAGGCTTGCGCGGTCGCTTCTCGGGAGTTAGCCCGTTCTGCGTTGGGTTGGAGTACGGCGTGGGATCTGCCATTGTTTACCGATCAGAGCAGAGGGAATTGGTACTTGACCTGCGCGACGATGCGCTCTGCGTCTTCGTTGTCGAAATGCTCGACGCTGCCATCAATGTAGGTGACGCTCACGCCTGAGCCGAACTTGCTGACGCGGGCAATGCGATGGATTGGAACCCAGACTTGCTCTGTGAGTTGAATGAACATCATCGCCCACTCTCCGCCTTACCGCCGCTGCGAGACATCAGCATCCGCTCCAGTTTGTCCGCCAAGGTGTTAAAACGGTCGGCTTGTTCGCTTCCCTTGGCACGCCTTCGGGCAACATTGATCATGCGCTTGAGCGTGTCCGCGTCGGTCGTGGTCTTTGCTTCTTCTGCCATTGCCGCGAAGCCAAGCACCGAAAGGAGTTGCGCTACGCCGTCCGCAATCTGTTGATTCGCGTGAGCAAACGCCGCCTTCGCGCCCGTGCGGGACATGAAACCACCAGTTCTCCGCGCCAATCGCCCTTCGACAGATGACTTGTGCAGTTCCAACGCCCGTTCAACGCTAGGGACAGGAATCGCTTCGTTTCCCTTTGCGAGATACAGAATCCCTCCCTCGCGTTCGATTACCCATCCTCCCGACAACTTCTGAATGATTTCGGCAGCAAACGCCGCCTTCGCGCCTGTGCGAGAGAATCCGTACTTCTGCACGAGGATAGACACAGCGGAACGCATTGCGCCAGTCACATACTCAAGCAGATGCTCGGACTCGTCTGAACTGACTTCAGCCATCGCTTCGGATGCGCTGATTCCGTAATGGGCAGCGATGTTCGCGAGGATTTCGCTTCGCGTGCGTGCGTCAACCTTGCCGAGAAAGGCGCGATTCTGCGAGCCAAGACCGAACGCCGCCTTGCCGCCCGTGCGGGAATGAAGGGTTTTGATGACTCCTTGTGGCTGGTAATCCTTAATTTCTTGAATCTCAACCTTAACGGGCTTTCCGTCTGTTTTTCCACTCTTAATGCTTGCAAGCATCGCCTTCGCGTAATGCTCCGCTTCTTCAATCGTGCGAGCGGAGCGTCCCCCCGTGAGCGCGTTTCCGACATAGCCCTCGACCATAAAACTGTCGCCCGAGCCAAACGCCGCCTTCGCGCCCTGCGAGAAGTTGATGCTTACCTGATCAGCGGTCGCGGTGATCGCGTCCGAGGTCACGCCCGCGTCGAGCAGGGGCTTGCGAAGGCTCACGCCGAGACGACCCGAGGAGCCATCGCGCTGCGCGAAATTGATCTTGGCTACGCCGTCCTCCATCGTGATGGATGAAGGCTTGAAACCGAGCGATGCGGAAATCTTCTGGAGATGGTTGGTGAGTTTGTTCATGTTTGCTTTTGAGCCAATTCGGGACATACCTGCCTTGCGGCGCATCTCGTCGTAATACGCAACCGCATCTTTTGGAAGTTTGGCGCGATCACGGTCCACCATTGGAGCAAGCGACTTCAACAGCGTCTGCATTTTAGCGGTATCACCGTTCATGCTTGCGCGCTCGACATCGGACAGCGTTTTAAACAGATCGGCAACCTGATCCGTCGTCGCGTGCAAGGACTTCGCGCCCGTGCGGGAATGTTGGTCTGCGTGATATCCCGCGTACCCATGCGTAAGCGAACTTACTAATCCCTTATAAGTTCTTGCGCCATATCGACCTTCTTCGGGACTTTTGATGTAAACCGTTTCTCCCTCAATTTTCGTGATAATCCCGTCAAATCCCGTTCCGCCCTTTTGAGCAAATCCGAGATGGACCTGATCACCTACCTTGAAATCTGATTGTGCCATTGATGTTTTTCCTGTGCGGGAGAAGATGTCGCGGATCTTTCCTCGTCTCCAAGCGTCGTCGAGTTGAGCCTTGACGACGCTGTTGACTCGCTTGCCAGAAGAGAGATCGAACAGGTCGTAATCAAGCCAACTGCTGTACGCGCCTGTGGTGCGCTTTACCTTGATTTGCTTGCCGTTCAGCGTGATGGTTTTGCCGTTCCAGTCCTCGGGCTTCGCGGGGAGGTCAAACGGGTTGACCGCGTGCGTGGACTTTGCGCCGACGCGGGAGAAAGTCCCCGTGCGCGAATACATTCGTTCCATGAAATTGGCAAGCCATTTCCGTGCGCCCTTTTCTGACTTAAACGAAGGCGCGCTCGTACTCATCATTTGCTCGCCGCCGTCCGAGTAGGTCGCCGAAACAAACGGGGCAAACGAGGTTCCGCCACCTTCAATATGAAATCCTGCGGTGTATCGCGTTCCCTTTGGACTTGTCCATTTGTCGAGTTCAATTCGACGATCAAACCTTGCCTTCGCGCCGACGCGGGAGTAAGAAGTATGCGTTTGCGCATCTGCTCCATGCTTTACGCGAAGGTAAGCAGTTTCCAATTCATGCATCAGAGTTTTCCACTCTGTCTTATCCATCTGCTTTTGCGACACTAATTGATTTAGATCTCCTTGACCTGCCTCAAGGTAAATGTCAGCCAGTCGCAGTTGGTTTGACTGCCCTGCGTGTTGCTTCAACCACACTACGCGCTCTTTATGATCCTTCAATACTTCGGCTTTATTGAGCATTGCAAAACGAGACTTCGCGCCCGTGCGGGAGAAATTGCCAAGCCATAGGCGCAAGGTGCGAATCAAACCGCTGCTGCTTCCTGCAAGTTCGGACAGAATTTCCGACAACTCGGAACCCTGCCAACCACCCAATTCTGATTCCAAATCAGGGTTGCGGATCATTTTTCCCGTGTCGTTGACAACCTCTTGCAGTCGCGCCTTAACACGCGCAAGAAATTGCTCCTGACCCTCATCAGGCTTGACGCGATTGAGGATCGTCAAATACCTTTTCGCATTCATGTTGACCGAAATCGTGTCGGAGCCAAACTTCGCCCTTGCGCCTGTGCTGTTCATGTTCTGCGCCTTTCGGTTGCTCACCGATTTAAGAAGGTTTTCGTACGCTCGGACGCGACTTCGCTCTTCGTTGTCCTGAGCAATTTCAAGTTTGTATTTGATCTCTTTGATCGCAAGAGGATGCGCCTTAAGAGTTTCGACGGTTGGGCTAGCAAGCACCGCTCGCACCTCCCGAGCGATTCCTTGTTCCCCGTCCATTTCCGCCATTTCAAGCGCATGGTTCAATTCGTTGATGACCATGCTAGAAAGTCGCTTGTTGATCGACTTCATTGTCGTCCCCTTCGCGTTCAGATTCTTGACAAAACGCATTGGCGTTTCCTTTGTGTTCGTGGGAATCTGAGCCGCATCGGCTTCCGCCTTGCTGCGCCAAGTTTTGATGACTTGCGAAAGTTCTACGGCGCAACCCTTCGCGGCGTACTGGCGTGCGACCTTGATCGCGGCTTCCTTCGAGTCGATAAATTGCGTGTCCTCATCTTCGTCAGGGAACAGCACCTCGTAGGTCGTCTCGGTGTACCTCTGCGCGTTCAGATTCTTGATCTTGCCGTAGACGAAGTCCGTCAGTTTGTTCGCGGCCACCTCGACAACGGAACCCGTAGGTGTCGTCACCGACCAGTACGAGGTCTTGTCCGCGAGCGAGTGTCGGACATTACCCATGCGATACCCCATCGAACTGAGCGCGGATGTCGCCTCGTCGATGTTGAGTTTTCGCTTCGTTGATGGCAACGAGATGTTGTGGGCGCGGGCGAATGACCCTGCGCCCTTTCCATGATTGTTCCCACGGCATGAGCAGTCGCACATAGGGCCGCGAGCGTTGCGGCAGCGCGCATCGCATTTTGTCGGGTTGATAGTCTGCGCAAACAGAACCATGCGCGTGATTTCGCGAGCAGATCCGTTGACTACCCCGTACCGATAGGTTTTTCCGTCCCGAAGTGCGGTTGTCTTGTTGAAGTCGTACGACCAACCGCTGACCGCGTCGGGGAAAATTGTCTTGTATTTTTCAGCCGAGACGGTGACAATGTCAGCCGTCGTTTTTCCTAGCAAGGCATCGCCCGCGTAGTATTGCGTTTCACGCGCTGCGAAGTTGTTTTTGTTCGTACACATGGGTTAGGCAAAGAAGGGTCGTTTGCTCTTGGAGGAGCCGAACATCGCGCTGATTGCATCGGGCTTTTCAAACCTGCGCACGCGCCTGTCTCCGCTCGACAATGAGCCGCGAATCGCCTCTCCGCAGAGATCGACAATCACATCAACCGTATCATCATGCGACCCCGCAGGGAATGATAGCATTTCATCGACCACGGGCTGAAACGAAGAAATCACGCGCCCGTCCGCGCTTGTGGGAAACATTAGTTTTCCCGCTTGCACGAAAGGCTGTGCCGCGACGGACCGAATGTATTTGTCATTCACGCGCTCTACGGAGAGCATGGGTTGTGAGGTCATCGCGGCGAACTGGTCAAAAATGCCTTTTTGCGGTCCGTTGGCTTCGGCGCACACGACCGACACCGACCGCCGACTGAGCAGATCAGCCGCGAGCCGCGCAAATGTCGGGAACGACTCTCGTACGCGGAGGATGTCGGTGAGGAACAATCGTCGCTCCGCGTCGATCTCGCCGATGATGCACACGGAGAAATCAGGGTCTTCGCGCTCCTGCGCTCGTTTGCCGTACCCCCAGTCAATCGCCGCGATAGTGCGGGTGTTGATGGGTAGCGCGTCGGATCGGTAATAGCCGAGCCACTCGGGTCGGAACACCAACAGGTCGGACGAGAGCGGAATCAGTTCATATGCGCGGGCGTACGCCATCGCTCCCATTTCCGCTTTTTTCTCATCTAGGACCGCCGCCGTGAATACCTCGCTCCACGGGGACTTCGCGCCGAGGCAGGGGCGGCGCAAGAGTGAGCCGTCCGACTCATGTCGCCGTCGCCAGTCTGCGGTGATGTCGTCGGTATGAAACGGGGTCGCGCTTCGCCACACTCGCGGCGTGTGCGCCGACGACGGGTCGAGCATGGGCATCCAAATGTTGGCAACCGCCTCCTTGACCTGCGCTCGCAGGGCGGGCTGAAGCACCGAATTTCGGAGGTCGCAGATGTCGTCAAACCAAATTAGGTCGGCGCGGCCGCCCGTGCGACCGAACACGCCTGACCCCTGCACCGAGGCATCGCGCCGACTAGGCACGCCCGCCGCCGAGACACTCCATGCCGTGACCGTGTCTTCGCTTGTCTTCAGAGACACATCAGGAAACACCGCTCGGAATGTCGGGCTGCGGATGATGTCGCGGAGGAATCGGGTCGTGCTTGCCGCCGCTTCGTCATTCTGACTCACTACCTTCACCCGCGTCTCGGGGCGCACGCCGAGCCACCACGCGATGAGGTAAGACAGGGTCGAGGTTTTCGCGTGACCGCGAGGCAGTTCGGCGTACCACGAATGATGTTGCAAAGCGTGCGAAATCAGATCCCGCTGTAGTGGGGAAATCGGTCGTCCGAGCGCAAGAGCGAGAAACGCGGCAGGGTTTGCCCGTGCCGCCTCCGCTGCCTCTAGGGGTGTCATGTTGGCTTCCGCTTTCGCGGGGCTAGGACAGGCGCGGCGACGGCAAGGGAGATTGCGGACATCTGAGCATCGGTCAGGCTTGACAGCAATTCGACGCGGTCGGTAGCGGTTCCCTCGTCCAAACGCATAATGCGGTCGAGTTGCACGGCGGAGTCGATGCGCGAGGTCACCAGATGCGACAGGGCCTCGGCGGCGCGGATTCGGTCGCGGGTCGATTGCATCGGGTCGCGGGCGATTTCCATCAGGTCGGAAGGCAGCGCGGTGAACGCTTCGGTCGGAACATCCCACCCGTCGTAGACAATTGCTTCAAGCGTCCGCAGATGCTCGCGCCGTTGCCAACGGGTTTTGCGGACGGCATCCCCCCTGTCCCCCCCATCGGATGGTTCGGGTTTGTGTTTCACGGGGTTATTGTAACCTCATCGCGTGAGCCTCAACACATCGAGCGCAAAATCTCGCGCATACGGCTCATCGTTGTTCTCTGCGATTTTTTCAAGCGCGGTGCGCAGACTCGCGACCCCTCCCCGAGGCTTGCGCTTAACACGCGGCGCAGACTCAAAAATAAACGGGGTGAGCGGCCCAAGGTACGCGCCTTCGATGTTGTAGGACAGCCATTCAATCGCCTCGTCAAACGGCATATTTTTCGACAGTTCGTTGAGCATCAGCGAGCGGTCGTAGACCACGATGGGCGCGTGTTCCCCGCTGCGGGAAACCGTTCCAATGATCGCTCGCTCAAGACCTGACCACATGATTGATTCGGAGCAGTTTTCCGCAATCCACGATTCGTGCTTGGTCTTCAATTTTTTGGCTCCCTTTTCGGAACGAGGACAAGGTCATAACCTGCGAGCGCAGCGAGAGATATGGCTGCTCCGAACGACGGCGAGCGGTCGCCAGTCACGGTTCCTTCGGCTGCGAGCAGACACTCGGCCGTGTGCAGCGTGCATAGGTTATCCGCGACGGCTCGTCTTGCAAACGAATAATGCGAAACGCCGTGATCGGCAAGCCGCTTTTTCATTGCGGTTTTCCAGTCTAAAGTGGTTTTGATCGTGTAGATTTTTTCCATTTGGTTCCTACGCGAGTCTACTCCCGATTGTAGCAGGGTGCAAGGCTTGCGTCTGAATCTCATGGTTTTCTTCCTCAAATCCCGCTCGCCATTTTGGGGAGTGGCGCGGGATTGAGGGATAACGACTATTGAATTCGACCAGAGGGTTCATTGGCGGCGGCTAAAGCCGCTGTGAAGCAGTTACATGGTGAGAATCAGGAACACTATGACCCCATGCGGATGAGGTCATAGGGAGGAGCGAATTGAGCCACACGGAGCCAAAACGAGGTTTCCCACGGCGCAACTTGAACCATTTCGTCGGGCTGACCGCTGCTGCTGCGCAAGAGCGCGTGCGGCCTCTGGAGGATCGCACGGGAGGAGGTAGGGTTAGACCCCCCCGCTAAACAGGACTGTTCCTGTACCCATCTACAGCGATTGCGGACCCATCGCGGTGGTGCAGCGGTTGCTCGTCGTACGGCGTGATTTTCCCCGAGTGCGTGGTATGCTGCTCACGCTAGGTTTATCGCGGTCGGTTTGTTTTCACTCGCACCGACCGCGCCATACTCTACCGCTCACGACTCTACACGGGGACCGTTGGCGGTAGATTTTTTTTATTTGTTGTGCAATCGACTTGCACCCTGCGACAATCGGGGGTAATGTATCTCTGTCGAGATCATGTTGATCGAGACAGGAACCCCGAACTGGAGCAGACAAATGAACAGCAACACTCTCCCATCCGACGCAATCGCAACCGCCCTCCTTGCCCGTCTTGACACGATCAAGGAATTCATCGTCGCCCGCATCGTGAAGGATTACAACGCGCTCGCTGCGCATTACGCGGTTGAGGGTGGTTGGGGATTCACCCGCACCAACCGTTACTGCGGCGCGTACAGCGAATTGTCGAAGTTTGCGATGTCTCAGAAAAGCAATGATCGCACCAACGGACTTTACAGCATCGTTTACAGCAACGAAATTAGCATGGAGAAGGCTTCGGCCGCTGCGCAGATCGAAGCGGAAGCAATCTGCCTTGCTTGGCATCGCAAGTTGGTCGGCAAGTTGGGCGCGGTCGAAACCTGTGTCCTGCATCATGTCGGCGGCGCGCAGTATTCGATGACCGTGACCAAGGCGGGAGTCGCTGAAAACATTCAGATCCTTCAGCAAATCGTCTGGAAGACTTCGACTCGCGGAACTTGGTTCGCACAGTTTCCCGCCCGCATCTATGTCGGAACCAAGTTCACCCCCGAAGCCGTCTTCAAGGCTCGGTTCTGCGCCTGACCTCGTCGGGGAGAATCTTGGGAAATTCCAAGATTCTCCCCTAGACGGGTTGCACCCTGCGAGAATCGGGAGTAACTTACTTGAGTCGAGATCATGTTGATCGAGACGGAAACCCCAACTGGAGCAGAACAATGTCAAAGCCAATCACCATGTCCGTCGCTTATGTCCGCACCCGCAACAGCGAAAACCTGCGGTTGCGCGTCAACGGAAAACTCGTGACGCTCGGCGGCAGCGGTCGCACTAGTTGTGATCGCGCTAGAAATGAAGCCACAACGATGCTTGCGAATGCCGCCTCCGCGCACGGTTTGTATCTCGTGTCAATTGAGATGGATTACAACTCCGATCACCTTCGCAATTTGTGGACGATGCGTGCGGTTCTTGCACCCGCCAATCTAGTCGCGGCCGCGCTTGTGGCGGACGAGGCCGCGCTTGCGGCAGACGACGCTGCGGAGTGCGCTGAACAGCGCGCAAACGACGCTGAAGAATGCGGCAACCCAGACGCTTCAGCGTTGCGCCGCGATGCTCAAGCGTGTGCGGAACGGGCTGCGCGCCTTGCTGAGGTTGCGTGTGAGGTCAAGCGCATCAATGCGCGACTTGAAATTGTGAAAGGCGGTGCGGCGTGAACCTGTTTGATTCCGCCGCCGCCGAACGCGCTCGCGACGAGGGTATGACCCGCGCCGCCGAGGCGGAGAAAAACAAACTGCTCCTGCGCATCGCGCAGAGTTACGCCAAGAAAATCGCGGTCGCATCGGGAACGGCAACGGCCGACGATGTCGCACGCGCAATGGAGGTTGACGGTCTTACCTACTCCTGCCTCGGTAACGCGGCGGGCAGCGTGTTTCGCGGAATGCAATGGACTGGTGAGGTTGTTCGCTCTGCTCGGGTATCGACGCACGCTCGGATGATCCGAGTTTGGAGAATGAAATGACTGGCAAACCTACAGACAACGCGCCGTGGGAAGACCCCTGCGCATCGTTGCGCGGCATCATCGCCGCCGCTCAGGAGCCTCGACGGTTCGGCGCGGCTCACGAGATGATCGTCCCCGTAAGTCTGCTATCCGCCGTAGTCGCGGAGATGATTCAGACGCGACTTCAACGAGACTCTGCAAGGCGGCGCAATGCTCACCACAACGACAACGAATTTGATGGAGACGCAGAATGACCATCGACATCATCAGCGCAATCGCTTCGGCGTGTACGCTCGGCGCGTGTCTGTACGCGCTGTACAGAGTGCTTGCACCCATCGTTACCATTGAGGAGGACGAGCATGACGAATCCTGACATCGTGACGATCCTCCGTCAACGCATTGATCAATGTCGATGCTTAGGAGCATTACCCGCTACACGATGTTGCGGCGGCTGCGAACATGACACTCGCTGCCTCGTTGAAATCGTGAGAGTGCGGTGCGAGCGCGACGAGGCGCGGCAACTTGCGTGTAGGGGACTGGCTTTGGAAACCTACCACGCCGCACAATTTATAGGAGGGCCGTGCGCACTCACCGCCGACGAGATTGCGCTTGAGCGCGGTTGGGACTGTTTCGAGGAGAAGACAGAGGTTGGCGCGTGAAATTTCTTATTGACGCGAATCGAAATCGTGTGTCGGAACTCATGCTCCAGTACCCCAATTTGGTGCGCGGACAATTGTTGACTCCCCTAACGCGATTCACGAACGCAGAGGAGGGGGATTTTGCAATTGACAATGGAGCGTTTAGCGGATTCCGACACAAGAATTTCTCCGCGTTGCTCGCTCGCGAAGAACCAAACAAAGCGCGATGCCTGTTCGTAGCGGTTCCCGATGTTGTCGGCGATGGTCGAAGGACTTTGGAGATTTTCAGGCATCGGCATACGATTGTTCGCAACTGGCCGTTGGCTCTAGTGGCGCAGGACGGCATGGAGGATCTAGAGATTCCTTGGTCGGAAATTGAAGCGATCTTCATTGGCGGCTGCGATCCGTGGAAGGACAGCAAATCTTCTCTAGACATTGTCCGAACGGCGAAAACGCTTGGCAAATTTGTTCATGTTGGGCGCGTAAACACATTTAAACGATTTGATCGGTTCGCAGAGATCGGAGCGGATACCTGCGACGGATCTGGCGTAGCAATTTATTCTGATCAAAAGTTGGGGGAAATCCAACAAGCGATGCAAGCGAACAAAGAAAAGAATTTGTGGGAGACACAATGATTAACTGCACGCGCCGTTTGACTTTCTGCGCGGGGCATCGTGTGCTTGGGCATGAGAACAAATGCAGCAATCTGCACGGCCACAACTACACCGTGTGGATCACCGCACAAGCAACCGATCTTGACGGCATCGGGCGCATCATTGATTTCAGCGTGTTAAAAGCGCGAATGGGCGGTTGGCTCGAAACCGAATGGGATCATGGCTTTGTCTTGTTTGACCAAGACACCGAAGCCCTCGCTGCAATTTCATGTGTGGCACAACAGAAGGTGTACTTGATGCCGTCGAATCCAACCGTTGAAAACATGGCGCAATATCTGTTGACTGTCATCGCGCCCAGTCTCATGGACGGTACAGGCGTTTGCATTACTCGCGTTGTCATTGGCGAAACTGAGAATTGTTCAGCGGAGGCAAGCCTGTGAATCAATATTTCATCAACGAGATTTTTTACAGCCCACAAGGCGAAGGCATAAGGGCAGGGCAAATGTCTGTCTTTGTGCGTTTCACAGGCTGCAATCTGCAATGCTCGAAAGAGACTGGCGCGAAATCTATCGGCGGATTTGATTGCGACACAGAGTTCGCTTCAGGTCGGCGCATGACGCTTGAAGAGATTGTGGCAGAGGCACGCTTGCTCGTTCCTGTGACTGCTGAATGGTGGAGCAGCAACAAGGCATGGATTGTGTTTACTGGCGGCGAACCAGCGTTGCAACTTGACGCAGCACTCGTCGATGCAATGCACGCCACAGGCTTCCTGTGTGCCATCGAAACAAACGGCTCGCTATGCGTCGATGGCCTTGGGCTTGATTGGATCACAGTCAGTCCGAAGGTCGCAGAGCATTGCGTGCGCCAACGCTCGGCGGATGAAGTCAAATATGTGCGAGGGCATGGGCAAGCCATTCCGAAACCACAATGCATTGCGCAGCATCAATTGATCAGCCCCGCATTCGATGGGCTTGGCATTGATCGTCGCACGCTTGAGTGGTGTCTGCAATTGATCAAAGAAAACCCTGAATGGCGATTGAGCGTACAAATGCATAAGGCGTGGAAAGTTCGCTAATGAGCGGCCCAAACGCGCATTCCTTCATTGCGTACGGCGCACCCGCCGCGCAGGGCAGCAAGAGCCTCGTACGCGGTCGAAACGGTGTTCCCCGTATGATTGAGGCTTCGCGGCGCGTGATGCCTTGGCGGGCGGTCGTAGCGGCTAGCGCGCTCGCTGCGGGCGTGACGGTGTTCCGCGACGATGTTGCTGTGGACATCGTCGCTGTGTGGGTGCGTCCTACATCGCATTTCGGTCGCAACGGCGTTCTCAAAAAGTCTGCTCCGCCTCGACCGCGCTACGCCGACGCGGACAAAATCTGCCGCGCAATACTGGACGCGCTTGCGGGAATCGCGTACGCGAACGACAGGCAGGTTTCTCGTCTCGCCATCGACAGAACATGGGGGACTTTTAGCGGTGCATTCATTACGATCTCACCTGTTGGTGAGAACGGTCATTGGGTCTACGAAAAAGTGGGGGCTGATGCCCCCAGAAAAGAGCAGAATGAAAACGAGTGAAACCATAGGTGCGATTGCTTGCGCAATTGCAAAGGCGCAGTTGTCGGTTCGCAACCCGAAGTTCGACAAGAAAAATCCGCACTACAACTCGAAATACGCATCGCTTGCCGCGCATCTGGATTCGTTGCGGATGCCGTTTGCGGAAAACGGTCTTGCGGTGATGCAGGGAATTTCAACAGCGAATTCGTCCGTGTCGGTCGAAACGCTTCTGTCGCACGCGAGCGGCGAATGGATCTCTTGCGAGATGTCGATGGCGTTTGCGGAGAAGTCAAACGCGCAACAGATCGCGTCGTTGATTTCCTACCTGCGCAGGTACTCGCTTGCGAGCATGGGAATGCTCGTCGGAGACGACGACGACGACGACGCTGATTCGGATCGTGTGCAGCGCGAGGAGGAAAGGAAGCCCGCGCCGAAGCCCGCTGCGAAGCCCGCGCCGAAGCCCGCGCCGAAGCCCGCGCCCACGGCCGCTGTCGCTCAACTGCTTGACCCTAATCCGCGCACCGAGATGGGAAAAAACGGATGCGACATTCTGCGCGCCGAGAAAATCAGGGATCGGGGTAACGGCATCAGCGCGGTGCAATTCGCGAACGAGGCGGGGCAATCCGAGTGGATCGCAGTTCCGAATTCCTATCTGGCAAGCCTCAAGATCGGCAAGGTGGTCGAGGTGTCATGGGTTTGGAACATGGCGGGATACCGCGAGATTGCCACCATTGACCCAGTCGGAGAGAGCAAATGAGTGTTGGCGGAGTCCTTGCAATAGCATTCTGCGCATTGTCCGTGTTGGTCACATTCACGAGTCTGTGGGTGATCATCATGGTTGAGAACGAAACGGAGAATTTAGAAAATGACGAGTAGACGAAAAGGCTTTGCGGTTTCAATGATCCCCGAAGCGCACGCGAACGCTACGCGGCTCGCGTTGAAATTCGGGTTGAGCCGCGCACGAATTGTTTCTGCGCTCCTTGCATTCGGAAACAACCTGAGCAACGATGATGCCGCAAAGATTTTCGTGCGGAAACCAAAAAAGGGAGAGCGCGCATGAACAGCCCAGACCCGAATGCACATGAGCCGTTAAGTCGATGCGCGCTCTGTGGAGAGCAAAGCGACGGCATCAACCACAGAGGCGATTGCTACCTCTGCTCGGACAAATCCACCTACGAAGAAAGGTTTGAGCATTGAGCCTCTACGAACTATCCTCTGAATGTCAGCAACTGCTCGCAATGTGGGAGGGAGCAGAAAACGACGACGACCGCATTGCGATCTCCGACAAACTTGCAACGCTGTCCGACGACCTCTCGGCGAAAGCCGATGCGTATTGCGCGTTGATCAAGGTTTGCGAAACACGCGCAGACGCTCGCGGACACGAAGTCGAGCGAATGCGAAAACTCGAAAAATCCGACAACGCTCTAGCGAGCCAACTGCGTCACGCGCTAATGACCGCTATGACGATGACGAACACCGACCGAATCAACACCGACAGGTTCCGCGTCTCCGTAGCGCGCAACGGGGGAAAATTGCCTCTGTTGATTGATCGAGGCGTGGAAATCCCCGCGCTGTACATGGTGACGGAGACAACAGAAATTGCCGACAAGGAATTGATTCGGGACGCTCTGGAGCGCGGAGTCGAGATCGCGGGATGCCGCCTCGGCGAGCGCGGAACACGGTTGGACATTCGATAGTCATTTTGCTCTCCCCTCTCTCTGAACCATGTAGGTTTGGGGAGAGGGGATTTTTTTTATTTATGGGTGAATCGACTTGCACCCTGCGCGGATCGGGAGTAGATTACCTATGTCGAGATCATGTTGATCGAGACGGAAAACCTAACTGGAGCAGACAAATGAGCATGGAAACACTTCGCAACGCAACTGACCTGATCGAGTTCAACACCGTTGCGCGTTCGCTGATCCTTGGCGGCAATTGCTGGCAGTACAACCGCGACGAAATCGAGGAAATTCGCGCTGAAATCGAGGCGAAATCCGTACGCGCAGAGGTCGGGTCGGCCATCGCTGACGGCGCGCAATACAATATGCGGCTCATCACCGTGACTTTGCATCAGGCGACAAACTGCAAGGGTCCGCGACTGGTTGCCCGCGCAAACGGTCTTCAAATCATCGCGTGCGGCTACAACTACGCGAAGAACATCAACGATCAGGTCGTTGATGTTGCGGAAAAGGCAGCGCGCAAATTGAGTGTGGTAATCATCGGAGAGGTTCTCGGGATTAGCACACGCCGCAAGAATACGGGCGTGAACCGTAATTTCTGCGCTGTGACGACGGGAGGTGCAGCATGAGTCGCGCACCGCTTAACGCTGACGGACGGCGCGAAATCAGCATTGAAGTACGGGCGATTACCCTTTCCAAGGGAAATATTGTCACAGAGAGCGTCCCATTGGGAGAACTTGTGCTGATTGCCGAGGACACAGACGAACCAGTCCGAAACGATCCCGATGTTTGCGCTCATGTAGTCATGGGAATTTCCCATGTCATCCAGTCGGTCCTGCCGATTCCCTCCTGCGGTCGAATTGAGTTCCGAGCGTTGGCGTTGGGAAATGTTGTTCGATTCTGCTCCGACAAGGAGCCGACCGAAACTGAATTGATCAACATGACCCTGAATCTGCTTAGAGAAACAGCGGAGGTTCACCCATGATCAGCGCACCTAGCCCGATTGGCGTTGTCGTGGTGTCGATTCGACATCACAAAGAATCGCTCGTCATCCTCACGCCTCAAGGCGAGATTCGCATCGAACTGAAATCCCTAAGCGGAACCCGCGTGAAAGCAGTTATCCGCGCCCCAAAGGATTTGAAAATCTTGCGAGAAAAAATCGTAATCCCCGACTTAGAGGTTGCACCCTTCGCGGATCGGGAGTAGATTACCTGTGTCGAGATCATGTTGATCGAGACGGAAACCTAACTGGAGCAGACAAATGAAGAACATCAAAGTCACTCGCGTCAACAGCCTTCCCCGTTCCACGACCAAGTCCTTTTGGGTCGTCACCGACACCAAGGATTCCTTGACAACGACGACCGACAAGAAGTGCGCGCAGATTTACGCGGTCGTTCAATTCGGAAAGATCGCCGCGTACTCGGTTCAGGATCGTTATTTCCGCGAGGTCGAATACATCGCGGTGGATTGGCATGGTCGGCATTGGGCCTTCGTTGTTGCGCGAGCGAAGGCAATTGCGCTCGCTATCTCCTACCGAGCCTCAGACCGACGCAACGCGCTCGCGTACAGCGGGGACGCAATTTGCGACGATTGCGACTCGCAAGTTTCGCTTGACAGCATCATCGAAATCGGGAACGCAGAAGGCGGAATCCGCCTCTGCCCCGCTTGCGCTCGCAAAAACCAAGCCGACTCCGAGCGGGTATACTGCGAGATCGCCAGAGGCGACGACGACCGCGACTGCCCGCCATTCATGCGCGGCTACCCAACGGAACTCGACTAACCAAGATCTTTTCCCCCAATGCGCTGCCGCTCTCCTAACGGGGAGCGGCGGCGTTTTTGCACCGTGCTACGAAGTGATTAGTCGTCAAGGAATGCTTGACCACCCGCTCTCGCGCTAGGAATGGCGTGGGAGCGTTTGCGTCTAGATCGGGTGTTGATGCTCTTTCGCGAGCGGAATGCCCTAGCGGTCATCCTAGAGCGACTACTTGCCAAGCAGTCGGGTCGCTGCCCATGATTTCAAACGGTCGAGGACTTTCGGGTGGCGACCTTCGGCGGCTCCCCATTTCCCGAGCGGGCAGGTCGCGGTCGGCATCGTGAGTTTGACCGTGAGTTTGGCTCGCTCCGACACCCCGCAGCCGCAGGAGCGGCAGAACCCGATCTCGTCGGGCAACTGGTCGCTCAGCACCCTGCTCGGGCAACCGACGCAGAGTGCCTTGCGAGCCGCGAATGTCTCGTCGCTGACGGGGCCGTGGAGGTGAAGCGATGCCTCCGCGCTGAGGTACGAGGCGACATTTCCCACCGACGCAACGCGCACAGGTTCGGAGGGGACTGGAGCCTCCTCCGTTTTGCCCGTGCTGCGCGTGGACGAATAGTTTTTTCCGACTCCGTAGTATTCGTTCATGGCGTGGTGCATGGTACTGCGCCGCCCATACACGCGATTTGTCCCGCCGTCGAATGCGGTGGACATTCCGTATGCGCGATGCAATCGTTTTTCAGACCGTTGATTTCCCAACACGGCTCGGAGTAGCAGATGCCTCCGCAGCACAGATCCGCAGATGTGTAGGTCGAAAAATCTCCCGCCGACAACGGATTGCAGATGGTTGAGTGTCCGAGGTGGTTGCCGATGATGGCGGGGTAATTTTTGAATGTGCCGAGCGCGGGAGATTCTGGACGGCATTCAAACGGGATTGCGTAGTCCCAAGAATCTGCGCTGCGCTTCATCTCCACCAAGATGGATTTGATGTTTTGGTAGCAGTACATATCGAGGTCGGTCAGGTTGTTTCTGAACGCATACTCGCTGTAGCGGAACTGGATGCCCTGACACAGAGGAGAGATTCCGAGGTTCGTGCAGGTCGTCGGAATAGGTAGGTTGTCGGGCGCGCACGCTTGCACGGGAAATTGACCGCATTCGGCACACGCGCCATTGCATCCATCGCATGGGTGCGTGTTCTTCTGAGTCTGGTTGTTGCAAGTGACGCAGGTCGTTGGTCCGCGTGGTTCGCCGCGAAGCGCGCCGATACAGCCCTGATCGTTGCGGCCGCATCCGCGCAGTAGCGCGTCCTCCTCTGACAGCCCTAGTCCCGCACAAGATCCCGATGCTGCGGGATTCCAGTTTGCCCATGTCCAACCGCCCTCGACTCCTCTGAAGTAAACCCATTGCCGCGCAGCCCAGTAGTCGTACGCAGCCTGATTGGTTCCGCCGCCCGCGTACGGAATGAAGCAGTCGGCTTGCAGTCCTGCGATCTCTGCGATGACATCGGATTTCTTTAGCAGCGCGGTCGCCGCGAGCGAGACATCAGGGTTCGTGCATCGCTTGCGGAACGGTCCGAGCGTGTGCATCGACGAGACAGATTGGATGCATGAGCCGTATCCCGCAGAGGGATAGAGAGCGTGAAGGTCAATGTACGCCTGTCGCTGTTCGTCGCGCCAGTCTCCCGCAGAGATGATTCCCGCAGCGGCAAGTTTCGTCAGCGTCCCTTGCGACGGAGTAATGTGCAGCGCGCAGTCATCGAGAAACGCTTTTGCTTCGCCGCCTGAAATCACGCCCTGTGTAACCGCGTCGGCAATTTCAAAACGATAGATCGGGATTCCCGAACAAGCGAAAATCCACCACTTCGGAACGAGTTGACTTGTGTTAAACGGGATGCCGCCGCAATCTCCCGCGCCGCCCGCCTGATTGCAATTGGGAACATAGATGTGGTCAATAGGAGGACAGTCCTGCGCAATCTTCCACCATCGCTCGCGGAAGACGAGGCAAAGAAAGTCGCTGTACAGATCGCTGACGGGCGGTGAACCACCGAGAGCCGTCCCGTTTTTGTGGCAAGACATTTCAATGAACCATTTCGTCGCATCAGACGCGAGGAGTTCTTGCTTGCGGTTGATATTGATCCCGCCCAAGCCCGCCCAAAACTTGTTGCATTGACATGAGCCGTCAGGGAACTGAGTCGAACAACAATCTGTCGGTGGAGGATCTGGACACGACGGACACGCGGGCGGCATATTGATCAGATTCACGGCCTCGTCGAGCGCAGCAAACACGCATCGGTGTACGACGCGGTTGAATTTGTAGATCGCTTGAACGGGCGGATATGCGGGGATCGTTTCCGTGTAGCAGGTTTCGCACAGTTGCCCCGTGGGAAAGTAATTGCCGAACACCATGTGGTTCAAGCGCGAGAGTGCGGGTCGTTCGCACCAGAGCAGCAGGTGATCACACGCATGGCAGCAGCCGTCCTCGACCGTGTCGCCGAACAGGCAGTCGCCTACAGGGCAACTCGGCGAGCAACAACACGCGGACGGCATCATCGTCATTTTGTTTCTGCTGCCATATAGGACGGTGGAAGTAAATACCATCCTTCGGGAACAACAATTGAATTCTCCGACCGTGTCCACACCCCATCAATGAGGTGGTACACCCGCATCCTCGCCCCGTTTGGTTCCGCTATCCGCATCGGACTTGACTCGGGAACGAAGATCGTTCTGCTCCCGCATCCAACCCCGAAGGCGAACAGCAGCAACACGCAGAGCCTTGATGTCGCTATCAGCATCGACAGCGATGCTGCCACGGGCAACCCGCTTTTCGAGGTATGCGAAGAGCGCGAGAGCGAGTGCGGCAACAAATTTGTCGAGCATGATGACACTACTTCAATCCCGCTTGTTCGCTCGTCACAGAGTTGTCGCGAGCAAAGAATCCAAGACCGAGCGCAGCGAGCGCGCTGAAGATCGCTTCCAACGAAAATGTGGTGGCGGGGTCGCTATCAAGCATTGCACCGATTTGCGTAGCCATGATCGCGACAGCGGCCAGAATTCCGACAAGCGTGGTTTTCCAACTCGACATTTTTAAACCTTTTCTAATTTGGCGATACGCTCGTCGTAGTGACTGACCTGCACCTGAAGCCGAGCGATGGCAACTTCAAGGGCGACGATCTTAGAGTACACCACCACGGTAGTGGTGATGGAGGTTGCAATGATTCCTAGGGTCGCAAACATTATTTCAATGGACATTCTAGTGATTCCTTAAATTGCTACGAATTGTAGCAGTTCATGGTGGGAATCAACCTCATTGAACCCGCGTGATTGAAATCGTCGTCGCGTAATCAGAGCGGGAACCTTGAGGAGAAGGGACCGTGCCAAGCGGAAATTGAAAGTCCGTGTATTGTTTCACGACCGCCGCATCGCTTGCGCGTACGGCAAACCTAATGGTCCTAGGAAGCGTGAAAACGGTGATGATTGACGACAATGAAATGGTCGTATACCCCGCCCTTGCATCCGCCGCGCCTGATGGACCGTAGGCAAGATTTCCCGTGCTTCCCTGCTGCGACACAAGCGAATAGTCAAGGTGGTAGGCATTGTTGTGATAGATATTCGCGGTTGCATTGACTAGGAAAGAACCAGTACTGTTCACAGTAACATTGACGATATTTGTCAGCGTGTTTGCGACGAGCGTTGTGTCGCCTGACAATTTG